>ENA-UOOH01000660-UOOH01000660.1-fermentation-metagenome-genome-assembly--contig:-NODE-660-length-37623-cov-11.751677_pt1 | contig 37623 bp, 30 predicted proteins | sample MGYA00245778_ERZ724025 | MGnify/ENA primary metagenome ERZ724025 (study PRJEB28704, sample SAMN03018313) | fermentation metagenome | biome: anthropogenic terrestrial biome; feature: soil; material...
TTAAAGATTACGGGGACAAGAGAATAATTGCAGCCCTGCGGCCGGTACTGCGCAGAATCCAACTGCAGCATTACCTGCATTGGCTGCTGCGGGGGCTGGCCGGAGCTTTGCTCCTATCCGCCTTTTTGCTCCTGCTCTCCTTTTTCTTCCCCTGGGTGGGAGTAAAGCAGCTTTGCCTGTATACCCTGGGAGCGAGCCTGCTTCTGGCTTGGGGTTGGGCTTTTTGGCGGCGCCCGGATTTATGGACCGCAGCCTGTATGAGCGATGCTAAAGGCTTGCAGGAGAGAGTTTCCACCGCTCTGGAATTGTCGGCTGAGGATTCGGAAATGATTCGGCGGCAGCGGCGGGATGCTCGGAAACAACTACAGGCCTTTGATTTCAGGACGGCTTTCCCCTTTATTTTTCCAGCCCGGGAAGGAAAAATCATAACAGTAATCCTGTTGCTGGTAGGGTTATTTTGTTTTTTGCCCAATCCTCAGCAGGCGGAAGTAGATAGAGCAATAGCGGTAAAAAAAGAGATAGTGCGGCAGGAAAAGAAAATTGAAGCCGTGAAAAAGGAAATTCAGGCCAAATCCGGCCCCATCCCGGTAAAGGAATTAGAGAAGACCGTAAGTTCTCTGGAAAAATTGCAAAAGGATTTACAAGAGGCAGGTGATATGAAAAAGGCTCTCAAATCACTGGCCCAGGCGGAGGAAACGCTGGAGCAATTAAGACTGGATAACCTCCGGCAGGGAAGGCTGAATGCGCCAGCTCTGGCTTCGTTTAAGCCCGGACAGGAAAGGCCGGAAGCAGCTACGGAGGATAGTAAAGATAGGGATAATGGGCGGGATGAGCCGAAAGCACCCGGAAGCGAAGGAGAGGAATCTCCCGGTAAAGAAGGGAAAGGCGATTCTTCCAGCGATACGGGAGCCAATGCTGGCTCCAATTCTCTGGAGCCGGTCAATCACGGCGGGTCTGCTTCTAATATTAAGGATAGCGCAGCCACCCGGCAGGAGGGAAGAGCAGCAGCAATGGCCGAGTTGAACCGGGCTTTGCGGGCGGTTCAGAATTCCCGCCAGGCCCTGCTGGCTGCCGGCAGTGCTTCCCCTTCTCAATGGGCATCTTCTCAAGGCTACGGCAGTAATACGGCCGACAGCAGCGGCGGCAGTGGGAACAATACGGCGGGCCCTAGCGCCGGCAGTAGTGGTAGCGGGGCTCAAGGCGGAGCCAACAGCGCTGCGCCGGATAGTTGCAGTTCGGGTTCCGGTGCGGGCGGGGGTACCTGAAGCTCTGCTTCCTCTGCTGGACAGCAGGGGGCAGGAAATAACGGCAGTTCAGGCGGCAGTGGACAGCAAGGCGGGCAGCAGGGCAGTGGGCAAGGCAGCGGCAGCGGGGCCGGACTGGGCAGCGGCAGCGGCAATAATTCTTCCCTGGGCCAATCTTCTTCCTCGCCGGAGCCGGGAGCCGGTGACCTGGCGGTAATGAAGTGGGGGGACTATGAAAAGATATATGACCCGCAGCGAATCGGGCGAAGCGGAGAGATATCCCAGGTGCGGGGCCAGGCCGGTGAGGGGCCCCAGCAGCTGATAGAAACCGATGATCCCGCCATAATGCCGGGGAGTATGCGGCCTTATCGGGAAGTTTTGGCCGAGTATAGCCAGGCAGCCCGGGAATCGCTGGATCGCCAGCCCATTCCCTCCGGTATGACGAAAGTGGTTAAAAACTATTTTTCCTCCCTGGAGGAATAAAGTGGAAGACGGAATGCGGAAGACGGAATGGACGTAATAGTTTAACCATCGTTAAACAATCATTCAACCATTGTTCAACTACGGCTAAACTATCGTTCATCGTTAGTGGTTGCGATCCCCGGCCACGGGGCAATTAGTAAGGATATAGCGTACAAGGGGGGCCAGGAAGTGGATATTGATGAATTCGTAGATAAAGCCAGGCAGATCGAGGCTGAAATAGCCCGCGTGATGGTGGGGCAGAAGCAGATAATAAGGCACAGCCTTATTGCCTTGCTGGCCGGGGGGAATGTTCTCCTGGAGGGCGTTCCCGGTTTGGGGAAGACCATGCTGGTGAAGACCTTGAGTCAGGTGCTTTCCCTGGACTTCAAACGGGTGCAGTTCACCCCTGACCTGATGCCGGCGGACATAGTTGGAACCAGCATAATTTCCGAGGATGCCGAAGGCCGCCGGGCTTTTCAGTTTCAGCCGGGGCCGGTATTCGCCAATATCGTACTGGCGGACGAAATCAACCGCGCCACGCCCAAAACGCAGAGTGCCTTGCTGGAAGCTATGCAGGAGAGAACCGTAACCGCCGGGGGCAAGACCCGTAAATTGCCGCATCCCTTTTTTGTGCTGGCGACCCAGAATCCCCTGGAGATGGAAGGCACCTATCCCTTGCCCGAGGCGCAGACCGACCGCTTTTTGTTTAAATTGCTGGTGGAATTTCCCGCGGAAGAGGAACTGGCCGCTATTATAAGCCGGGATATGGCTTCGGACCCCGGGGATTTGGAGCGGATAGCCAGCGGGGAAGAAGTTCTGGCCATGCGGGATATCGCTGCCGGGGTGCCGGTGGCCGAGCGGGTGAACCGGCGCATAGTAAAGCTGGTTTTGGCCAGTCATCCGGACAGTCCTTACGCCCCGGAAATAGTCAGAAAATATGTACGCTACGGAGCTTCGCCCCGCGCGGGGCAGGCTTTGCTGGCTGGTGCCCGGGTTCGGGCTTTGATGGAGGGACGCTATAATGTTGCCTTTGCTGATATTGAGGAACTGGCCTACCCGGTTTTGCGTCATCGCATCATCCTGAACTTTGAAGGTGAGGCCGAGGGGATCAAGATAGATGACTTGATTGGCGAGCTCCTGGCCGCTACCAATGATGAACGATAGTTGAACGATGGTGGGTGCGCTACCACAATAGCGATCGCAGAGAGAATCAGGCGTATCCGACAGGGTGAAGGGTAAGGAGGACCTTTTCTTAAGGGGTTATTATGAAAAATATATTTGATGAGGATTTTTTAAAGCGCCTGGAGCATTTGCGCCTGGTAAGCCGGAAAATGCGGGCGGGTAAAAACAGTGGGGAAAGGCGTTCACCGCTTAAAGGACAATCGGTGGAATTCGCCGACTTTCGCAATTATTCCAGCGGCGATGATTTTCGTTATATTGATTGGAATAGTTACGCCCGTACGGAAAAACTCTTTGTAAAACTGTTTATGGAAGAGCAGGATCTGCTCTTAAATATATTTATTGATGTCAGCAAGTCTATGTCCTGGGGGGAGCCTCCCAAAGAGCGGCTGGCCTTGCAGTTGGCTGCTGCTTTTTCCTATTTGGCTCTGGCGGCTTATGACCGGGTAGCCATCGCCGCCTGCTCTGAGCAACTCGCTGCCTATCAGGCCCCCTTGCGGGGGAAAACCGGCATAGACCAGGCCTGGACTTTCCTGGGGCAGCTTTCTTTCGCCGGCAGCACCAATTTGAACCAGGCCTTACGCGAGTATGGCCGCTTTTCTCGCGGTCCCGGGGTTGCTTTGCTTATATCCGACCTCCTGTCTCCCCACGGCTTTCACGATGGGGTCAAATTCCTCCAGTACCTGCGGCAGGAAGTTATAGTTTTGCAATTGCTGGCCCCGGAGGAAATCAACCCGACCCTGCATGGAGACTGGCGGCTTTTGGACAGTGAAAGCGGTGAAAGCCGGGAAATCAGTGCCAGCTCGCGTTTACTCAAGGCCTACCGGAAGAAGCTGGATGATTTTACCGAGGCGAACCGTGACTTCTGTTTCCGGCGGGGGATAGGATTTCTGCAGGTCAGCAGTGCCACCCCTTTCGAAGAGCTGATTTTACAACTGCTTCCCCGGGCGGGAATACTTGCTTAAAAAGCTCGTCAGTCAATACCTCTCACTTTACAATATGGGGAGGAGAGAATTTTGTCCTTGCTTAACCCGGCAGGCCTTGGCTTTGCCGCTATAATTCCGCTAATAATTCTGCTATATCTCCTTAAAAGGCGTTTTCAGGAAAAAGTTATTTCCAGTACCTACCTCTGGGAAGAAGTCTTGAAGGATATGGAGGCCACTACCCCCTGGCAGCGTTTGAAGAAGAATCTGCTGCTTTTCCTGCAGCTGCTGGCAGCCGTCTTGCTGGTAATGGCCCTGAGCCGCCCTTACCTTCCGGTGGCTGGGGGCTTGGAGAAGCAGCTGCTGGTAGTACTTGATGCTTCCGCCAGCATGATGGCCAGTGATGTGACGCCATCACGCTGGGGAATGGCCCAAAAAGAGGTGGAGAAGCTTATCGACCGGCTGGGCCCGGGGGAGAAAATGACCCTTATCAAAATGGGAGAGCAACCGGAAGTCCTGCAGGCGGCGAGCGGCGACAAGAATGAGCTGCGCCGGGCCTTGCGGGATGCGCAACTGGAGACGGGGCGGGCCGACCTGGAAGCAGCCCTATCCTTAATTGCTTCACTTAGTCGCGATTCCCGAGATATTATGTTGCTTATAGTCAGCGATGGCAAAACCTTGCCAATGGAGCATGACCCCGGAATCAAATGCCCGGTGGAGTTTATTCAAATTGGCCGGGGGAGTGACAACCTGGCCATTACCACCCTGGCTACCCGTCGGGACTCAGGGCAGGTTCTGGCCTTGGCCCGGGTGCAGAATTTTGGCGAAAAGGCGGTAGTAAGCGATATTGAACTCCGGGTCGATGGGGAACTGTTCGATATCAGGGAAATAAAGCTGGAAGCAGAAGGAGCCCGAGAGATAATCTGGGAGGATTTGCCCGCTGGGGCAGAGAGTATTCAGGCTATTTTGCAGCGGCCTGATTTCCTGCCGGCTGATAACGAAGCCTGGGCAGTGGTGGAGGAATTAACGGAGAACCGGGCCCTACTGGTAAGCCAGGGTAACCTTTTCCTGGAAAAGGCTTTAAACCTCCTGCCGGGATTGGAATTATTTAAGACCAGTCCCGCTGAATACGACCCCGCTCTCGCTGATTACCAGTTGTTTATCTTTGACGGTTGGCTGCCTGCCCACCTGCCCCAGGCCAGTATTATAATAGTCAATCCCCCGCCGGGCAATCCCTGGCTGGCCATAAACGGTGAAGCCAAAAACCTCAGCGGGATAAAAGCCGCCGGGGAGGATTCCAACCTGCGCTATATCGATAGCAGTGACTGGCAGGTAGCCCGGAGCCAGAAGCTGCTTTGCCCGGATTGGGCCAGAACTCTATTGGAAAGCGAAGGTGTTCCTCTATTGCTGGCCGGCCAGTTATCGGGCCGGGTGGCCATTTTCTCTTTTGACTTACACGAGAGCAATATCCCTTTGCAAACTGGTTTCCCCATCCTGGTGCACAATTTAGTGGGCTGGCTGTTGCCCGGGAATGCCGGAGCAAGTTTTGATCTGAATCGCAGTCGCATCAGCTTTGACCCCCATCCGGAAGCAGAAGCGATATACCTGCAGAGGCCGGGAGAAAAAGAAGAGCGATATTTACCTCCTTTTCCGCGTTCTTTCAGCGCCAGTCATCCGGGTCTGTACCAAATAAACCAGGTTCTGGGCGATAGGATAGAAAGCAATTTTCTGGCCAGGAACCAGGGTGACCCTCTGGAATCAGATATAAAGCCAGCCACCCTGCCCTGGCAGGCCTTTGAAGCTGAAAGCAGGGGCGGGGGGGAGCGGCTGGGCAAAAAAGAACTCTGGCCCTGGCTGTGCTGGGCGGTTTTACTCTTGCTCCTGCTGGAATGGGAGGTGTACCGCCGTGGCTATTAATTTTAGTCACCCCCTTTTATTGCTTATAATTCCCCTGGCTTTCTTCCCGCTTTATCTCTGGTACCGCGATTCCGGGCATTTGCCTGCTTTTCGGCGCAATCTGGCCTTATTGTTAAGAAGCCTTCTGCTTTTAAGTCTCATACTGGCCCTGGCCGGGCTGGAACTGCGGTTTCCACTGGAGCGGCAGAGTGTGGTCTTTGCCGTGGATCTTTCCGCCAGTTGCGAAAACAGCCGGGAAGCGGCGGAAAACTTCATCAGGGAAGCCTTGAAGCATAAGAAAGCGGACGACCAGGCGGGGGTAGTGGTATTTGGCGGCAATGCCCTGGTGGACCAGAGCCTTAGCGACAGCAGCCGTTTGCATCCTATTGAAAGCCTGGTGGACCGGAACTACAGCAAGCCGGAGCAGGCCTTGAAGCTGGCTGACGCTCTGATGCCCGATAGTTTTTCGCGGCGGGTGGTGCTGCTCTCCGATGGACGCCAGAATGATGGCGACGCCTTGAAAGAAGCAGCTTACCTGGCCGAGAAGAAGATACGGCTTGACTTGCTTCCCCTGGAAAGCAGCCCCACCCGGGACGCGCGGGTGAAGAGCCTGGAAGTTCCTCAGAGTCTTTTTGCCGGGGAAAATTTTCCGCTTAAAGTGGGGATAGAGAGCAATTTTGCCACCACCGCCCGGCTTCGTCTATACCAGGATCAGGAATTGATCGGAGAGGAGGAAGTCAAACTCCGGCAGGGGGAAAATATGCTGCTTTATTCCTCCGTTTTGGATGAAGCCGGGTTTCACAGCTTCCAGGCCAGTATCGAAGTGGAGCAGGATGGGGTGGCGGATAACAACGAAGCCTATGCCTTTAGCATGGTTCAGGGTCCGCCCCGGCTGCTTCTGGTAGAAGGGAAAAAAGGAGAAGCCCGGGGCCTGGAAGCGGTACTCTCCTCACTGAATATGGACTATGACCTGCTATCCCCGCGGGAACTGCCGGCAAGTTTGACCGAACTGCAGCGCTACGGACTGATGATTCTCTGCAATGTACCGGCGGAAGATCTCCGGGCCGAAGCCATGCAAGCTGTACATACGGCGGTCAGGGACCTGGGCAAAGGATTAATAATGGTGGGCGGAGAGGACAGTTTCGGACCAGGAGGATATTTCAACACCCCGGTGGAGAAAGCTCTGCCGGTATATATGGATTTACGGGGAAAGAAGGAGATACCCAGCCTGGGTTTGGTTCTGGTTATCGATAAGTCCGGCAGCATGTCGGAGAGCAGCGGCGGTTACAGCAAGGTGGAACTGGCCAAAGAAGCCGCCATTCAGGCCACCAGTATTTTGGGGCCGCTGGATATGGCTGGGGTAGTAGCCTTTGATGATACAGCTCAAATGGTGGTGGAATTTCAAGCGGTTAAAGACAAGGATGCCATACAGGATGATATTGCCACCATCCGGGCTGACGGGGGCACCAGCATTTATCCCGCCCTGGCCCTGGCTTATGCGGCCCTTAAAGATGCCCATACCAAATTCAAACACATCATACTGCTCACCGATGGGCAGTCGGCCAGTACCGGGGATTATTATTTTCTGAGCCGGAGAATGGCCCGGGCGGGGATAACCATGTCCACGGTGGCCGTAGGTGAGGGGGCGGACACCCTCTTGCTGGAACAACTGGCGGCATGGGGCCAGGGCCGGTATTATTTCAGTGATGAAATCTCCAATATTCCCCGCATATTTACCAAAGAAACCATGAAGGCCATAAAGAGTTATCTGGTAGAGGAAAGCTTTTTCCCCGTATTGACGGCGGAAAGCCCGCTAATGGATGGCATCTCCGCCGTGCCGGTGCTGGAAGGCTATGTGGCCACCACGCCCAAGAAGGCGGCCCAGGTGGTTTTGTCCAGCCATCGCCAGGACCCGGTGCTGGCCCAGTGGCAGTATGGACTGGGGCGTTCCATCGCCTTCACCACTGATGGTGGTTGGCGCTGGTCCAGTGCCTGGACGGCCTGGGGAGATTACAATCATTTCTGGGGCAACCTCATTTCCTGGACCCTGCCCCGCAGCCAGCAGGATGCCAGGCTAGAGCTCAAAACCAGTCGGGAGGGCCGGCAAGGTCTGATTCAGGTAGATTCCCGCGAGCTCTCCCTTTCTTTGCCCAGTGAGGCGGTAGTGGTAGACCCGGAACTGAAGGCGCAGAAGATTAAACTGGAACCGGTAGCTCCGGGAAGATATGAGGGAAGATTCTCCACCGGTGAACCAGGGGTCTATTTTATAAATGTTACCCAGCAAGGAAGCGAAGGTGAACTGAGGTCGGCCAGCGGCGGGATAACCCTGGCCTATTCCCCTGAATATGCCGAGAGCGGCAGCGATAAAAAATTCCTGCAGGCCCTGGCGCAAGCGGGAGGCGGCAGCATAATAAGTGAGCCCCGCGAAGCCTTTGCTCCCAACCTGCCTGTCGCCCACGGTGTACGGGAACTCTGGCCCTGGTTCTTGATGCTGGCAGCTTTGCTGCTTCCCCTGGATATTGCCAACCGCCGCCTGGCCTATAATTTAAGTGACCTGCAAGCCTGGTGGCAGCGGTGGAAAAAACCAGAGGGGACTGCTTTAACCTCCACCCCGGCGGCGGTTACTTTTAATCGCCTGCGCCAGCGGAAAGATGATTTAAATGAACAGGAAAGACAAAGGTCGAGCGGAAGGCAGCTTATTGGGGATGAAGGCCGTGGCAAGCCGGAGAAGGCCTCGATCCCAATTCGGGAAGGGAGCGAAAAGGATAAAGCTCTGGAAAAGGATAAAGTACAGAAAACAATGCAGGATAAAGATGGGATGTCCCGCTTGCTGGCGGCCAAGCAGCGGGCCAGAAAATAAGCGGTGGCACTCCTGATGCTCCCTTCGATTGTTTTTAGGGTTGCTGAGTGGTATATTTATACAACCAATGAATATTAATAACTTTTGCAGTAGAATCAAGAAGCAGCAGAGTAAAAAGGGGATAAAACATCCCCGGCCAAATTTTTAGAGGAGCTGATCCTTTGCCAAACGAGGTACTACTTAGTCTAAGTGATATCAGCAAAACTTACACCATGGGTGAAGTTAAGGTAGAGGCCTTAAAATCAACTTCTCTGGAAATATACCGGGGGGAACTCTTGGTTATCCTGGGCCCCAGCGGTTCCGGCAAAAGCACCCTCCTGAACCTGATTGGGGGAATAGATACACCCTCCAGCGGGCAAATGCTTTTTGGCCAGCAACTGCTAAGCAATGGTCGTGAAAAGGCCTTAACCCGTTACCGGAGGCAGGAGGTAGGATTCGTCTTCCAATTTTATAATTTGATAGCCGACCTGACCGCAGCTGAAAATGTAGCTCTGGCGGCGGAACTGGTAGCAGAACCCCTGGCGGTTGATGATGTCTTGCGGGATGTAAATCTATGGGAACGACAGGATCATTTCCCTTCCCAGCTAAGCGGCGGGGAACAGCAGCGGGTAGCCATTGCCCGGGCGATGGTTAAGAGTCCCCCATTGCTCTTATGTGATGAACCCACCGGAGCTCTGGATTATGAAACCGGTAAAATGGTACTAAGGCTCTTGCGGGATATCCAGAAAAATCATGCCAGTACGGTAATTATTGTTACGCATAATACCGCCATTGCCGATATGGCCGACCGGGTGCTGCGTATGCGCAGCGGCTTGGTGGCGGAAATTGTTATAAATGAAAATCCCCTGCCGCCGGAAAGGATTGAGTGGTAATGACTATCCTCACCCGCAGATTATTTCGAACCATTCAGGCTGGCCGGGGGCAGTTCCTGGCTCTGGTGTTGATTGTCACTCTGGGGGTGATAATATACATTGGCATGAGCAGCTCTTATAATAATTTAAGCCGCTCGCAGCAACAGTTTTACCAGGATTATGCTTTTGCTGATTATACTTTCCAGGTAGTCAAGGCGCCGGAATCGATAGTGGCGAGGGTGGAGGCTTTGCCTGGAGTGCTCAATGCCAGCGGGCGTATTCAAAAGGATGTTCCTATTATTAAAGAAGGCCAGGAGAGGATAACCGGTCGTTTGACGGGCTACTCCCTGCCCATGGAGAATGAGCTTAACCGCCTGCACCTCCTGTCAGGCCGCCAGCTTGAACCGACAGCTTCGGGGAAGGTTGCTGTATTGCTTGACCCGCAGTATGCCCGGGCTAACCTACTGGCCCCGGGTCAGGATATGGAGATTATTGCTGATGGCAAGAAAGTAAGCCTGGCAGTCATTGGTACCGCCACCAGCCCGGAATTTATCTATCCCATGAAAGATGCGGGTTCGCTTTTCCCGGAACCGGAACGATTTGGGATTTTAATGCTTTCTCAGCTACAGGCCCAGCAGATACTGGGCTTACCCGGGCAGATTAACCAGCTACTGGTGGATTTGGCCCCCGGAGTAGATGAAGAAAAAATTAAGGAGCAGGTGGAGAAGATACTGGCGCCTTACGGGAATATCACCAGCTACCCGCGCAAGGATCAGTCCAGCCATCTTGTATTGCAAGCAGAATTGGACGGAATAAAGCTTTTTGCTCTCACTTTGCCTTTCATCTTTTTCCTGGTGGCGGCCGGGATACAGTTCATTATTCTAACTCGACTGATTCGTTCCCAGCGACTGCCCATTGGTGTCATGAAGGCACTGGGTTTCGATAACTGCCGGATAATGTGGCATTATACTTCTTATGGGCTGGCGGTTGGTTTGGTGGCAGCGATTCTGGGTACTGGCCTGGGCATAGCTTTGACTGCAGTTTTAAATAATCTTTATGCCCAGTTTTTCAATTTGCCTAACATGACTAATGAAATAAATTTCCGGGTGGTGCTGTATAGTTTCCTGATTACTTCTCTGGTAGGTATAGCTTCCGGATTCTTTGCTTCCCGTTCGGTAATCCGCATCAACCCGGCAGAGGCTATGCGTACCCAGCCTCCTTCCTCGGGACGGCGTACCCCCTTGGAGAGCTGGTACTGGTTTTGGCAGCAGTTAAGCAGTAGTTGGAAAATGAGCCTGCGCTCCATATTCCGCAACCGGGGACGATTTGCCGTAAGCGTTTTGGGGATTATAAGTTCCGTGGTGCTGCTGGTTTTTTCCTGCTTTTCCCTTGATGCTACCGATTATCTCATGAACCAGAACTTTGAACAGATAAACCGCTATGATTACATGATTCGTTTTACCGAACCGGTAAAATATTCGGAGATTTTGGACTGGACTCGCTGGAATGAAGTACAGCGTATGGAGCCTATGATGGAAGTGCCGGTAAAACTTCATGCCGGGGGAGAGTCCAAGGACGAAGTCTTGCTGGGAATGACTCCTTCCAATCGCTTGAAACGGGTTTATGATAAACTGGGGCAGGAGCGGCAAATTCCTGAAGAGGGTATCCTTCTGGGCAAGCGGGTGGCTGACAAGCTGGGTCTGCAGGTGGGAGATGAAGTAGTGGTGGAGACCACGCTGGGGATTGGACCTTCCCGCAGCTCGCGTCTGACCATAATGGGTATAAACGAACCCATGACCGGCAGTGGCTCTTATGTATCGCTTGCTACTGCCAATAGCCTGCTAGAAGAGCAAGAACTGGCCAGTGCGGTACTTTTGAAGCTCGACGCCGCCCGGATGCCATCGGTGGAGAATCGCTTGCAGGAAATGAGCCGGGTAGCTTCGGTAAGCAGTCCTGCCCGGGAGCGGGAGACCTTTGAGCAACTTATGGGAACTACCACTACTTCGATTGCGATAATGATTCTCTTTGCCGGGCTGCTGGGATTGGCTATTATTTATAATAGCTCGGTAATGACCTTTAATGAGCGCCAGCGGGAACTGGCTTCCCTGAGGGTTTTGGGCTATTCACGGGGGGAAGTGTCAGGCCTGTTGCGCAAGGAAACCTGGATGCAAGCCTTACTGGGTATTGCTCTGGGATTACCTGCCGGCAAGGCTGCGGGGGCGGCTTACATAGCCAGCGCCAGTACTGAGCTTTATAGCTTTCCGGTAATCATATATCCCCGCACTTATTTTATTGTTGCCGGGCTGGCATTATTTTTTGTCTGGATCGGGCAGCAGTTGGCCATCCGCAAAGTAGAGCGGTTGGATATGGTAGAAGCGTTGAAAAACCAGGATTAAAGAGGAGGTTAAAAGCAGCTATGAAAAGCAAAAAAAACTGGATAATAGGGGGGCTCATTCTTCTTGCTCTTATAGCCGCAGCAGCCATGATGGCCATCAGTGCTGAACCGGTGGAAGTGGTCCAGGCCAGTCGCGGAACCTTTACCCTCACATTGGAGGAGACCGCTTATGTTCAGGCGGCTGATGACCGGGAATTGCAGGCGGTGTCAACTGCCCAGGTGCGAGAATTGCTGGTTGCATCAGGGGATAAGGTTATGCCGGGGCAGCTATTGATGAAACTTTCCAGCCCGGAGTTAACTGCCGAAACCGCTTCCGCCCGTTCCCAGCTGGCCCGGACGGAAGCAGAGCTGCAAGCTGCCGGGCTTAAAATGCAATCACTCCGCCTGGAGCTCAAGCAGGCGGAAAACGACCTGGCTCGAAAGAAAACCCTGCTGCAATCGAGAGCACTGGCCCAGGCTGAATATGAAGAGGCCGAGCTGGAGGTAGACAAGTTAAGAAAGACTGTATCCCAACAGGAAGCTGGTGTCAGCGGTTTAAGCCAGCAGGTGGCCAGTTTAAGCGAGATGTTCAACAGCCTGGAAGAAAAGCGGGAACAACTCCAGGTTACAAGCCCGGTATCGGGAATCATTCTGGATCTGCCGGTTAAAGTCGGACAGGTAGTTGCACCGGGCACCTTGCTGGCTCAACTGGGTTCTGCCGGACAGTTGGAGGTAAAAGCCGAGCTCTTGAGTGATGAGATACGGCGGGTACGGATAGGGCAGAGCACCCAGATTACCGCTCCCGTACTGGGTGAAGAGGTTCTTAGCGCTCAGGTCAGTAAAATCTATCCCCGGGCTTATGAGAAAACTTCCGCTCTGGGGGTAATCCAGCGCCGGGTTCCAGTTATTATCACTTTGGAACAGACAGCCAATCTTCAACCGGGATATGAGGTACGGGTTGCTATTGAAACCTTGCGTAAGGAAGGGGTTATTCTGCTTCCCCGTGAGTCGGTACGTCTTGATGAAAAGGGGCATTACCGGGTGTGGCTGGTAAAGGAAGGCCGTATTGAGCAGCGTTCGATCCAGGTAGGCGAAAAAAACCAGCAATGGGTGGAAGTAATCAAGGGAATCCAGGTCGGCGAAACTGTTGTCCGGGATGGCAGCCGGGAACTAAAGAAAGGCAGCCGGGTTAAAGCACTTAAGCAAGATGAGTCTGTATGATAATTTATTGGAGTTCCTTTAGAAAACCTGCTCTATTCACATTAAGAGATATTTTTGAACAATTCTATTTAGAATGTGTAATTGTTCCTTATGTATATGATACAATACAAACATGTTTTCTAAGAAAAAAGAGAGGAGCTAACGAAGTAAATGCAAGGAAACGATCCTTCCTATTATAATGACTATGAAGAAATAGACCTCCGTGACATATTTAAAACCATTAACAAATGGAAACACACCATTATTGCAGTTACACTGATATGCATGCTTTTAAGCGGTATATTTAGCTTCTTTATTCTGGAACCGGTTTACGAAGCAAGTACTGTGGTTTCAATTTATCAGGCTCAGCTTAGCCGGGAAAATGAAAGCACCAACGATATAGCAGATACGGTTAACGAACTGGGGGAAATCCCCTATATGAGTGCTTTAAGTTGCGAGCAGCAAGTAAAATCCCCGGCTATAATGGAAGCAGTTATTAAAAAGCTACAGTTGCCTTATACAAGAAACGGACTTAAATCATCTATAAAAACCCAACAGCTGCAAAACACCAACCTGATTATTATAACAGTAAGCAATAACAACCCGGAGCTGGCAGCCACTATTGCCAACACTTTGCGGGAAGAATTCATATTACATATTAACAAGATTAATAAGAAAAAAATGGCCCAGTCTTTAGAAATCATGGAAAAAGAATGGCTGCAAAAGGAAGAAGCTGAGCTTGATGCAGCCAGTGAAAAACTAAAAGAGCACAAACTACAATCTCGCTCCATAGAATTCCTGAACAGCCAGTTGGGTAAAAAACGAGAAGACTTGATAAATTACCAATCATGGCTGGCCAAGGCTGAAATTGACCGGGCCAGCCAGCAAGAAGGGATCAAACAGCTCCAGGAAACCATTGCCCATACGCCTCATACTCTAACTACGGTCAATACCGCCAATGGCATCCTGCCTGCTGACCTGCAGGGCATTGATATAAAAGATGGTACGGTTAGCAGTGAGCAGATTAATATGAACTATACATCATTAATGGACGCCTATAACAGCAAAACAACAGATCTGGCCGAACTCAATGTACAGATAAATAAAACCAGGCAGGAAATCACCCGGCAGGAAAAAGAAATCCTCGATCTGGAAGCAGAACTGATAAGAAACCAGATCGGTGAAAAGAAATTGCAAAACGAAGTCAGCAGGAGAGAAAGCGTGGTAACCCTGTTATCTTCCAAAATAGCAGAATTGAAAATGACAGAATCAATCAACCTGGCTGATAATAACATCATAACTGTATCCGAAGCCATGGTTCCCGAAGCTCCGATAAAGCCTAATAAAATGTTAAATATAGCCATAGCTGCCGTTCTTGGCCTGATGCTGGCCACCTTTAGCATATTTCTCATAGAATATCTTCGTGAGAATGGAACGAATAAAAGTGAATCAGAGGAGTTGAAAGGATTCACGGGAAATGTTTAAGTAGTACCAAAACGGTGCAGCGGGTAGCTGCAAATACCCGCTGCGCTGTTATGTCATTTTTGCTGCATTAAAGCTACCCGCCGGTTAACATCATCCCAGTTTATGAGATTCCACCAGGCTTCAATCCAAGCCGCCCGCTTGTTCTGGTACTTGAGGTAATAAGCATGTTCCCAGACATCCACAATCAACAACGGAACTGCGCCCCATTGAGTTAGATCCTGGTGCTTTTCTGCCTGCAAGACCACCAACTTTTCAAATACCGGATTACAGGCCAGTATGGCCCATCCCGAACCCTCTACCGCAAGAGCAGAAGCAGAGAAGAGCTTTTTGAAGTTATCGAAGGAGCCGAAATCACGGTCAATCAGCTCAGCCACTGCCCCATCGGCAGGACCTCCCCCACCCGGCTTCATATTTTCCCAGAACATAGTGTGCAAAATGTGCCCTGAGCCGTGGAAAGACAGCTCCCGCTCGATGTGTTTGATTAAGGCGAAATCACCTTTTTCCAGGGCTTCGGCCAGCTTGCTCTCCGCGTTGTTTAGTCCATCAACATAGGCCTTGTGGTGCATATCATGGTGTAATCTAACTGTCTGTTCATCATAAAAAGGTTCCAGCGCATCATAGGCATACGGTAAATCCGGTAGAGTATGAGCCATTACAAACACCCCTTTTCTCATAAATTGCAAAATAATATTTGCTATTATTTAGTCTAATATATTTTAGTTTTTCCGCCAACTATTGCTATGATACCCCTTGAAAATAATCAGCCTTTGTATTTGTACATGGCTGATGTTACCTTAAATATTGCTTCCAGCTTGATCAAAACGCCGTAGAATTTACTGGAGAACTGGCCCAGATGGCTAAGCTCAGCACCATGGAAGCACTGTCTCTCGCTTCGTTGTTACCGCATGGGCAAACTGCTATGATAATATTATTAAATCCTAAAAGGAGGTAAGTTCATTATAACGAAGAATACAAATTGCTTTCACGCGGCCAGGAAAACCGGCACTCTGACATGCTTGCTGCTAATATTTCTACTGTCCATCACGATCGTCTTGGGAGGCTGTGCCGCACCCCGGGAAGAAGCATCCCCTCCGGCGCACAATGAACTGCCGGTGCAAAGTAAAGCTGTTTCACCGGCGCCGAAGGCAGAGCCTGCTGGCAGCAGTGAAGATATACTCAAGCTTCATTTTATTGATGTGGGTCAAGGGGATGCTATTTTGCTGCAATGCCCGGGCGGGGAAAATATCCTGGTGGATGGTGGAGACAAGGTTCAGGGAGAGGCGCTTTGTGCCTACCTGCAGGAATGTGGGATTCAGGAATTGGCAGCTATTGTTGGCACCCATCCCCACGCGGATCATATCGGAGGGCTCATTAAAGTAGTGCAGGAGTTTCCGGTTAAAGCGGTCTATATGCCGCGAGTTACCCATAGCAGCGATACTTTCAGGGATTTGCTCCTGGCCATAAAGAACAAGGGGCTGAAGATTAGCACAGCCAAAGCAGGGGTAGAACTTCCGCTTCAAGCGATAAAGGCGCGATTTATCGCCCCCAGGGCTGATCATTACGAAGATTTGAACAATTATAGTGCGGTATTGAAAATAGATTATGGAGCAAAATCTTTTCTATTCATGGGGGATGCCGAAAAAGAGAGTGAAGAGCAGATACTATCTTCCGGTCTCAATATCAGGGCTGATGTTTTAAAGTTAGGACATCATGGCAGCGCGAGCAGCAGCGGAGAAGACTTTATTAAGGCCGTAGCTCCCTCCTGGGCCGTAATTATGTGTGCTCCTAATAATGATTATGGACATCCCCACCGCGAAACTTTGCAAGTGCTGGGGAAATACGGAGCAGAGCTGCTGAGGACGGATGAAGATGGCACCCTTATTATCACTTCAAATGGACAAAAGATAGAAGCCTATAAGAAGGGGAAAAAGGAAGCGTCTGCAGGGTTGAGCCCGGTGCCCGTATCTACTGCCGTACAAGGTGAAGAAGGCGTTTTCTATATAGGGAACCTTAAATCCCGGGTCTTTCACCGTCCGGATTGTCCGAACCTGCCGGCGGCCAAAAACCAGATCCGCCTGCCCAGCCGGGAAGAGGCGCTGGAAAAGGGATATCGGCCCTGCAAGAATTGCCAGCCTTAATGGGAGGTGGGAAGTGGGAGGTGAGAGGTGAGAAATGGGAAGTGGGAAGTGGGAAAAGCGACAATATGTCCGGGTATGGAATTGCATGGTACCAGGCACTTGAGTTATTGAGTTATTGCCGGGTACGGAGGAGTAAGCCAGGCAAGTTATTATGCAGTTTTTGCCTACAGGAGGGAACAGCCAATGAAAGCCGTAATTGAACGCTTTGAAGGGGATTTTGCCCTTCTGGAAATAAGGGATAAGGGCCAGGTTATAAAAGTTAGGCGAGCAAAACTTCCGCCGCCAGCCCGGGAAGGCGATGTAGTGTTTTGCCAGGGCGAAGAGTGGCTTATTGACCAAAAAGCCACCGCAGCGCTCAAGAAAGAAGTGGAGGACCTGGCCGCCGAATTGTGGCAGGATTGAATATGTCAGGCTATGTAGGGAGCTTTGTATATTCATGCAACCCTTCTGCATAAAAAGGGGTTTTTACAGTGGAACTAAACTTGGACAGGTTTTGTGTAGAAATAATCGGGAGGTAGAAAGGTGAAGATAGTAGTTAAGCTATTTGCAACATTACGCCAGGGCCGTTTTAAGATTCAGTCAGGGATTTATCCTGAAGCGGCCAAGGTGCAAGATATAGTTGAGGGACTGGCTATATCCCCGACCGACCTGGGCATAATATTCGTAAATGGAAAATCGGCTGACCTGAACCGGGTGCTGCAGGAGGGAGATACCCTTTCCATTTTTCCGCCGGTAGGAGGGGGATAAATGATCAAAGTATTAAAATATAGCGAGCCGGAAGGCCGGCCCAGGGGATGTTTGTAGAATGGATAAAATGGATGTACTGTTGCGGCAAAAAGCCCCATCCGGGCTTATTGGCTGGAAAGAAGAAGAGGAAATGGCTCTGGCCCTGGGTTTATCCCTGCACGAAGCCGAGGGAAGGCTCCTGGCCCAGGGTGTTTTACCCCAGCGTTACCAGCGCAACGCTAAATCCATCACCCGAGAAGAACAGTGCCGCTTATTTCAGTCCCGGGTGGCGGTAATCGGTTGTGGGGGACTGGGAGGCTACCTCTTGGAGGAACTAGCCCGCCTGGGAATTGCTTCGATTTCGGCCTGGGATTATGATAGTTTTGCCGAGCATAATCTTAATCGTCAACTGCTGTCTGATATGGACACTATTGGACTAAGCAAGGTTGAAACGGCGGCTAAAAGGGTTCAGGCCATCAACCCGGCTGTGAAATTCCAGGCTTTCAACCGTCCTTTCGCGGCAGGGGAGGGGGAGGATTTGCTGGCCGGACATCAGGTGGTAGTGGATGCCCTGGACAGCATTCCCGTACGCAAGATGCTGGCCGCTGTCTGTCAACGCCTGTCGCTGCCCCTGGTACATGGTGCCATTGCTGGCTGGTGCGGTCAGGTTTGTACCCAGTTTCCTGGTGAAGACAGCCTGGAAACAATCTACCGGAACAGCAACCAGGAGCAGGGAGTGGAAAGCGAGCAGGGGGTCCTGGCATTTGCTCCTGCTGTAGTAGCCAGTCTACAGGTCGCCGAAGTGGTAAAAATCCTCCTGGGCCGGGGAGAACTTTTGCGTAAACGCATTCTTCTTTTCAACCTTCTGGATATGGAGTTCGAGGTTTTGGACTTGTAAACTATTCTGTTCGTGAACTGTCATAATACTGTCATCTTAATGTAACCAGCTTGTGACAACAATGTTACAAAAGTTATTCTAACGGCAAATAATCTTATCAACCCCGTTCACCTGAATCATGGTGGAACGGGGATTAGTTTTTTCTGGAGAGCATTGTTCGAGTTGGCATGATTTTTGCTATTAAAGATTACAGAGATTAAAAGATTGGGGTTGGTTAGCCGCAGGAGCTTAAGAACAAGCAGTTTATAGAGAAAGCAAAAAAGGAGGTGAATTCTGGTTTTCACTATGGGAAGCCAGAGCGAGATGGAAAAGATTATTGTAGTTCAACCGGAAAAATGTACTGGCTGTAGAACCTGTGAATTGGTGTGTTCGTTTACTCACACCGGAGAATTCAACCCGGCCCGGTCGCGCATATCCGTTTTTACTTTTGAGAAGGTGGGATTTTCCTCCCCGGTTCTCTGCCAGCAATGCAGTACGGCGGCCTGTATGCAGGTCTGCCCGGTAGGAGCCGTAAGCCGCGACAATAAAACTGGTGCTATGGTGGTAAATTCAAGCCGTTGCCTGGTTTGCAAGGCTTGTACCATAGCCTGTCCTTTGGGGGCTACTTTCTACGATCATGTCAGCGACAGTATTCTAAAATGTGACCTTTGCGGTGGGGATCCGGAATGTGTGAAGTTTTGTCCTTCCGGTGCCATCACTTACCAGGAAGCGGGCGAAGCCGGACTGGCGCGACGCAAGGCAGTTGCGGCCAAGTTAAAGGATGTTTATGAGGAGGTGAGCTAAGATGTATGCATGGATAGGACAGATTTTAAGGGTTAACCTCACTGACGCTACTATCAAAAAAGAAAAGCTCGATCCAGTGCTTCGGCGAAATTATATCGGAGCCAGGGGTCTGGGAAGCAAATTGTTCATGGATGAAGTGGATCCTCAGGTGGATCCTTTGAGCCCGGAAAACAAGATTGTTTTTATGACCGGCCCTCTTACCGGAACTCTGGCTGCCTCGGGCGGACGCTATAATGTAGTAACCCGGGGACCGCTAAATGGTACCATTGCTGCTTCCAACTCAGGGGGGAGTTTTGGTCCGGAGCTTAAATATGCCGGTTATGATGGAATCATTTTTGAAGGAAAAGCTGAAAAACCGGTTTATCTATGGATAAATAATGCTGAAGTGGAATTAAGAAGTGCAGAAGAGCTCTGGGGACGCAATGTTCCGGAAACGACTGATATGATTAAGCAGGCTACGCATGAGGAGGCCAAAGTCGCCTGTATAGGACCGGCTGGAGAAAAACTGGTCAAGTTCGCCTGCATAATGAATGAGTATAACCGGGCCGCGGGGCGCTCCGGAGTGGGAGCGGTCATGGGCTCAAAGAACTTGAAAGCCCTGGCAGTTCGAGGTACCGGAGGTATCAAAGTGGCCGACCGGCAGGGTTTCATGCAGGCAATTACCGATGCCCGGAACAAATTGAAAGCGCATCCCGTAACCGGGGCCGGTTTGGCGGCTTATGGCACCAATGTTTTGGTAAATATTCTGAATGAGCACGGGGGCTTGCCGGTTAAGAACTTCAGTGAAGCAGCGGTTTTTGCAAAGGCGGAAAATGTTTCCGGCGAGTACCAGGCCGAACACTGCCTGGTGCGCAACAAGGGTTGCTTTGGTTGTTCCATCGGTTGTGGCCGGGTTAGCCGCAACCGGGGCAAATATAAAGGTATTGGCGAAGGGCCGGAGTACGAGGCAACCTGGGGCCTGGGGCCCAACCTTTTTATCGATGATTTTGAAGCCATTTCCAAGGCCAACTTCCTCTGCAACGAGTTAGGTCTTGATCCTATCTCCCTGGCCGGTACCCTGGCCTGTGCAACGGAAATGATGGAAAAGGGCTTCATCCCCTGGGAAAAGGCGGATCTGCGCTGGGGTGATGCCGATATGCTGGTTGAAATGACCATCAAGACCGCCTACCGGGAGGGATTCGGGGACGAACTGGCGGAAGGTTCTTATCGCCTGGCTGAAAAATATGGCCATCCTGAATTTTCCATGTCGGTGAAAAAGCAGGAATTGCCCGCTTATGACCCCCGGGGGCAGCAGGGAATCGGTTTGAACTATGCTACTTCCAACCGGGGCGGTTGCCATGTCAGGGGCTACATGACTTCCCCTGAGGTTTTGGGTATACCGGAAAAAGTGGATCCGGACAGCACCGAGGGTAAGGCGGCCCTGCTTAAAATATTCCAGGATCTCACGGCCCTGGTAGATTCGGCCGGGATTTGTCTTTTCACTACCTTTGGCCAGGGTTTGCCGGAGATAGCGGAGCAGTTGCGCCAGGCCACCGGGCTTGATTTAAGTGACGAGGAATTTCTGCTGGCGGGGGAACGGATCTGGAATCTGGAACGCTCCTTTAACCTGCAAGCCGGTATCAGCAGCAAAGACGACACTCTGCCTCCCCGACTCCTGCGTGAACCCATGAAAGGTGGTCCTCACCAGGGGAATGTGGTCAGGTTAGAGCTTATGTTACCGGAGTATTATACCTTGCGGGGATGGGACCAGGCCGGTGTTCCCACTCCGGAGAAACTACAGGAACTCAGCTTATAAGACCGCTAAGCCGTGTTTCCATAAACTGGCACCGAATACGCTCGCAATTTATTCTTCTTCTCCCTGCTTCCTTACGAAGTGGGGAGAAGAATCATCCAAATCACCTAATCGCAGAATGAGGCTTATTATAAGCCTTCCAGGAGGCGGGTTATCATGAGTGAACAAGAGTGTGAGGAAAATATTGAAGGCTTTAGGAGAATCATCTACGGTTTCCCGGGAGAGAAACGCTATATTATAGCCATTATGCATGAGCTAAGCCGTTGCTATCGTTACCTTCCCCGGGCTGCCCTGGAACTAACCGCGGAATATGTGGGGGTTCCTTTCAGCCAGGTTTACAGCATGGCTACCTTTTACCGAGCCTTCAGTCTGCAGCCCCGGGGCCGAGTCAATTTCAAGGTTTGTGATGGTACTACCTGTCATATTAAAGGCTCCAATATTCTACTGGATGAGATATATAAAAATCTGGGGATAGGCCCCGGGGAAACCACAGCTGACCGGGAGTTTTCCCTGGAAACGGTCAATTGCATCGGGGCTTGTGCAATAGCCCCGGCTCTGCTGGTCAATGAGCGGGTCTATCCTCGGGTAAATGCGGCCGCTCTAAAAGAAATAATAAAAGAATACCGGGGAGGTGGGGATAATGACCACCATGAATAAATCCCTTATTCACCTGCTGTTGGTATGCTGTGGAACTGGTTGTGTGGCCAATGGGGCCCGGGAAGTATATCAGGCCTTGAAAGATAATCTTACTTCAGATGATAAGGCCGTACTTGCCGCCACCACCTCCGCCCGGGCCACAGGTTGTCATGGGCTCTGCGCCCAGGGACCTTTTGTCCGCATATTGCCGGAGGATATCACTTACTGCCGGGTTAAGGCGGCTGACATACCCGAGATTGTTGAGAAAACCTTGAAGCAGGGTGAAGTGGTAAAACGGCTGCTCTTTCGTGACCGGCAGAAGAAAGCACTGGTGCAGGGGCAGAATGATATACCCTTTTACCGGCGGCAGACCAGGGTGGCTCTGCGTAATGTGGGGCTTATTGACCCTTCTTCTTTGCAGGATTACCTGGAGCGCGGGGGGTACCGCGCCCTGGAAAAATCCTTGCTGGATATGCGTCCGGAACAGGTAATCGAAGAGATCATAAAGTCTGGATTGCGAGGGCGAGGCGGGGGTGGATTTCCCGCCGGGCTCAAATGGAAGGCTTGTGCTGCGACCCCGGCCCAGCCGCGCTATATAATATGCAACGGGGATGAAGGCGACCCTGGAGCCTTTATGGATGAGAGTATTATGGAGGGGGACCCGCACTCGGTTTTAGAGGGTATGATCATTGCGGCCTATGCGGTAGGAGCATCAACTGGTTTTATATATGTTCGCGATGAGTATGCCCAATCGGTAGCCAGCCTGCAGAAGGCTATAGAGGAGGCTGAAAACCATGGTTTTCTGGGAGAAAACATACTGGGCAGCGGGCTTGACTTTGATATTGAAATAGTTCGTGGGGGCGGGGCCTTTGTCTGCGGCGAGGAAACGGCTTTGATCGCATCGATTGAAGGCCATGTCGGGGAGCCCTGGGATAAATATGTTTTTCCCAGTGAAAAGGGTCTCTGGGGACAGCCAACCATAATAAACAATGTGGAAACCTGGGCCAATATTCCGGTAATAATGGAACGGGGAGCCAGCTGGTTCACTTCCCTGGGTACCGAAGGCAGCAAAGGAACCAAGGTCTTTTCCCTGGTGGGTAAGGTGGCCAATACCGGGCTGGTTGAAGTGCCTATGGGTACAACTCTAAGGGAAATTATATTTGACATCGGCGGCGGTGTTCCCCAAGGTCGTAAATTTAAGGCGGTACAGACCGGAGGGCCTTCCGGGGGATGTATTCCAGCCGAGTTGCTGGATCTCAAGCTAGACTTTGATTCCCTGTCCCAGGCCGGTTCCATGATGGGTTCCGGGGGATTGATTGTCATGGATGACCGTACCTGTATGGTGGAAGTAGCCCGCTATTATCTGTCCTTTTTGGCCGGAGAGTCCTGCGGCAAATGCGTTCCTTGCCGGGAAGGCATAAAATGCCTGTTGGAAATCCTCACCCGCATCTGCCATGGACAGGGGGAAATCGAAGATCTGGAACTGATGGAGGATATTGCTGAGACTATGCAGCAAGCTTCACTCTGTGCCCTGGGCCGTACCGCTTCCAACCCGGTGCTTTCTACCCTTCGCTATTTTAGAGAAGAGTACCTGGAGCATATTGAGGGGCAGCGCTGCCCGGCCGGTATATGCCGGGAGCTTAGTGAATTCTGGATTGATCCCGCCATTTGTACCGGTTGCGGCCTCTGCTTGCCCCGTTGCCCGGCAGAAGGTATAAAAGGGGAGAAAAAACAGGCCCACCGGATTGAAAGCGACAAATGCATCTGCTGCGGTGAGTGTATTGATAGCTGCTCTTTCCAGGCTATCAAAGTTAAATAGAGGAGGGTGGGAGAAATGAAGCTTATTATTGATGGAAAAGCATTTAACGCTTATCCTGGCGACAGCATTTTAGATGTGGCCAGAAGGGAAGGAATTGCTATTCCCACCCTTTGCTATCATGAAGCTTTTGGCGGCCAGGGAAGCTGTCGTCTTTGTACGGTGGAAGTAACTGCAGGAGGGCGCAGTCGTTTGGTGGCCTCTTGTACTTATCCGGTAAGTGAAGGAATCGAGGTAAAAACCTCTACTCCGGCAGTGGAAAAAATCCGGCGCAATATTATTATGGTGCTGTACAAACGCGCTTCAGGCAGTGTATTGATGCAAAAGCTGTACCGGGAATACGGCTGCTCCGAAAATTCCTTAGGCGAAAAACAGGAAGAGCGCTGTATAGTCTGCCGCCTTTGTGTACTGGCCTGCGAGAAGATGGGTACAAGTGCTATTTCCACTGTAATGCGGGGGATAGATAAACGGGTGGGTACTCCCTATGACCAGGCGGCAACGGCCTGTATCGGTTGTGCCGCCTGTGCTCATATCTGCCCAACCGGCGCTATTGAAGTTTTAGACAGCGGCAATATAAGGACCATCTGGAACAAGAACTTTAACCTTATAAATTGTGAGCGTTGCGGCCAGCCTTTCGCTACCCGTGAAGAAATTGACTATGTTTCCAGGCGCAGTGGAATAGAAGATGCTGAACTATGTTTTTGTGAAGAATGCCGGCGGAAAAAGCTGGTAGGTAAAATGCAAGGTTTTTCGCCTTGCTAGCTATCCCCATAAAGTAAGACTTGCTTCAGGTGGAGTTTTAACTCCATCTGAAGCTTAGCCGCACTTATCCAGGGACTTAGCCGCACTTACTCCTGCCTATAAAGGCGGGAGTCTTAGAGCGAATTAGTCATCGGATAAAACACCCCCGATTCCAGCGAAGAAAAGGGGATGTTTTCAATTATTGTAGTTGCTGGGCAGGACTTCCGCTGCTGTGATATATTGATGTTCGTGGCCTCAAGCCTTATCTGATAAAATGATATCAAGAGCTGAGCAAAAGGCAGTTTATTGGGTGGGCCAGATTTATTAGATTTGCGAATTGAAAGCAAAGCGAGGTGCCATGGCGATGATTTCCAGGATGCAAAAAGAATTCACCCCGCTTGAATCCTGTTGGGAAGAATTCGTTGGCAATGGCAGCCTGGATAGAGATGCCTTGTCCACGGAAATAGCTGATGCCTGGGAAAGATGCGCCCGGCTAGGAACTAATCCATATGTCGGAAACAGTAAACGGCGCCTGGCAGAGTCTGAAGTTCAGGAAATGCTGCAGCGTCACAAGGAATTAATTGATGTAGCGCGCCCCTTTATGGCCAAACTGCACCGTTTTGTGGCCGGCTCAGGTTTTGTTGTTTTGCTGGCCGATGAACGCGGTTATTTGATGGAAACCATTGGTGATCAGGATACTGTAAGAGAGGCTGAGAATATTGATCTTTTGCCTGGAGCCTGCTGGCGGGAAGAAGAAATAGGGAACAATGGAGTAGGTACAGCAGTAGTTTTGAAAAAGCCCGTCCAGGTTTCAGGCAAAGAACATTATTGCCGCAAGCACCATAGCTGGACTTGTTCCGGTGCTCCTATCCTCAATGAAGACAAACAAGTGATAGGAATATTGGAAATGTCCGGGCCGCTGGAAAAAACCCACCTGCATACCCTGGGCATGGTGGTAGCTGCGGTGGAAGCTATCAGCGACCAGCTGCGGATTCAACAGAAAAACCGCGAACTCGTGTTGCTGAGCAACCGCCTGGGCTATATTTACAATACCGTATCCGATGGAATCATGGTAATTGACCGGCAGGGAATCATTACCCAGATAAACCCGGCGGTGGAAAGGATTTTGGGGCAGAATAGCCGGAAGATAATGGGGATACCGGTTAAAGAGCTATTTGAACCCGGACAGCGAGTAGAGGAAATGCTGGACAGCGGCAGGGATTTTTCCTACTCCGAATTAACCCTTGGCATCGGGGAAGCGGTGCAATGTCTGGTATCCGGTAAGGCCATTATGGATGAGCAAGGAAAGGTTAATGGGGGAGTAATCTTCATTAACCCCATAAACCATATAAAAAGCCTGGTGAATCGTTTTAGCGGGGCCCAGGCCAGTCTTCATTTTTCTGATATTATCGGTCAGAGTCAGGAACTGAGTAGAGTTGTGCGTATTGCTTCCCTGGCTGCCAGCAGTGAGAGCAACATTTTGCTGGAAGGAGAAAGCGGTACCGGTAAAGAGGTCTTTGCCCAAGCCATTCACAATGCTAGCTCCCGGCGGGATGCGCCCTTTATTGCTGTTAACTGTGGTGCTATACCCCGTGAACTTTTGGGCAGCGAGCTTTTTGGCTATGTGGACGGTGCCTTTACCGGAGCCCGGCGGGGAGGAAGGCCCGGAAAATTCGAACTGGCTTCCGGGGGCAGTATTTTTTTGGATGAAATAGGGGAAATGCCCCTGGGTAAGCAGGTTTCCCTGTTAAGGGTCTTGCAGGAACGTACGGTAACCCGTATCGGCGGAGACAAAGTAATCCCCGTGGATGTGAGAGTAATCTGTGCCAGCAACCGCAAGCTGCATGAAGAGGTGGAAAAGGGCAATTTCCGCCGCGACCTCTTTTACCGTTTAAATGTAATCGCTATCACCCTGCCGCCTTTGCGCCAGCGCAAAGAGGATATACCTTTGCTTTTCCATCACTTTCTGCAGGACATAAGTCAGAAATTGGGAGTTAAGACGCCTCAGGTAGAAGCGGAGGTAATCCACTCCTTGCAAGATTATGACTGGCCCGGAAATGTACGGGAATTGCAGAATGTGGTAGAACGGATGGTCAATATTGCCGAGGAATCAAGAATCAGCCAGGAGCACCTGCCCCAGGAAATTTCGCATCCCGCCGCCCGGTCTCTGAAGGAACTGGAGAACGGTGAGGATTCTCAGTTGCTTTCCCTCTCAACGGAGAGGCGCAAAAGGAAAGAAATGGAGCAGGAAAGAGAACGGGAAGAAATCATGGCTCTACTGGTTCTTCATGGCGGAAATGTCAGTCAGGTGGCTAAGAGCCTGGGGGTATCCCGTAACACTATATACCGCAAGATAAAGCAATATAGAATAAAGATATAACGAGGTTTATTCGCTTACACCGGTTACGCCGAGACGTTCTTCTTTAACATTTGCTTATGTCTTTGAACATTCACCTAAAATATTTCATTTATCGGAATCTCCAAACCCTCAAAAAAATACGAGGTTACAGTATCCCCGAGCTTACAGGTAGTATACTCGTCAATTTCAAAGTCCTTAAAGCTATAGACCATAATTGAATGTTTAAAAGGATCGACAATCCAGAATTCCCTGACACCGGACAGCATATAAGTATTGAGCTTATCTACCATATCCTTGGAACGGGTGCTTTTTGATAAAATTTCAATGCAAAGCGTGGGTGTACCCATGTATCGGCCGTTTTCATTAACGTTATTCTCCAAATCGCATGCTATGAGTAAATCAGGCTGCATTACATCAGGTGTTTTAAGGTCTTTTTTGTAGAAATGAACATCAAAGGGGGCGTAGAAAACCTTGCAGTTTTTGCCTTTCAGATATGATCGCAAATGGATGTGCAAATTCCCTGATATATCCTGATGATAGGTACTGGGTGAAGCCAAAAGGACTATTTCACCGTTGATATACTCCATTCTTAGCTCGCTTTTCTCATAAATCTCCATGAATTCTTCATAGGATACCTTCTTGCCCCCATATTGATAATCCAATGCGTTTTCTTTAACCAAAAAATATCGTTCGATTTCTGTGATGTAAGGGGTAATTCTTATGGCCTTTTTGCCGTTTTTGGTGATAACAACCTCGTGGTCATCAATAACATACTCGATGTATTTACCCAGATGGGTTTTTAATTCGGTCGCGGTAATAATTATTGTTGTGTCATTCACATTAACCACCTCGTACGATAATTATAATAAATAGCACGATTATATGCAACATTATTAATATCGTACGATTATATTAAAAAACCAGGAGACTCAAGATCGTGTTACCCTGGCTCTTTAATGTTATATTCAAACGGGTTTTCCATCTCTCACCGGAACCAGGCCAAGGGTTGATTTAAGTATTCTGGGAATCAGCATTATGTGGGGTGCGAAACTTAAGGTTTCAGAGAAACATCCCGTTTACGGTTCAAAGCGTCTTAAGCGCAGGGAATTGCTTACCACTGATACGGAGCTGAAGGCCATGGCTGCCCCTGCTATGACCGGAGATAAAAAGCCCAGAGCCGCAAAAGGTATACCGATGCTGTTATAGAAAAAGGCCCAGAATAGATTCTGCTTGATTATACGCATGGTCTGCCGGGATAATTTAATGGCCGCGGAAATCCCGCTGAGGTCACCGCTCATTAAAACAATGCCGGCCGTTTCCATAGCCACATCAGTCCCGCTGCCAATGGCTATGCCGATATCGGCAGTGGCCAGAGCCGGGGCATCGTTAATCCCATCGCCCACCATAGCTGCTATTTTACCACTTTGCCTTATTTTCTCGATTTCCTCAGCCTTCCTCTCCGGCAATACTTCGGCCAGCACTGTTTCGATTCCCACCTGCCGGGCGATAGCCTGTGCCGTATGCTGGTTGTCTCCGCTGATCATATATGCTTCAAGGCCCATATCCTTAAGTTCCTGAATAGCCAAAAGTGCGTTTTCTTTAATCGTATCGGCCACTGCCAGCAATCCGGCCAGCTTGCCGTCTATAGCCAGGTACATTGCGGTTTTGCCTGCTTCCTCCAGCTGCCTGGCCTGCTGTTCGGCCTCGGTAGTATCGATAGCCCGGCTGTGCATAAAACTGCGGTTGCCTATGGCTAAAGCCAGGTTGGTGCTTTTTCCCGTCACACCTTGACCGGGATAGTTTTTAAAATCCTCGGGATCAGGCAAATCCCCGTATTGTTCACGGGCCGAAGCATAAATAGCTTCGCCCAGGGGGTGCTCGGAATGTTTTTCGAGGATTCCCGCCCAGTGCAGTATTTCACTTTCTACATAGCCATCCAGGCTTATAATATCGGTAAGAGCAGGCTTTCCCCGGGTTATGGTGCCGGTTTTGTCCAGGACTACTACATCCACTTTATGCAGCAATTCCAGGAATTCACCGCCTTTGATTAATAGGCCGTTTTCCGCGCCTTTTCCCGTTCCCACCATTATAGCAGTGGGGGTGGCCAGCCCCAGGGCACAGGGACAGGCTATTACCAGAACTGCCACTGCTGTGGTAACAGCAATACTGATATTAGCGTTGTACCAGTATTGCAGAATAAATGTAAGCAGGGCTATTCCTATAACCGCAGGAACAAAAATGCCGGAAACCTGATCGGCTATCTTCTGCACCGGGGCTTTGGAACCCTGAGCTTCCTCCACAATCCGTATAATCTGAGCCAGGGTGGTGTCCTGGCCGGTGCGGGTAACTACAAATTTCAGGCTGCCGTTCTTATTGATACTGGCACCCACCACCGGATCACCCGGCCTTTTCTCCACCGGCAGGCTTTCCCCGGTCAGCATGGATTCGTCAACTGCTGAATGGCCTTCCTCCACGATTCCGTCTACAGGAATCCGCTCTCCGGGACGAATAACCACCAGATCGCCGGTTCTAACCTCTTCTATGGGGAGATCCATTTCTTCTCCCTGCCGTACTACCCGGGCGGAACGAGGCTGCAAGCTGCCCAGAACCCGGATGGCCTCGGAAGTTTTATTTTTGGCCCGCTCCTCCAGGTATTTGCCTAATAGTATCAGGGTTATAATAGTTGCCGAAGCCTCAAAATATATATTATGCATCTCGCCCTGGTAAATATTGTACAAACTATAAAAATAGGCTGCGGTAGTGCCCAAGACCACCAGCACATCCATATTACTGCCTCCGGAGCGCAGGGCCAAAAATGCGCTCCGGTAAAAACGGTAGCCGATAATAAATTGAACCGGTGTGGCCAGAGCCAGTTGCCAGTAGGGATTATGCAAAAGAGTTACCTGAATATCGAAGATCATCAACAGCATGTTAAGTATTAGAGGAAAGGCCAGAACAGCAGAAGCTACCAGCAATAATTTCAGATTTTTGATTTCCGTATTTTTGTCCGGGCTATCGAGCGGATGCTCCCTCTGCTCTATCCAGTGGGTCGGATATCCTAGCTTATCGACCACTTTTTCAACTTCATCAATGCTAATTAACTGGGGGTCATATTTTACCTTAGCCAGGTTGGTAAGGAGGTTAACACTGGCATTTACCACTCCCGGGGTGCTGTTCAGCTTTTTATCAATACGCGCCGAGCAGGCGGCGCAGGACATGCCCTCAATAGCCAAAGTGGCGTTGATATAATTGCCGTCCTCCTCGGGCAGCACTTCATAACCAATCTGACGTATGGCTTCTTCCAGGTCGGATAGCTTGATTATCCCCGGATCATAAAAGGTTGTGGCCTTATTGCTGAGCAGGTTAACCTGGGCCTTTTTCACTCCCGGCAGGTTGTTCAATTTCTTCTCTACCCGTGCCGAGCAGGCGGCACAGGACATGCCGCCTATTCTAATGGTGCTTTTTATCTCCTCCATGGCCAATATCTCCTTTAAAGCTGAATGGTGCCAGGCACTTATGTTATTAATGCCAGGCAAACTCACTTTTCATCATTGTTTTTGTAACCCGGAGCCCAGGGAATCAATACAGGTAACATGCGAGGATATCCTCATGCAATGCCCCGCGCAAGCAGCAAGGTTAACTTTCCCATTACAATGCCGGTCTATTTAAGCAATTCGAAGCCGGCCTCAGCCACAGCTTTTTCAAAATCTTTAAGAGTTAGCTTTCCCGTTTCATAAGCAACTCTAACTGTTTTTGCGGCCAAATCAACATCCGCCTTCTTTACTCCGAAAAGGCTTTGCAATGACTTTTCCACCGCCATTTTGCAATGATTGCAGCTCATTCCTTCTACATTTAGAATGACCTCTTCCATAAATCTCACCTCCTCCCGGATGTTTTACCGAATTCCTCACCTCGTTGCAGCGGTGTGTTGAAACTGCTCCGCAGTTTCTTCTGATGCTTAAATTATTGCCAATGCCGGCTCACTAAAATCACCGCATCATTCTAAAAATAGTTGCCAGAACCTCATCGATAACCTGCTCATCGCCTGATGCCAGTTGCTCCTTGACGCATGATTTCATATGCTTCTGCAAAAGCAGCCGGGCAACCCCATAAAGAGCCGACTGGGCTGAAGTGATTTGATTCAACACGTCGTCACAGTAAACACCTTCTTCAATCATTCGCTTGATTCCCCGTACCTGCCCTTCGATGCGATTAAGACGAACCGTGAGCTCTTTAACGGCATTCTCGTCACTCCAGGAGCGGTTTTTATTGTTGGTTTTTATGCAATTAGCACAGCTATTCTTGCTTTCATTTTCCATATCATAACCTCCATCCATTAATAATATAGTATACCCCCCTATACTATGCAAGTAAATATTGCAAAATTTTAGTGGAAAGACGGCTATTATATTTTGATACCGGCATAATCCGGGGTTTCCGAACTAAAACCATAGTATCTTCAGATTTGATTCCAAGAGTTGATTCTAGTACCAGGCATTGATTGCCAATATAACTTTCCTAATTGTGCAGTTTTGATCATAAGGAATTTTTGTTATTCGGCAGGAACGTTTAAACTTTTATAGAATTAAACAAATATCAACATCAACAAACAAGAATAAATATAAACATAGAACAAATAGGATGGTAAACGAACTATGTAAAACTAAAAATAACTATAGTAATTTTGCTGCCAAAATCTTGCTTGTTGATAGAGGAGAGTTTTATCTATATCAAAAAAATAATAATATTTTTGAGCCTTTTATCCTATAGCCTGAAGCCTTCGATAATTGGCCGAAAGGAGCTTTTCCTTTTGATTGCTCCCCGGGGGATAGCTGCAAACGGCTGTACCTCCCGTATTTGGAAAGAAGATATGGTATATCCTGCTAAAGGGTTAGCAATTATTTGCTACTATCATTAAGGTATTGAACGATATATTGAGATTAGGTTCTTACCTTAATATACATAGCGAAAAAACCAGCATCAACTTTCGATGCTGGTTTTAACTTCCATCATTTTAAACAGTAATATGCGAATTTGATTTGGGATGGGCCATAAAAAGATATACGTTATTGGAAGGGTACTAGCGGTGAAGACAGTTATCAAAGAAAGAATTGCAGAAGTAAAAACAAAAAGAGATGCTGGCTGGAAAATCCTTATTTTATTATCTACGCTCATACTCATTTTCATCCTTTCCTTTGCTCTGGGGCGATATCCGGTACCCCCGGGACAGTTATTGGAGGTATTGGCCTCGCGGGTATTTCCTATAGAGGCTCACTGGAATGCTACTGTGGAGACGGTAATATTTCAAGTGCGCTTGCCTCGTATTTTTGCTGCCATATTGGTGGGTGCGGCCTTATCTACTGCCGGAGCGGCTTACCAGGGAATGTTTAAAAACCCCCTGGTTTCACCGGATATACTGGGAGCTTCAGCCGGTGCCGGTTTCGGGGCTGCTCTGGCCATATATTTCTCGTTTAGTATGCTGGGAATTCAAATGATGGCATTTGTGGGTGGCTTACTGGCAGTTGGTTTAACCTACGGGATTAGCCTGCGGATTCGGCATGACCCTATGTTGGCTTTGGTACTATCGGGTATTATGATTGGTTCATTGTTCAGTGCCGCTATTTCCTGTATTAAATATATTGCCGACCCTTACGACAAGCTTCCGGCTATAACCTTTTGGCTTATGGGAAGTTTGGCTTCAATTACCACACGGGATGTATATATGGCATTAACTCCAATACTGTTCGGCTGTATTTTGCTTTATCTTTTGCGCTGGCGCCTCAATGTTCTGGCTATGGGGGAGGAAGAGGCTCGGGTATTGGGCATTAATACCGGTGTAATGAAAACCATAGTTATTGTCTGCTGTACTTTGATGACAGCAGCATCAGTATCCATCAGCGGCATGATAGGTTGGGTAGGTCTGGTAATACCGCATTTGGCGCGAATGATTGTCGGCCCCAACTACCGGGTATTGCTGCCGGCATCTATTTTGCTGGGTGGTGGCTATTTATTGCTGGTTGATGACCTGGCCCGCCTGCTGGCCAGCATGGAGATCCCGCTGGGGATATTGACGGCACTTATAGGGGTACCGTTCTTTCTATATCTGCTATTGAACAGTAAATGGGGATGGAAATAAGTTTTGGGGGTATGGGAATGGAAATGGAATTTAGGAACCTGAGTTGTGGATATGGGCAAAGGAGAGTGGTTGATGGCATTTCTCTCAAACTTAAGGTGGGGGAAGTAGTTGGCCTTTTAGGGGCCAATGGTTGCGGTAAAACTACTCTAATAAAAACCATACTGGGTCTTTTACCAGTTCAAGGAGGGGAGGTATTATTAGACGGGAAAAATATCAGGAATTGGACTTCTGCCCAGATTGCCAGGGTAATTGGCTATATTCCACAGATGCATACCCCGCCCTTTCCTTTTGAGGTGTTGGATGTGGTTTTGATGGGACGGACAGCCCATATCAAGCCCTTTTCTTCACCCTCTCCCCAGGATGTAAAAATCGCTGAACAGGCTTTGGATATGTTGAATATCTCCTACCTGCGTGACCGGGTTTACACGGAGATAAGCGGCGGGGAGAGGCAGTTGGTTCTGATTGCCCGGGCTCTGGCGCAGGAGCCCAGGATACTCATTATGGATGAGCCCACTGCCAGCCTGGATTTTGGTAATCAAATCAAGGTCTTGAGCCATGTTAAGCAACTGGCGGGAATGAATATAGCAGTTTTAATGTCCTGCCATTTTCCTGAGCATGCTTTCATCTATTCCAACCGGGCGGTGCTATTGAATGAAGGAAAAATCCTGCATAGTGGAACCCCGGGTGAAACCATAACTGCGGAGAGATTAAAAACACTATACGGGGTAGATGTGGATATAGTAAGTGTTAAAAATCGCATGAACCAGGAATTGCGGGTTTGTATCCCCTCCAGGAACTTCGCGTTACAACCCATGCAATCAATGGATAGGAGAAAAGAATATGCTTTCGCTTGAAGCAGCCAATGAACTTATCTGGAAAAAATTTAGAGAACTACCGTTGGAGTATGTTAACTTTTGCGATGGAATCACTTTTAGAAAGGTAGAAGCAAATGAATGTGATCGTTAAGCGGCAGGAATCTATTTTGGAGGAGGTGTTGGAGCAGTTAAAAGTATTATTGGGGGAATCGATAAACGAATTGACCATTGAACGGGTGGTTATTGGCGTCTTTTTTACCGGAGTAAAACTGAGCAACGGCCAGGGAGGAATTTGCGCTACCCCGGTTAAGGTGATGCCCGATGCCGTTTGTTGTTCCAGTTCTACCGGACGCATGCCCCGCGCTGGCATGCTAAAAGGTCGTCGAGCTTTGGAAATAGCAGAGGAAGCCATTCGAGAAGGAGATACAGCACTTAAAAAAGCCCTGGCTATAGCCATTTTAAGTGCCCTATCTGCTACTTCCTGGGTTAATAACCCACCTCAGGATTATGTAATCAAACGAAACACGGACCCTTTGGATATGGTTTTTTCCCAAGATAAAAATGTCGCTGTAGTCGGGGCCCTGGGTCCCCTGCTGAAAAAGTTAAAAACCGGGAAGGTTCCCTACCGTGTTCTGGAGATGGATATCTCTACCTTGAAACCCGAAGAAATACCTTATTTCTGCCCCCCGGAAAAGGCAGCGGAGGTATTGCCCTGGGCGGATATAATTGTCAGCACCGGAACCACTTTGATTAACGATAGTCTTGAAGAACTCCTTATCACTGCCCGCCCGGATGCTCAATTCATAGTGGTGGGGCCATCAGCCAGTATATTGCCCGGGCCTTTGTTTGCCCGGGGCGTTAGTTCTATAGGAGCTGTTCTGGTAACTGACGCCGACCAACTCCTGGACATTTTGGGTGAAGCCGGGGCTGGTTATCACTTTTACAGCCGTTGTGCGGATAAGATAACCCTGTATCCCCGAAAAGACAATTAAAGTTCATCCATATTATGGACTGGATTTCCCACACAAAATCCAAAGTATATTTTTATTGAGGACATTATGATGAAGGCATTCGCATTTGACTGAGCCAGGTTTTTAAATAAAGCCTTTGTAGTAAAACCTTGAACAAGTTTTTAGCCAAATAAGAGGAGTGGAGGTGAAACAAAGAATTCCGAGTATTATCAAATGCTGGAGCGGGAGTTAATCACATTGTCAGGGGAACGGAGATTAACTATGCTTCGGCATGAAATCAGTTGTTGCCAACAATCAGTTTTCTAAAAGCAAGTGAAAGGGAGGAATAAATTTGAAAAGAACAAGAAATATCGTGGTATTACTGACCATATTAGCACTGGTACTTAGCTGTTGTCTGGTTGGTTGCAGCAAAGAGAAGGCGCCGGAAACAACCCCGCCAACCGAGCCCACTGTACGTACTATTGTTGATGATGCACAACGGGAGCACACCATACCAACTGAAATAAAGAAGGTCTTCTCTACCAGCCCGGTAGGAACCATTCTATTGTATACCCTGGATCCGGAATTATTGATTGGCTGGAACTATGAACTGCGCGAAGGTGAGAAAGAATATATATTGCCTGAATTGCACAACTTGCCTAATTTAGGGGGTTGGTATGCCAAGGCTACCTGCAATACCGAAGAACTGTTAAAAATTCATCCCGATATTATTATATCCGTAGGTGTAATAGACGACATGGCGATTTCCCAGGCCAACGAGATACAGGAGCAGATCGGTATTCCAGTTATCCTTATTAATGGCGAGCTGGCGAATTTCGATAAGACTTACGAGTTTGCCGGTAAGTTGTTGAATAGGGAGGAAAAAGCCCAGGTACTGGCAGCTTACTGCCAGAAAGCAATAAGTGATGCTCAAAACAAATCAAAAACCATAGCCCCGGAAGAACGCTTGAAAGTGTACTATGCTGAAGGTGCCGCCGGGCTGGAAACTGACCCCAGGATGTCACGGCATACGGAAGTTCTGGAAAAGGTAGGGGGAGTAAATGTGGCTGAGGTGGCCATGAAAGGCGGCATGGGCATGACCCCGGTTTCATTGGAACAGGTTCTTTCCTGGAACCCTGATGTGATTATCAGCTGGAACAGGACTCAAGGTGGTTATTTTGACAAAATAATGACTGATCCCAAATGGGAGGGCATTGCTGCGGTTCAGAACAAAAAAGTCTATGCGGTACCCAGTGGTCCTTTTAATTGGTTTGACCGTCCTCCTTCGGCCAATCGCATACTGGGCATTAAATGGCTGGGCAACCTGCTTTACCCCGATATATATAAATATGATATGGCAAAAGAAACAAAAGAATTTTATAAAAAATTCTACCATTATGACCTGACGAATGAAGAGTTGACTTCCCTGCTTAAGGATGCAGGAGGCAAGTAAGTACTACAGGGTTATATCCGGAGAGTTTTACAATTAAGCTTTGAACGAGGAGATATAAAAGTGTATCTGAAATTTCTACAACATGAAGTTGATTGGTGGATTATCATGAGGAGGACTGTTTAAGTGAAGTGTATGATTTGCGAGAGGTTTTGTAAGATCCCTGAGGGTAAGAGTGGAGCTTGCGGCCTTTATCTCAATCAGGGAAATGAAATAGTAGAACGTTACCCCAACCGCTACCTGATAACCACCCCGATTTCTATTGAGACTATGCCTATGTTGCATTATTACCCAGGCAGCAAGTTTTTGCAGGTCAGTACCGCCGGCTGTAATTTCAGCTGTTCCGGGTGTATCTCCACAGTAATAGTAAAAGAGTTGGAAGCAGGCAGCCAGGCCCTGCGCTGCCTGCAGCCGGATGAAGTGGTTGCTTTGGCCCGAAAACAGGAATGCCTGGGGATTGCATTTCTGATAAATGATCCCCTGGCTTCCTTTTTTACCTTTAGCCGCCTGGCCCGGACGGCTAAAGAGGCTGGTCTGCTGGTCGGCTGCTCCTCCAACAGTTATTTTAGTGAACAGTCTTTATCCAGTATCATTCCTTATCTGGATTTTATCAATATTGGCAGTAAAGGTCTCAGCGATGAGAGTTACCGGCGTTGCGGCGGAAGCAGCGCCGCACCGGTTTTACGCAACCTGAATACCCTTCATGATAACGGGGTTCATGTGGAAGTGTCCTGTATACTGGAGCGCGACAACCAGGAGGAACTGCTGCAGTTGGCCCGAATAATTGCCGGCATTTCAACAGATATTCCCCTGCAGTTGATGCGCTTTATCCCCTTCGAGGACGCCGACCCCGAGCGGGAGATTTCTATTCAGGAAGCGGAGGAATTCATGCCGGAAGTAAAGCAGCAACTTCCCCATGTTTACCTCTTTAATTCACCTGGCACCCGTTACCTGGATACTCCCTGTCCTCAGTGTAATTCTACCCTGTATCGCCGCGATTTTTATGGTCCTATGGGAGCCAAATTGAAAAATCTAAAAGAAATTCACGAAGCTGCCGGAGTATGCCCTCATTGTGGACAGCTTTCGCCTATAAGCAACGGTGCTCCTGCTGACCCATACCAGGAAGGAGGTTTTCAGGGCGGCTACCCTTTCACCCGCGCCCTGGAGATGATTCAAGCTATTCTCATTGCCCTGGGGGTTGAGAATAAACAGGAGGTGGTAAAGGTCTGGGAAGAGGTGCTTAAGGAACAGCACTTGCCGGAACTGCATCACCAGATGCAAAATCCACAATCCTACCTGGTACTCTTGCGTCGTTATGGGCAGATGGTTGGACGCAGCCTGCAGGCAGAAGCCCTGGCTGGCTATATAGAAGAAAAAATAGCCCTTATCGAAGCGGGGTATCCCCGTATAAAACGGCTGCCACGCGTTTATTATTGTATGGGTAAGCCATTGTTTTGTATAAAAGGAGAACGTTTTGAAAACCAGATGGTGGAATTAGCCGGAGGGTACAGCGTCAATAAGGAAATTGATATCGATGGACGCCCCGGGGAAACCCTTACTCCGGCTGAGCTTATGGCGCTTAATCCTGAGGTAGTTTTTATTTCCGCCTTCATATCTGCGCCGGTGAAGAGCTTTTTCCAGTCCTGTGCAGAGAATGCCATCGATATACCTGCGGTTCGGGATAGCAGAGTTTTCTTGCATCCTTCTCCTGGCTGGGATTTTGGTAATCCCCGTTGGATATTGGGACTTATGAATATGGCCAATCTCCTGCACCCGGAGATTTACCATTTCGATATAGAGGAGGAAAGCCGGCGCTTCTACCAAGAATTTTACCGGAGCGACTATAATCCCGCCGTCATTAATCGCTCTTTTAGCAAGCCAACAATGCACTGGAGCTGGAAATAATTAT
>ENA-UOOH01000661-UOOH01000661.1-fermentation-metagenome-genome-assembly--contig:-NODE-661-length-37579-cov-16.235183_pt1 | contig 37579 bp, 59 predicted proteins | sample MGYA00245778_ERZ724025 | MGnify/ENA primary metagenome ERZ724025 (study PRJEB28704, sample SAMN03018313) | fermentation metagenome | biome: anthropogenic terrestrial biome; feature: soil; material...
CCCTCTATCAGGCTGGGGTCGTAGCCGGGGGCAAAGGTCGTGGCGTGGCCTATCTGTACCAATGCGGCGTCAATCATACCAGCTGTGATAAGGTCGGCAGTAAAACCCGTGCCATCTCCAAAAGTTCGCCAGTTCCACGCTTCGCCTGTCTTGCTGTTGGCTATGGCAAAACCTTCTCCGGCCAGTTTCATAGCTGATAAGCCATCTTGCGCTTCGAATATTAGATTACCATTTTCGTCTGTCCACCAATTAGACATAGCGGATTCTATTGCATTTTGCAGGACTGATATTTTGCCATCCAACCACTTAGTATTAAACGGCCTGTTAGCCATATCATTTACCCTGCGCTGGGTGCCTATGGTGGCCTCCACGATAGTCGGCGCAAAGCTACCCAAAATAATGTTAGCGTTAGAAATATCAAGCAAGTCTCTCTCAAACTCAATAATTCTAGCCGATACAAGCAGCCGAGGATTGAACTCTCTGTCTACGACTATTACTAAATCGCCTATTCTCACTTTCTCATGCTCATATTCAGCTAACTCCTCGAGGACAACAACATTCATTCTATATGTCACCCGGGGTGTAATTCTTTTTGTTAACTCGATTCTTGTTTTTTCGAGTAACTTTTCTGCATCAGTTTCTTCTTCGTCAATAAAAACATCAAACCTATGCCGTCCATTTCTACCCCACATTTCAAGTGCGTCAGAATTTCCGACCCATTCTTGCCCCGCAGGTTTATCCGCGGCAACAACGTCGGCGAAAGTTAATCTTCTACCATAGCCTCCAGATTCAAGCTCAACACCTTTGCCTCTGCCATACAAAGCAGTAACGACAGACGAACTATCCGCTTCTCGCTCTATTGACAAAATGTCTTTACTATAGACAAATTGTTTTCCGGTGCTTGACCCTCTTTGAGCTAATAAGTCAACATAGCGAGTTATAACTCCCCCTGTTATTACGCATCTCCATCTCAATTCGCCGCCCCATGCATTCGCTACATTTTGGACCGCTTCTAATGCAGATATATAGTATGCAGACGTTCTTGAAACTCCCAAGTCGTCTATTATCCCCGCTTGCCATCGAGTATTTTCTAGCATTCCCGCCAAAGCGGCGGTTGCGTCTGCCGAGGGTCTTTTATCTTCGACTATATCATCAAGTAGTTCATAGAATATATGTTCACAGTAAGCTGTACGAGTAAATATTTCGCTATGAACATCAGTAATATTCTTAATTTCAAACACTTGCCAATAAGCATCTAAATCTCGAAAAGCAACCAAATTACCCTCACGAACATACTCAGCATTTATGTCACTAGCTGACATTACAAACCTGAAAATATTTTCTCCATTCAATACTTCTTTATGAATCGCCTCGAGAATGTTGTCTCGCGGCAATATGCTCAATAGCTTTTCCGCAGAGTCAAATATATACAACATTATAACCACCTCGGAATATGTTTTATGGCGGCTGTACACTTACCCGTTGGCGTTATATATAAAGTGTTGCTACCATTAGTTAGCTCAAAAAATATGCTATTTTGCCAATCAAGTTTATCCATTGCTCTTTGCCCATTTATCAGCACGGCTCCCGTATTTGTATCAATCTTCAGGACATCATTTACAATAAAATTATTTGTTATCCTGATGAGTTTAGTCCCCCAAGCAACTTTGATATCCGCAGACGGTGCCACAAAAGTAGCCTCAATAATCACTGGTGACGGATAGACCCCTTCATTTATTACTACAGCAGTATCGTCTACGAAGGCAGTTGTCACTATGTCTCCATAAACAAAAGGATGCGCCTCGAACGTTATAGTGAACTGTTTGCTTAAAAGTATTTGTCTCGTATCTACCGGCTCGACTAAAACAGCCATAAAATGTTTGCCCGGGACAGTATGTAATACAAGCTTTTTCCAGTCGTCTTGAGCCAGCCAAGCAGCGATGTCGAGAGCTTTTGAACTCAAATCTGTTAACGAACTTTTTTCGATAATGCATTCTACGACTATTCGTCTCCCGGCTGGCTTTTGGGGAAATAAATGCTGAATTGCACGCCCTGGTGCATCAAGTATCTTGTGCTTCATTCCTGCAAATATATCAGCTTGTATATCCAAAACTTTTATGTCAAAATCATCATTGCTTTTACCATTGAAAATAAAATCACTCACGCAAATGCCAACCCCCTTCCTCTAGTCTTGTCCCTGCGAAGACGTTCTAACTCTCGAGCTACCTTTTCAATGTCTGATTCTTCCCTGATATAAAAATTGTTTCCCGTTATAACAGTTTCTCCGCCTTGCCCACCAGCTTCATTTAGCTTGTTATTGGGCAAAACTTGGCTGCCAGTAGGAAGTTTCAGTAATTCAGGCCCTTCTTCACCAACAACCGCCCATCCTCCCGGATGAAATTTAGTACCTTTAGCATACATTTTTACGTTAAAAGATGGATATGGTACCCTAATGTCTCCAACACTCTTGTATTTTGTGGTTACATTAATGTGCGGTAGTTTAGGTTTTGGTATTGTTATCCGCATATTAGTAAAGGCATTTTGAATACTTCTAATTATTCCATTTAAGGTATTTTGTGCGGACCTAATCGGACTAATAATGGACTCTTTAATTCTATTCCACACGGAACTTGCTACACTACTAATACTACTCCAAGTATTACTTAAGGAGTTTTTAATACTATTCCAAATATCTGCTGTTTTTACCTTAATTGCATCCCAGTTTTCAGCTATCTTTCTACCTAACAAGATAGCCCACCCTGCAGGCCCAACAGCGACAAGAATTATTTCGTCTCCCCATTTTTTAAAGAAGTCCTTGATGCTAGTCCAAATATCCACAAATTTCTTTTTAATACTATCAAGTGTTTTCGAAAAATAATCTTTTATTTTGTCCCAAATTTCAGAAGCTTTTTCTTTTATCGTATCCCAGTTTTTATACAACAGAACGCCTATCGCTATCAGAGCTGCAATAGCGGCAATAGTTATTCCAATAGGCCCCGTTAACGCCGCTATAACGCCTCCGGCGGCGGCTATAGCTCCCGAAGCAGCAGCAAACGCTCCAACAATGGAACCTATCGCAGATACAAAAGTCCCGACAACTAATACAACGGGCCCAATTGCTGCTGCTATACCTGCAATCATTACTATTGTCTTTTGTGTCTCTGGGCTTAACTCTTTGAACTTTTGTGCCCATTCATTTACCTTTCCGAGGAGCGGTGTAATTATCGGTAATAAAATATCACCAATAGAGGACGCTAGGTTCTTTATTTCAGTCATCAAAGCACGCATAGAGCCTGATGCACCATCTGCTTCTCTTGCAGCCTGACCTTGAGCTGCCCCGCTTTGCTCCATTATCAATGCCAATGTTGCAGCCTGTTTTGCTGCTAAAGACAACTCTTCTTTCTCGCCTATCAAACCCATTTCCATTGCTTTTGTTTTTACCAGAGCATCATTAGCTGCCATCCCGTAATTGTCCAACATTGTATTATTACCTTTTAATGCTCCAGTTAATGCTCTTACAGCATCAGATGTTGTCCCTCCATACATTGCAGTTAAATCACCAGCAAGCTCAATTAATGTTTGTGCCTGTTTAGCAGCCTCCTCCTCGCTTAAACCGCCGATATTCATCAACATAGTGCCCATCATGTTCGAATATTCTAGGGCTTCGCCATGAGCTATTCCGTAATAAGTTTCAAGCCCAGCCGCCCACTCTTTCATTGTATTAGACGAACCCTTAAATATCTGGTCAGTAGCGCCCAAGGCGTCCTCCAAATCAGCAGCAAGCTTAAAAGATGCAACCCCGGCTCCTACTATAGGTAGCGTTATTGCTGCAGACATCTTTGTTCCTACTCCTTTTAGCTTGCTGCCTACAGCTTCAAACTTTTTACTTGTTGCTTCAAGTTTTTCGCTCACGCTTTGAGTTAACTTTGTTGTCTCCGACTGTATCTCTGCTACGCCTCTCCGCCATTCATCTGTTTTTGCTGTAATTCGTACAAAAGCTTCAGCTAGTTGCATTCTTATTCACCTCCTGCAACAAAAGTTCCACCAAATATCTTATTTAATTGCTCTACCTGTTTATACATTTCGTCATTTGTCATAGGCTTTGCAGTTTCTTGTTTTGCCGGCTTTACAAATTCATTAAAAGAAGGATAATCATCCGTTCTAATCAATACTCCCAAATGCCATATCGCCCATCTTAGCCTAAACCATTCTTGCTCATGACGGAAATTATATCCTTCAATTAAATTATTGAGCTCATAAAACGTCAACCTTCCCAACTCATTAGGTTTTAACCGCAATGCTCCATAAGCTATTTTTTCAATATCATTCCAAGAATTACAAAGGGGGCGATAAATGCCCCCATCTAGTTTCCCATTATTCCGCTTGCTTCAATTGCCTCGAACATCTTGTCGCCTAACTCGGTCCACGAGCCGCCATTCTTTAAGTAATTTCCTATAAGCTCCCCAGCTTTAGCTTTAGTTATGCCTCTGTCTTCATGCTTTAACCCTGCCCAAAGTAAGACCCGGAATGTATTAAAACCAATGTTTGTCTCGCTAAATAGAGAGCCTATACCCATGCCAGTTTCCAACTCGACATCTGCAATAGCATTAAAATCAAAACGTATTTCTCTCGGCTTGTCCAACTCTATTTCAATTATAGACATTTATAGACCTCCCGCTAATTAGCTGCTCTAGTCAGATGCAGAACATAGGCATTATCGGTCTTGCCATCCTGCTTGACAACGACAGATACTTTTTTAATTGAGCCTGCAGCACCAAGGGTAATTGCACTTGAAGCCACCCCTGAAGCTACTACATTTCCATCAACTAAAATACTATCGGCGGCCAAACAAGTAGGGGTAATAGTCACCGATGATTCTGTTGACGCTATATTGACGACATATTCTTTAGATGCTCCAGCGAATGCAGGAACCAGTGTTCCGGTTGTTACGACTAAGTCAGTAAGATTAGCCGCAAGGCTCGCTCCAAGGGTGGGCTTTCCGCTAACCTTTAAGCTTGCCTTAAAGGTTAATAACCCGTTGACATCAGCCTCGCCGGTGCTAAATTCTTCTACAAGAGCTTTAAACGTCCATGCCGCGCCGTTGGGAAACTTAATCGAAAAGTCCTGAATAGTCTTGCTTAGCAGGTCATCAAGTAGCCCCATCTGTCCGGCGTCACTCGAAATAAAATTCCCCTCTACGGGAACCGACCCCGCCTCTATTAAGCCGCCTATAAACTCTTTAAAACCACCTTCAGATTGGTGGTTGGTTGTATCAATTGTATCTACCTTAAGTACAGGGCTGCCTATCTTAGAAAGTTCAGCTATCGGAGTCTCTGCTGCCCCTCGGGTTAAAATTGTACCATAAGCACCATAAGCCATATTAGTTTACCTCCTTATAATTAATTATAAAATCTACAGGAATCTGATAAAAGCCCGTGTCTTCATCATACATATCTATTTCGTTTTCGTTAAAAACAGACTGTATGCTATTTGCGTTAGGCCATGCTTCAAGCGTTTTTATCAACTGTTGTGCTAGTAGTTTGGCTTCTGAATACGTTTTTCCTATACAATTAATTTGCATCCTTGCTTCTGAATCCCCACTATAGCCGCTAAGTATATATTTTCTACTATTACTGACTTTAGCATAAGTCAAATAAGGGGGAATAACTCCTTGCGGTGCTTTGAGGGGATAATTCTGTTCAGTTATTTCATTAAGCTTTTTAGCCAAATCTAATTCCAACATACTATCCACCTCCAAGATGAGCATCCAGTATTTGTTGAGCTAAATCGCCTAGTTTATTTTTATTCTCGTCCAAAGCGGGTCTTAAATAAGGCTGTGCCTCCATTTTTACCGTACCTAGCTCTACATAAGGGGCGTAGTGTATGTTAGTTCCTATTCTGGCTTCTTTCCTGTCTACCTCTTTTGTAATGCTTCTCCTTAAATGGCCAGTATCTACGGGGCATCTATTTTTAGCCTCCCCTTCTACGACAAGCGCTGCCGTCTCTAAAAACTGCTCTATAGCCGCGTCAACTGTTCCGTTTACCTCGTTGCCATACCATTTTATATCGCTCATACTATCAACTCCAAGTCTATTTGGAGAAGTTTATCCATCGACATTACATTTTGAATAAACTTAATATTGTATCTCTGCCCTTCAAGCCATAACGAATAGCCTGCGGGAATTACTTCGGGAAAGTATGAACAATAAAATCTATGGGTAATAAACTCTGCCTCTCTGCTTGCTGCTATTCGTTTTTCCCCGCTTAAAGGTCGCAGCCTTCCCATTACTTGTTTAAAGTCCTCCCATTCTGTTACTGGTTCATTAAAGTCATTGTATGTCGTCAGGGGCTGCTGGAACACTGCAGATGAATCGAAATACTTTTCAATGGTATTCATATTAATTGGACCTTTCGATAGGGCTTGAGCAGTGCTAGAAGCCCCTTAGGCATTTCGTCCCCAAACGATACAGAGTAGTCTCCTAATCTTTCGCTCGTGATGCCATTTTGCGTTTTAATCCATGCAACCGCTTGATTAGCAAATAGCTTTACCCCAGCTGGCTCAAAACCTGCTTCCCATGTCATTTTACAATATTCTTGTGCCCACAAAAGCAATGCTTCTTTTAGTTCTTCGTCTGTCATTTAGCATCACCTCTTTTTCTTTCGCTTTCCTCCCGCAGTCTCCTCTGGAACGCTATCATCTTCATCGTCAAAATCAAATACTTCGTCGTCAGCCATTACCTCTTCTATTTGCTGCTCCTGCTTTTCAACTTCAATCTTAATTTCCTCAGCAGCTTTTGCTTCAACTTCTGCTTGTAAGCGACGCATTCTATTAAAACCTGCAAGACCCATTATTTCACCTCGTTTAAACTAAAATAAGGGAGGGAATTACCCCTCCCAGCTGTTTACTACTGTAAAGTGTGAACAAACTTGGCTATGCGGATATTCTTATTCTCGTATACACGTGACCAGTTCAGGGCATTAGCCAACTCTAAGTTGGTTGGGCTTGAACCTACAACTGCAGCGTCTTGGAAAGCTATTCCTCGAGGATGCAGAATGAAATGCTGGCGGTTAATTAAGATGTCATCACCTTGCAAGCTATCGCGGTCGGTCTCTGTAGGAACCGGTGCCCCGCCATTACCTTTAGCAATAGCACCTTGCCCAAACAGGTAAGTAGTATAATCAGTGCCATTTGCTACCGGGCAGCCATCGTCTACAATAACCTGCTTTCCTTGGAAGCGTTTTACGCGAATATCTTTGCCGTTGAAAGATTCTAACTCCAGTGAAATTAGCCCTTGCTTCATTAAAGAAGCTTCAGTCGCTGAATGCATCATTACTCCGGTTAGCTTGTCTTTACTGTCCCCTAGCAATTGCAAGGCATCTACAAAAGTAGCCCCAGTAATATCAGATACTGCAGGAGCTGCGGCACCAGAAATATCCAAAACATTTCCCGCCATGTTTGCTGCAGCAAACACTCCATCGAGAATTGCTAATAAGATAGCTTGTTCCCGTCTAGCCCAGTAAGCAGCCACCAAGTTACCAATAGCGGCCATGGGGTCATCACCGGATAAAGCTCTTGCAAGGTCATTAACGCCCCACGCTTTACCTCTCATAAGTAATACTGCAATATCCTGACCAGAGTCAATATTATTTACCTGCAAGGGGTTCTGGTCGTCCAGCACTTCGTCGGCGCCTCCTAGGTCCTGCCAAAAAGGCATGTTAATCAGGCGACCGCCGCTGGAAGCCAGCTTGTCAAAAGCAGCATCGTTTACAACAATACCACTTTGAACTAAAGCTGAAAGTTCAGCTGTTTTTTCTATGACATATTTATTAAAAACTTCCGGTACGATTATATTAGCAATACGAGTTGCCGGCATTCAAATCATCTCCTTTTAAAATAATGCTTTTGGTCATACTAAGCAGTTAGCTTAGATATCGTTGCTGTTACTTCAGCAGTAGTAAAATTTTTCCCCGCCTTAGAGACGGTTGCTTTAAATTTATAACTTCCATTTGCTTCAGCGGTCGCGGCAGTGTAAGCGGTAATATCGGCCCATGCCATACGTATCACTCCTTCACTAAAATAATAGAGGTTAAACTAATTTGCCTGAGCCATCAACTTTTTAGCCAACTCGGGGTTCTCCCGAATGATTCGGCCTTGCTCAGTAAGGTTAAAATACTTTTTGCTCCATGGATTGTTTTTAGGGTCGTCCTTTTTACTAGGGTCAACTACCCTCCCATTTTCCTTAAACTTCTCTGATACTACCTTTTCGATATTTGCCTGCCAGATGTTCTCCAAAGCAGTCAAGTTATTAACAGTTTCATCTTCGTCCTGCCCCACAAAATAGTGTACTACTTCAACCGGTAGTCCCTTTTGTGTTGCGAGCTGTGTTGCTTTATTAATCAACTCGGACTTGGTGCGGGCCTGTCTCTCTTTAGCCAGTTCCTCTTCAAGTTTCCGAAGTCGCTTCTGCTCTTCAGTTTCATCAGGGAATTTCTTTTTAATCTCTTCTTCGATAAGGCTGGGCATTGTCTTCTCTTTCCACGTTTCAAGCCCTTTAGTAAAATAAGAATCTAGTGCGGGCTGTATTAATTTCTTGCCAGCATCTGTTTCCAGAAATGCCTTCACCTTCTTGGGTACTAGATACAACCCTTCTAGGTATTCTTGTGCTTCTTTGTCTTCCTTATTGTCCTCTAAAAACTGTTTTAATTCTTCTAGACTCACTAATATCTCTCCTTTACATAAAATAAGGAAATGCCTGCTCAAACTTAACATTTGAATAAACATTTCCATTTAATAAATTATATCACATTTTTTAGTATTTGTAAATAGGCTTTATTTCTTTATTTTGATATAATGTTTGCAGTTAGCTCCCTCAAAAAGCACCTTGTCCGGCTTTTTTACTGGATAAAAACTACATACTCCCTTGAAATATCTTTTTTCACCCTCACCGAACTCACACGTCTTACAAACAATTTTGTCCTTGTCTACCTGGGTCGTCTTAATCATTTCATCCTTGTCACCGTGCACTGAAGTTGGTAATTTAAAATCTGCCATTAAATTTCACCTACCGTCCTTTCCCTTCATTTTAATTATATACATATTTCAATTCAATTATACCATATAGACAGAATTAAGTAAATAAAAATTATAATTCAGGAGGAAACACATCGACATCAACGAATATTCTGCTACCCACTTTTTCTAATTTTGTTATCTTGTAGCTGCTCCCCCTTTGTATTATTACCTCGAATTCACCCCCAAAAGAGGATTGACTGGCAACCCCGTCCCATGCTAATTTATTGCCTTGCCCATAGCGGCTAAATGGCTCAGCATAAATCATTTTAGTTCCCCGGGGTGCATAAGCATTTACGACAAGATTCCCGCTAAATCCTGAGCCTTTACAGGCGGCTGTTGACAGGAAAGCTTCGTCCTTGACTACCTTGTCTAACAGCAAATCTTGAAGCTCTTTTTCTGACAAAGTTAATTGGTTAGTGCTAATGCCCAAAAAGCCAGCTGCACCGTCGGCAGATTCGACTCCCCTTTGCAACCAAATATCAAAATCATAACTGCTTTTATCAAGAGCTTTTGTAGCCGCTTCAATCATTTCTTTCCCGCCCTCATAATCTAAATCTACTTGGCCAATACCTTTATAATTGTACCAACTGCCCTCATATCCTCTTAGGGGCCTATTAAATTTACCAGAACCTCCGGTATATTGATATAACGCCTCTCGCTCTTCTTTTGATAAATCGTTCCACACTTCCCCAGTTTGGGCCCTCAATACTTTGTCTGCAGCTTTTCTTTCCTTAAACCAAAATGCTGTGTCTTTGTATTGTTGGTCATATCTGCTTAAATCATCTGAAATATATTTTCTTAGCTCCTTAGTAATGTCGCTTTTTTCTCTCAAAAGCTTTTCAATAGCAACTTGATGCTTTAAATATTTTTTGCCTTGCTTTTCGAACTCTTCAGTTAACTTAAGAAGCTCTCTAAATTTCGCCGCATCATCACCGGAGGACGCCAATATAATATGGTCATTAAAATATTTTATTTTTTCTGCAACTGCATCTTTCTTGTCGGGATAGTCTGTTACTTTTACTGAATCTTTCCAAATGCCGCTATAAGTTTTATCAAAATTAATCTTATACTTCGCAAGCTTTGAAGTTATCTCTCCGATATGCTCTTTTAATTTGTCCTCAGGCTTTGTTTGTCCTCTTGCCTCTAACAGCTTTTTAACTTCATCAGCCATCTTATCATCAAACTTAATGCCCTTAGCTTTGGCCCATTGTTGATATGTTTGTTGAGGTATTATGCCGTCGCCTCTGGCCCTTCTAGCTTGAGGCGTGAAGCCCACAACCTCAGCTCTTATAGTGCACCTACAATTAATGTCTCCCGAGGCGCTACCGCTTAATCCGGGGGCTGAGGCTTTAATGTCACCGGGCATAATAAAGTCCTCATATACCTCGACGACTTGCCCATCCATTACTCTATGACTATCTCTCGTCCTATCATCTAATGTAGCCACCCAGACCTTTTGAATTAATACTCCTTTTTTATATGCCTCTGTGTAGCTATCTAGACTGCCTTGATTCTGTGCCCTATGTGTTTCAGTCCTTACAATTCTACAGGCTTTAGACGCTGCTATATTCATTTCCTTAGCTATGGCTTTTGTTACCTGCCCAGCATCTTTACCCCGTACTACTCCTTGCATTATTTGGTCCCTTATTTTAGCATTAGTCAGCTTGGTATGTCCTTTAGCTATTTGCGGCCATCTATTCGGTCCTTCTACTACAGCATTAACTGCTTCCTTTTTAAGCAAGCCAAACATAAGCGGTATTTTAGCCTCCTGCTCTAGCTCAAAAGTGGAATAGTAGAATGAACTTTCAAATGCTCCTTTGACTGCCTTCTTAGTTGTTTTTACTTGAACATCGTAGGCTGTTTTAAGATTGTCAGCTATGTTCTTTTCTAAGTTAGTTAGCCTATTGTATTTGCTTAAGTCAGCCATCGATAACTTGCCATCCTTAGCATGCTTTTCATATAACAAATTGATGTCCTTGCGGATATTCTTAAGGCCCTCTTTGTACCCTCTAACTATTATTCTTTCGTCCTTCGTTAACTCCTTGGCCATAGCTTATTCCTCTTCCTCTGGCTCTTCCTCTTCATCAAAATTAAAATTATCTAAAACTATCATTCCTTCGGAGTCTCTCTCCATCTCCTCTATTTCCCATTCGACATCATCAACAAAAGAAAGAAGGGAAAGCCTTGTCTTCTCGCTGACCATGCCTTTAAGTTTGCCAGTGCTGTCCGCTTCGTCCGAAATGTTTACCGGCAGGTTGCGTTTAAAACTAAAGAATACATTGAGATAGTCTAAGTTGATTCCCTTTTTGGCCCACGCAGTACAAAGTATTTTAAACTGCTGCCTTAATGCTGCTGTCATTTTACGCTCTAATATAATGCATTTATTCTCTAGTGGAGTAAGTTTATATTTTATCGCTACCCCTGAGGCGTTACCTGCAAACTGTTCATCTGTCATATTTATGTTATTAGCAAACCTTAAAATATTTGCCTCCAGCCTGTCCAAATGGTTCTCTATTGCTTGGTCGTTTAGCTGCTTAGTTAAAAACTCAACCCCTACGCCTTCTGTTTTTACATCAAGACCAAATGCTCCTGTTTTTCGAGCCTGCTTAATAATCTCTTCGTCAATAGAATAACCATAGAATAACATATAAGCCAACCTGAACTCTTCTATCTCGCTGTTAACATCAGATATAGCACGGTCGTAGGCGTCAATTAACTCCAAAACCTTCTCTGCGTCGCCCTGTTGCTCATCATTATTTACAAACATGACTACCGGCACTTCGTCGAATAAATGTGGCTTGGGGTTAACCGGTTCTGTATCATCTAATACAAATCCTTGCCCATCTCTACTCTCAATGTAAAATGTTACGTTCTCTCTGTCGTACCACTCTACTCGAATAAGCTCTTTCGTCTCCTTGCCTTCCTTGACCGTTATCGTATAATACCGCATTGCATATTGTAATTCGTGGATAGAACGGTCATAAACTGCTATCGTCTCCCATGGATAAAGCAACATTGCTCGCTCTTCTCCTTCTACGTCAATATAAAGCAGCCTTCCTGCATAACCGCAAATGGTTGCTACTTTAACCGTTTCAGTGTCCAAGTCAGCTATATCAGACCTTAAATTAAAATTCTGCACTACCTTATCAAAAGCCTCTGAGTTGTCCTGCTCTTCGTCTATTTGATAGCTGATAGGGCGCCCTATGAAATACCCTACCTTAGTATCTACTATTTCACTGTCGAAGCTATTGTTGAGTTTCCGGTTAATCTTTCCTTCGTCATCAAACACCCTATCGAATACTGGTACTCTTGATGTTTTATAACGCTCGTAAAGAGCTAATGTTTTTGCCTTTGTCACTGCATGTTCGCCTATTAAGTCCTCTAGTATTTGACTTGTTACCTGATTATCTGTTAATGCCAATTCTTTCAGCACATCAAACATTTCCCACTCTCCTTCCGGGTAAACTTTTGACCGCCTGTAATGGAGTTCTATTATAAAGAATCGTATTTACAAAATATCTATCTGCATCCATGTGGTGGTCATGTTCTTTAAGGGGTTTGTCCTCTCCCCTCTCCGATGCTTTTGGGTCCCAACAATAAGCCGCTAGCTCTTCGAAGGTATGCTTACAACAATCATTATATAGTATTCTCTTTTGCTTAATTGCAGAGCTTGTATTCCTTATCCCTTGCAACACATCGTTCTTTGCTTTTTGTACCTTAAACCTGCCTCTCTTTTTAATAAGAGTAATAAAGCTTGCTGCGCTAGGGTCTATGATTATAGCTTTTATTTCGTCAGCCCCTACGAATTTTTCTAAGTCCCTGTAGTACTCTTCATCTGTTTTCTGCATTCCCTCTCTGCCGCTATGGTGGTATTCGTCTACTTTATACCAGACGTTTCCCTTCAGCCCCCATTTACCAAATACAGTTGGGTTCTGAGTGCCGTAGTCTATCGAAATATAAAATGCTGAATATTGCCTTGGTTCTGTTGGAACTACATGCTCCTCCTTCCGGAACATATCATAAATAACGCCCTCAGCTAGCACCCATAAACCCAGAATAAACCTTTGGTAGAAGACTCCTGAAAACATCCGCTTGTAGAATGCTTTTCTCTTTTCACTCAAACTAGGATTGTCGTCTATATTAAACTGAATCCTGAAAGCATTCTTTTCTGCTAGCTTGTCTATCCATTCTAGTTTGAACCAGTGGAAAGGGCCTTCCGGGTTGCAGTTAAACCATACTTTAGCTCCTTCTTCTGAACATCTACCTACTGCTTGATTGACAAAAGACTCTGGCATTAAAGCTGCTTCATCAAAGAAAAAGCCAGCTGCTGTAAAGCCTTGTACTAAGTCCTGACTTCTTTCGTCCTTGCCACCAAAGATGTAGAAATAGTTCTCTATCTCTCCCTTTGAAATGGCATAAGCATTGTTGCTATCAGTATCAGGTACTTTCCTTACTTTGTACCCTCTTGCTGCTAGCATTAGCTTTAGAAGTATCCAAACATTTCTTTTGAAGCTACCAATTGTCTTCCCAGCCATGCCAAAGTTACTAAAACTAAAGCTCTCCATGGCCCAGACAACGAAGGATAGGCTCATGATTAAGGTCTTGCCGCTACGAATAGCTCCGTCTGCAATGATGCAGTCATAGTCTGCATAAGGGCTGACGTTTTCAATCCACCACGTTAACACTTTCTTTTGTTTATTGCTAAACGGAACGAATCTGAAAGCTGGTCTTTTAATTTGTACTTTCATATAGTATCAACTACCTTTTATCTTGTTGTCCCTGTCCCGGTAAGCAAGGATTAGTCTGCATAATGGCATATAACTCAGAAGCTATATTGTCTACTAACGTTTCCAGCTCTACCTTGCTTATGTCAATCGAACGATAAATTAGAATGCCATGTATGACCTCATGCCAAAACGTTTGCTCCTTCTGCTGCTCCCTGTCTGTCTTCTTTATTTTTATTTCAAGATTATCATAATCAATCATGCCTACGCATTTCCTGCCATTTACAATCAATATTTCATCTGTTTCGACCACATCATAAGCAAAGCAGCCTATTTTTACTTTGTCCGGAAGCATGCTTTATCCTCCCCTTTTATTTAACTTCTGAGTTATCCTTTTAGCGGCCTCTCCTTTTATTACAGGTAATGGCTTTGATGGCTTGGCTAACAACTCTCTGTTTCTTTTGCTTCCCTTATCCAAATATTGCCCTCCTACTGGCAAACCTAAGTAGTCTGTGCCCTTATGTGTTAGCATTCCTTTTAACCTTCCTTCGTTCTCTCCTGTAGTTGCCCTGTTCGTCATAAACCTTGCCACCGGGGGTAAAGTTTATGCCTCTTACAAGTATTACTTGTTCTCGTTTAGCTGTTATGAATTTTCTTTTAGCTCTGTAGCCTAAGTTGACTATAACCCCGCCTTCTCTACCTATTCTTTCAACTGTTCCTTCCATACCAACAGCCCATAGCGGTACTTGAAAGCCAGCTGATGCTATTTTAACTGTGTCTCCTGTTATTACCTTTGAGTTTGGAGTTCTTATTCCCATTTATATTTCCCCCTTATACAAAGTCATCAAATACTATAGGGATTACATTTTTAAGTTTTTCAAGAGCCATACCGGCTACTTCCCTCATCTGTGGGTGTGGTGTTCCTGTGGTGCCTAAATAGCGCAAATTAAAAAAATGTCTCCATTCTCTAATGTTGTAAGTTACTACTATCTCTGTTTTTAAGCTGTTGGGTAATACGCTTCTGGCCTGTTGGGCATTACAACCTAATTCCAATAACGCAAAATATGATGCCTCGGAGAATTTGCAACTGTTTTCCCATACTGCGTATTCGTCTGAGCCTTCGTCAAAGAATAACGGCTTTATAACGGTTATTTCGTTCCCAAACCGCTTTTGTGAGTAGTTGCAATACCTAGTTGATTCCTGACTGTATGCCGCTAGTCTGTGGCGTACTATTTCGTGGCTCACTCCCCTGTCACAAACAAACTTGACTGTAGCTGTGATATGCTCTAGTACTGAATGGTGGCCGTTATTTATTATTTTATTGATAAAACGGGCGGTTTCTTTTTCGTCCTCCCCTTTTTTATCAGATTTGTAGCATACTCTCCCAGCCATCTCAGTAAGTTCCATCATTTCAATTCCCTGCAGTAAACATTTAGGGCTTAAAACTTCTACGGATGCGTTAATTATTTTCATTTTTTATTAGTCCTCCTCTTCAGTAAAGCCATTGCTAACATATGCTTCGTACATTCCTCTTATATATTCAGCAGCAGCTTGTGTGCCTTCCAATAATGATAAATTATCCATTTTCATCCTCCTCTTCGTCTTTCTGCTCTTTTTCATCAAACTTCTCTAATGCTCTAGCAAGTGCTTCCTTATTTACAACCCAATAATCATGCATCGTCTTCGTCATCCCATATCTCTTCGGCTACGCCTGTTAAAGCTTCGATAAAGCCATCGTCTTCAAACTTCTGGGTTGCCCTGTCTTCCTTGTCCATAGCTAACCGTTCTTCCATTATTGCGACCTTGCGTTCTTCTATCTTTTGTTTCCAGTCAGCCGGCATTATGTCAAAATAATCCTCTATCTTTTGTAATGCTCTCATTCGGTCTTCTAACTCAACTTCTATTCCCTGTACGCCTTCTTTTAACCTATGAATTATTTGACCGTCTAAGTATTCAGCTGGCTTAACTTTTACTCTGCCTGTAGCAGTAATATCTACAAAATCAGCCATGTCAGCAAATGCTATCCTAGCATACATATCAACAACATCCATCGCTGATATATGCAGTTCCTTACTGAGCCTTAGTTTCAACCAACAAATATATCTGTTTACGGCGTACTTTTTACGTATAGACCAGCCCATCACATTGGCAGACGAGGTTGTATAGCCTGCCTTTATAGCTGCTGTCTTAATGTTAAAATTGTGAACATAATACTCGCAAAATTTGCGTTCCTTTTCAGTAAGCGGTGCTACAACTTCTTTCCTTGATAAACCTAGCAATTCCTCTTCGTCTTCTTCAAGATATAAAGCGTTATCACCTTCACGAATATATTGCCTTGTAGTTCTCCTGTCCTTTTTCACCTTTTCCACCTGCCTTTATACACAAAATAGGTAGAGAACTTTTACTTTCCCTACCTATTTGCATTAAATTTAGTCGTCTTGCATCCTTTGCTGTCTGTATGTAGTCTTTACATCTAGTGATTCCTTTAGCCTTTTCCTAAAGGTTATCATGTTGCATCTACTGCAATTGTATTCCTCGTTAATAAAAAATGATGAGTGCATGTCTTTGCATGTATTACAAAACCTATCAGCTATTTCAGCATCGTCTAATGTACAGAATAGCTCTAACTTAAACTTGGTCCAATTCGGTGTTTCCTTGACTTTACTTATTTTCCACGTTGAGTCGTGAAGATGTTTGTTTGAAATAATATTAATTGCCAACCACTTGCAAACCTTCATATAAGCGTCCTTTGACTTAGCAGCTTTGAATGTCCTTTCAAAATACTTTTCGCTTATTTGCATTTATTCCGCCCCCTGACCCCATCTAATTATTTTAACCTCTGAGGTTCTGTGTCCCATTCTGAGAGCCTCTTGATGATTTGGTATATAAATATCAATCTTATTTCCTTGAATTGACTGTCCTCTATCCTCAACCTCGTAGAGGTTACCATCAATTTCAACCAATGTACCAAACGGGAAACGGTTGTCCATCGCTATTGTGTGGTTTTCCCTTGCTAACCTGCCATTAGCCGTTATTCCTCTCGAGGGGTTGCCAAATGATTTACCTGTACATTTTTCACATGAGCAATAATAATATATGTCTGCAATAATAACTTCGCTCTCAGATGATTCTGCAACCTCGAGTAAACTTTCAACTTCCTGCATAACCTCGATTGGCTTGTTACATGGCGCAATTTGCTCTTGTACGTTTTTATCAACTGTATGTAATGCAAAAAGTATGATTCCTGATAAAAGTAAAACTGATAATATCTTTGCTTTCAAGCTATTCCCTCCCTAAGCGTTTACTTCAATTTCCATTTTTGCTAACCTATCAGCCTCTTCATTGTATTTATTTCCGCTATGGCCTTTTACTTTGTAAAAGCTACAACTTATTTTGCCATAAACAAGGCTAAATAATTCAAGCCACAAATCTTTGTTTTTTACATCAGTACCTGCTTTTGTTTCCCAGCCATTTTTTGCCCATGCTAACAACCAATGCTGCTTTACGGCATTAACAACGTAAGCGCTATCTGAAAATATATGGATATTATCGGCATTTTGCTCTGTTGCTAACCTTATCGCTTCTATTGCTGCTTTAAGCTCCATGCGGTTGTTTGTTGTATCAGCCTCATAACCTGAAATATGATATTTTTTTCTTTGTGACGGAATTAATATTATTGCTCCCCACCCTCCCGGGCCGGGATTGCCACTGCAAGCTCCATCGGTGAAGGCTTTTATTTCCATAAGTCAACCTTCCTTTCGCTGCTGAACATTTTGTTTAGCTCTATGTAACCATATAAAACCAAAATAGACTTGCACATGCCCTCATACAGTGTCCGGGCTATAATCGTATAAATATGCTGATGTTCAACAACTTCTTTAATCATAAACGACCAAGCTTTTTCCGAGGATGAATTAATATAAGCAATTCTGACAGGGTACTTTTTAATTACTTTTTTATACCCCTCTTCTAATACCTCTAGGGTGAGCTCGTCCGCTTCAAAACGCCTGAACCATTTTGTCTTCAAGACTGCCTTCTTCAACTTGGTAAGACTTTCATTATCATCTATTTTCATATGTAATATATCTTCTAACTTCATGCCTTCCTCCCCTTAATTTATAAAAAAGGGGGCTAAGCTTCCCTAGCCCCTTTTGGCTCTTTGTGCAGAGTCGTTACTTCCTAGATGTCCCAGTCATCATCGTCGTCTTCAGGCTTGCCAGCTGTTTTTTCCAGCATTGCAACTACGTCGGCCTTGGTCATGCCCTTTTTGATTTTACAACCCATCTCTTTTGCAGCTTCCTTGAGTTCAGACTGTGACATCTTGGAAAAGTCAGGTCCATCTTCTGTGGTTTCTTCGTCATCGTCGTCCCATTCATCTTCCTCTACGTCTTCTTTTTCCTTTTTGCTGGCCTTTTTACCCTTTTTGCCGGCAGGCTTTTCCTTTTTGTCTTCCTTGTCCTTTTTGCTTTTGCCTTTGGAGGCTTTTTCCTCTTTTTCCTCAGGTGGAGCTTCGTCCTCATACTCGTAAGGTTCTACTCCTTCAATCATTCCTTTGTTGATTTGACGGACCGAGATATGTGACGGGATAGATTTGATTATTTCAACCAAACCGGCTTCAGACGATGCGTTGACCGCAAACATCGGGAAACGTCTACAGATATCAGCTATTGCTTCTTTGTCTTCTCCTGCCCTAATAACATCCAATGCGTCTCCGGGTCTCCAATTCTTAGCCATTTTTAATTTCCTCGCTTTCATTTTTAAAATTTATTTTTAATGTTTGTTTTCTAACAACTATGTGCCTCTTCTGGAGCGATAGTCTAAACAAATTGTAAAACTAAAATTTTAATTTGTTTAAAGCAAAAATGTAAAATTCTAATGCCCTTAAGCTTTCTAAAGCTGTTTCATAATCCTCATCCTTAAAGTCCTCTACTAACCTATCTAAAACCTCCTTTGCGAGTAATTTACATTTGAGATATTCTTTGTCCACTTGTTCACCTCCTTAAAAAAAGAGAGAGAAGGGGGAGGGGGCCGAAGCCCCTCCATTATTATTTATTTTCAAAAATAGATTTTTTATCATTCCAAAATCTTACCTTCTCATTGATAATCTTTTCGAATTGCTCGAATTTCCTTCTGCTTACAAAATATCCTTCCTTTTGAGCCTTGCCAATGGTGTACGAAATGTTGTCTATCGGCGTTTTAACTTTTGCTCCGGATTCTGTAATAAATATAAGATGATTCTTTGTCGCTTTTAGTAAAATTGCTTTTTCACCAAAAACTGTCGTTCCTGCCCCGCATCTGCAAACCGTAAACTCTTCTCCCGTATTAATCGTAACCATCTGCCCGTAGTCCCATACCTTAAAACTTTTTTCCATCTTTATCTTCCTCCTCTGAGTGATTTATTTTTGACCCTTTTTCGTGGCCTGATAATATTATACCATATATGGCTGAAATGTAAACCATTTTTGTAAATATTTTTTTAATTATTACTAAATATCTAGTTCGTCGATTGCTTCATTGATGGCTTCGCTTACCTTTGGTAGCATTTCAGCTGGAATATTAAGTGCCCCTTTGAGAAAAAAATTCATCGGCTTTCCTTCTTCGTCTACAGTATGTATTTGCTGGCCGATGATGATTTTATCCTCCTGCTCGTTGTGACTAATAACAATTGTTCTTTTGTCGGTAACCTTTACCCGGACAATTTCTTTCAAGTTTCTCATGTCGCCCTCTCCTTTTTCTTGTTTTGATATTTTCTTATTTCTGATAAAATTATTTCGTAGGCCATTGCCTTTTTTGTTTTAACAAGGTCATTCTCTATAGGCTTTTCAAAGCTGCGCCCCTCTTTTAAGGCAGCCGCTTCCCCTTCTGTCTGCTTGACAATTTGAACGATTGACTTGAGGAGCTCCCTCTTAGTCGCCATCTTCGTCAACCTCGACTTCTACATCAGCACTGAGCTTTATTTTAAGCAGCTCTTCCTCACCTATGATTGCTACCAGATTATCATGTTCTATGTAGTCAATGTCTGATGTAAGCTTAAGATGCCCTTGGCCATCCCGGTCAATGCTTAGCCCTTGGAAGTTAAATGTACCTAGCTTAAGGGCTTTCTTTCCTGCTGCTTTTACAATAACATCAATGTGCTGGCCAACAAGCATAATTACTCTGGCCATGCTTACTCTTTCGTCATAAGCAAATTTAAGCTTTAACTCGAGAATCCTATTTTTCTTAGTGCTGTGGCCGTCATATTGGCCAACTGCTGTCACTACAATTTCCTGTGTTTCGCTCAATTCCTCGACCTCCTATTTTCATATTCCTGCTGCTTTTCTTCCCAAAATTTTTCTTTGTTACCCGAAGTGATTTTACACCTATTTAGCTGGCTTGCCGTCTCATCTTGGTCCTTTTGAAGCAATTCATTTATAATAGTAGGTTGTGGCTTGTTCGCCATTGAAAGATTATTACCAAACAAATGGTTATATACCTCTTGTATGTTATTAACCTCTACGACCAAATAAAGCCTATCTGGCTTAATGAAGTCTATTAGGAATACCGGTGCCTTATGCTCTACCATAGCGTGGTATTCCAACTTCTTGATATCATCAAGCGTTATTCTATAGCTGCTTGCGTCTGTTGACTTAAGTTGGGCTAACACATGGTCATTATAGCCGTCTTCCTTTTCCTTCCAACCTGAACCAGATGCTTTAGTCGGCGTAAGGCCCAACCTCTCCATTATTTCCTTTTCACGCTTGAAATACCACTTAATTGGTCTTTTTGCCATTTTGAATCTCCATAATACCCATAATAGCATAATTAGCTAAGTCCAGCAGGGTGTCGATTGCCGTCTCATCGTTCTCCTCTGCACCCTTAAGCAGGAGCTGTTTTGCTCGGCTAAGCTTGTCGTCTAGTCTAATACATAACATCGTCGGCCCATACTCTTCATAGGTCTTTGAGAATGAATTGCCATAGGCTTGGTTCTTTTGCTCATACAGGTCGTTTAGGAACATACACAACCTCTTGTGGTCCCTAACGTTAGCAGGTTTCTCCTCGTCCGTAGGCTTAAGATAAAACGGCTCTCCGAAAGCTGAATCACTGCCCATATTGCATACCTCCTTCTAAAAATTGAGTTCTCTATTTACCCTCCCCTTGCATAACCTTTCCGCGTCATGGGAAAGCTTAATGGCATCCTCAGGACTTAATTTGTTTGGTAGGTCATATCCAGTACTACCATCAAAGTCCTTAAAGTAACAGGCATAACGTGACAACCTCGACTGCCTTGGATGTTGTCCCATTAAGCTTACCAACTGATAGCAGTTATGGTCAAACTGTGAATCTGTCACAACGCTTTGTCCTAGATTGTAGTAAACAATGCTATGAACAACAATCCACCTCTGTAGTAGTTCAATCTTTTCTAACACAGTAAAGTATGGGTTGTTTTTAAAGTTCACGCTAGCCTCCTTTCAATAAAAGCACTAAGGACGGGTGGTTAGTCCGTCCTTAGTAAGTAAGGGGGTAGGGGGTATAAAAAGGGAAGGCCCTTTAGGCGATTGCCTTCAGGGCTTTCCAATACTTATTACTGATGTTAACCAGTCTGATTGTTTTGATAGTGTCCTTGTCCATTCCTTTTACAACTGCTATTACCATAACTTTATCCAAAGGAAGGGCTTTTTCTAATTTGCTTACCGAGATGATTGCCCGGTAGCTGAAGGTTGCTCTAATTCCGATTGATTTGCATTCACTTCTAAGTTCGTTGATGAAGTCAACCAGTTCCTTATTCCCTTTAGCCAGTGCCAATTCTATATTTCTGTCATAATCAAATTCTATAACTGCGAAGCGGTCCAGCGAGCTTTGGTCTAGAGTTAACCTTCCAGTGTACTGCTCGTCAGCTCCATCTCCAACTGTGTTTCCTGCCGCAACTATTCTGAAGTCCGGGTGAGCATTTATTTTGCCATTCGGGAACTCGAAATATCTGTTAGCTATTGCTGCATTTAGTAGAACTAAAACCTCTGGAATGCTGGCGTCCATTTCGTCTAGGAAAAATAATCCACCGTCCTTGAAAGCTTTGTAGAACTCTGTCTCGTGGAATGTTCCGCCTGCATCGATGAATCCTGTTACCTTGAACTCCTGCTGCACTGCGTTGGTGAAGTAGAAGTCTAATTCTAGGTCCGTTGCTATTTGCTGAAGCGTGTGGTTTTTACCTGAGCCAGCTGGCCCTACCAAATATACCGGGACATCGTTCTCAATGCATGCTTTGATTGTTTCATATTCTTTGTGTACTACGTATCCGTCCCCGTTTGTGGCTTTTTCTTCTTGTTCCTTTTCAATCTTTTCGATTGCCTTTTCAAAGGTAATTCCTTTTTCGTAGTTCCCTATCCATTCAACGTCTTGTGCTTCGTTATTTTCGTTTACCTGTGAGAGCTTGTAGATGTTTGTGTTTAAGTTGAATAGGTAGCTTCCTGCCAAGATGCCGGTTTTCCGAGGGTAGAGCTTTCTTGTGTGAGCCTTACGACCTTTGGTGATTATTGCCTTTTTGAAGTTGTCAAGTACTTGTACATTTAAGCTGTTGTTGTTTACCTTAATTTCCACTTGCTTGTCCTCCTCTTGAGTGTTGATATTCTTCACCATGACTGCCTTTTCAGTTTCCTTTAAGATTTCCAACATTAATATCGTCCTCCTCTGAGTGTTGTTTTTTTTTGGTGGTTATGGTATGTACCCCCTATTCGATTTTCAAAGAGCTTGGGAAGTCCGTGTCCTTAATTATTATTATATCATAACCACCGGAAAAGTAAACCTTTTTTTTTATAAAGTTTTAATAAAGCCTTCAATGAATTTTTCATCGATTATGCTCGGGATGTAATATTCGTTGTCTTTGAGAACCTGCCGTTTGTTTTGATGAAGAACCTGCTCTCCAGCTAAAGAATTGCCATAACCCCGTGCGAAGTCCGTATCAGTTAATTCCGGAAGTACCTCTCTATATCTAAACATGATTCTACGCATCATACTGGGGTGTGCCAGCGGAAAGGCCAATTTGCTTATGTTTAACCGCTCATTGGCTGCCTTCAGCTTAATTTTTGTTATAATGGCCTGTTTTCCCCCCGCGGTGACGTTTAGGTAATTTAGGTTGACCTTATAACCTTTTGCCTCCAGTGTTCTTGCAAGATGTAAAGCTAGAATGTTGCTTTTTTGTATAGCCTCTTTCGAGACAACCGATAAATAAGAGCAATTCTTGGTGATTGTAATTATCTTTTGCTTTTGAACAACCTTTTTCTTGTTTATCATGTTGGTTGGTACTCCCTGTAAGTAACGGGGAACTGAAGCTTGGAAGCCCACCACATCGTAGTTCATTTTTTCGCGGAACCCTTTGTCTATTTTCATTGTGCTCAGCTTGTCTGTTAATATTTTTGCTTCGGTATGCCACCCGTTTGTGAAAAGGTCCATCGCCTCTTCATAACTATGTGTTCCCGTAAAGTTGTAAGTACCTTTCGATGCATTTTGGCTATCTAAACTCCTTCCTGTAAATACCTTGTTTACCTCGTGAGTTTCTAAAAAACTCCTTAAGCTTCCTAAGCTATCAAAATGCTTTATAATGAGTTCCATTAATATCTGCCTCCTTATTCTTTAAGACTGCCTGACTTTGTTTTCTTGACCTTACGGCAACCAACCTTTTCGACCAAGTAGTCCCATCAGTACCGCTTAACGCCTGCGGCTTGCCTGATATTTTCTTGTCCAAGAGCTGTTGTTGATTCTATTCTATCACGTCTGTCTGGAAAGTAAACCATTTTTTTTCAATTTATTTGCATTATTTTTATTCCAGCCTCTTTCATTATTATATCGGATAGCTCGTCGGGGTAGTCTTCAAGGTAATAAATTTCTGAAAAGCCAAAGTACACCAACAACTTGGCACAACTGAAGCAGGGTTTGTGAGTACAATAGATTTGTGCTCCTTTAAGCGAAACTTCAGCTATTTGTGCTTTCAGGATTGCATTTACTTCGGCATGTATTGCTAAGCAAGCATCATGCCCGTTTCCATGTTCAAATCCTTTGCTACGTTTTAAACAAAACCCACGTGAAATACAACTTTGTATTCCTATTGGGGCCTTGTTGCTTGCCGTTGAAACTATCATTCCCCTTTTAACAATAACAGCCCCCTTTTTGTTGTAGCAATTTGAAGCATGTGCAGCTACCGACTTCGCTATTTGAAAGTATTTTTCCATGTTATTCTTCCAATTTCAGATTTGGGTTATTAACAAAAGCATAGAGTGCTATGCAAGCGCTGTCTGCTGCATCATCATCAAAATAAACCTTTCCCGCATTCTTTCCCTTCTTGTGTATTTTTAGACTGCCATCTTTATTTCTCATCGTAACATCAAAGCCTTGTTTTTGTACAAACAATATAGCAGCTGCCTTCTCAGGCTTTTCAAAGTTCTTATATTTCTTGGTATCTGTTTTACTGCTGCCAAGTATTTTTGATTTCCAGCTGCGTGTGTCTACTGAGTAAACTTGAATATCATGCTGATAAGCTGTATCAACTATGGTCCCAATCAAAGCCCCTGTTGCTTTAAGATAATCAGGTTTAAGACCAAAGCCTTGTTGTTTATTAGGCCCTTGACTGAATGTTCGTATTCGTTCTACCAAAATAACTATTTCATCTGCTTTATCCTTGTTTGCTTTAAGTATCTTAGACAGAAGCGTCGATACATGTAACCGTTTTTCTATCTTGTTTTTACAACCATAAAAATCAATACTTCTTACAACTAAAAGTTTATTATCAGCTGCTATACTTATTCCTGTTCTAGCGTAGCTTTGGTCTATACCAATGGATAACTTTTTATACATACAAACAATAACTATCCTCCTTTAGTAGAGTAGCTAACTTAAGTAGTAGTAGTAGTAGTAGTAGTAGTAGTAGTAGTACTCTTATAAGATAGTAAGCAGTACCCTTCGCCGCACGGGTGCGTCGCTTTAACAGGTGCGATTTTGTGCGTCCGACGTAGGCGACAGCTTGGTTGTCAATAGAAGTCCTACATCTAGGCATCTCTCAAGCCCTTACATTTTATAGGTCAACTCTCTTGTTGCCTATATTAAAGCAGGCATCTCGCATGTTGCAGCTCTTCGCCCTTGATGTTTCACTGTTTTTACATTTTCTTGGTGGAATTTCTTTTGACTTAACAAAAGCCTTTTTCATTTCCTGCACTTGATTCAATCTACCTAAAAATGGCAGTACTTGTTCTGGGTCATATTCGCACATAAAAGGCTGCCAGTCTTGATTGTTTTTGTCCTCAGCTAACACAAAACCTTGTGAAATGCCAAGTAAATGCATATATAATTGTAACTGTTTTTGTCCAGAAGGGTGTGATTTAGCCTTTTGATATGCAAACGTATTCATTGATTTTATCTCTACAACATATTTAGTACCATCCAGATTTATAACAGCGTCAGGCGTGAAGTAGAGCTCATATTCGTCTGAAAAGTGCCTTGCTTCAATATCTACAGCAATGCCAGCTTTAATAAACATATTCTGCCACTTTTCATGTATGCTTGTACCAGCAGCAAATATGCGTAAAAGGTTAATAGGTAGTTGCTCACCCTGATTTTGCTTATATAATAATGAAAGAACTTGGGCTCTGTAGCAGAACTCATTATCAGATACAATGATAGCACTAGCATGTAGGCCGGCCCTTTCCTCGTCCTTTTCATCCCTTAAATAGAATAGCTTATCAAGCCTACTTTTAATTAATAGGCCTTTGAGGTCATCAGGATAGGTACTTTTATTCCTTGACATAGGTTTATGCCTATTTGAGGATTGCTTTTCAACTGAAGGATTCTGGCTACCTTTCCCTTTATTTAGCTCGTCCATGATAGCTGACTTTAATGACATATTTACCTCCATATAAATAAGAAGGGGCCATAAAGGCCCCTTGCTATTAATTAATGTAAACTATTTTTTGTAAATTTCTTTATTTTGTTGCATTATTTCCAACCGAATAGGCTTTATATCGTCATGCGACACATAACCTCTACTAAAAAACATGGGTAATTCACATTCCCCAAACGGATTGCATATCTTTGATTTGACAACTTTGCATTTGGTGATTATGCCCACCTTCTCAGCATCAGCTGTGTTAGCAGGATTTTTATTGGGTACGTCAATCCATGCACGTCTGCCAACTTGAATTCTTACACTAGCATAATGTCTGAGTGCGTGGCCACCGGGCGTTTGTGTCTTTTCGCCAAACATCAATGCATCCATTTTGTCTCTGACCTGATTGATGAAAACTACAGTTGTGCCAGATACTTCAATGATGTCATTCAGATTCTTTAACGTTCTACTGAACAACGCAGCAAGTTGGCCTCTTTGTGGTTGTTTTTCAATATCTTTTTCAACCTGTTCATATTGCGCTTTTGGTACCATGCCGGGAACGCTGTCTATTATTACCAAAGGAATACCTGCTTTGCTGAATTGCATTGTTTTATCCATAATGTCCTCTGCATGTTTACAGTCTCGGTATACAAGCATTTGCTTTGGTTTATTACCAAATAGCTTAGCTCGGTCAATGTCAAATGTCCCCTCTGCTGGAATAAACAAGCACATTTTATGGAGAGAGCCTAAGTGGTAAGCAAGGCTTGTTTTTCCAGAGCTTTCAGGCCCAAATATTTCTACCATCCTGCCTTTCGGCATCCCTCCACCCAAAACAGCATCAAGGTCTTCAATATAAGTGCTCCAACGGGGAATACCTGCGTTAGCGGCTTTTGAGCCTAGACTATAAATGGAACCTTTTCCTTGCTTATTCTCTATCCCTTTGCATAGCTCCATTATTTGCATTAGTTGTTTTTTATCCAAAGTATCATTCCTTTCCAGAGGTTGTACGTTAAAGCGTGTTGAAAGTTAATACAATCGAATATGTTTATACCTGTGGTTGTTTAGCATTAAGACTGTAAGGAGTCAGTTTGGAACCTCCTTAATTAATTGCATATTAAGCCGGCGTTATACTTTATTACTCTACTTAAATAGCGTTTCATATTAAACTCAGCAGCCCCATGCTCAACAAGGGAATTAATTACTCCTTTATGGACTGCCCTGCTTCTACAGCGTTCGACAAACTCAGCAATAGATTTATACGGACCATTTTCTTTCCGTTCGTTTTCAATATACTCGGCTGCTTTAAGGCCAACACCGTTAATAGTTATAAGGCCTTCTTGTATTACCTTTTCACCATCAACTTTGCGAAGAGAATAATCAGCTGAGTAGTTAACATGGGGAAGGAATATGACTATGCCATCTTTGGCAGCATCTTTCCTAAATTGCCAATCTTTAGTTTTGTCGTAGCTATACTTCATGCTTGCATACCAGAACTCAGCAGGGTGGAATATTTTGTGGTACATTTGCCATTCTGATATAAGAGCGTAACCTGAGCCGTGGCCTTTGTTAAACAAATATAATGTCATACTATCAAACAGTTCAGCAGCCGCTTGCTTGTTAACTTTGCTTATTTTATTTGCCCCTTCAACGAATTTGTCTTTTAGTTCAAGCCGTTGTTCTTCGTTAAATTTAAACTTCATAATCTTATCAACGTCATCATTGTGCATTTGAGCAAGCCCTTTGCAGATACGCATAACGTGCTCCTGATATATTATTGTGCCATAGCTGTCAGCTGTGTATCTGTACCATGGGGTGCTTTTATTGGGCTTTACTTTGTTCTCAGCATATTGTGTGTGCATTTGTAGCTGTAATGGCCCAGGTCGATTGAGTGATACAGCAGCTATCAGGTCTTGAATGTTGTCCGCTTCCATTGATACAAGAATATCTTGAGCAGTTGGCTTATTTAGCTGGAATATGCCCATAGTCTTTCCTGTTTTGAAGCCGTCATAGATAGCTTGTTTTTGCTTCTTCGATGCAGTTCGTGTGTCGTATTTATCACCGGTTAACTCTTCGATTTCGTGGATGATGTTTAATGTTTTCAGCCCAAGAATGTCAAACTTAAGGAAGTCGAAAGCTTCAATATCATATTTATCGAAGCATGTAACGAACTTCCCTTTCACTTTCATCAACGACATATAGCTGCCAATGGAGTTTCGTGTAATTACAACACCAGCTGCGTGAGTTCCGTAGTAACGTACTTGTCCATAAAGTTTGCAAAAATGCGTGATGATATTGCTATATTGCTTTTCAAGCCTGCGCATTTCAGGAAGTGCTATAATTTTATTATAATCTACACCTTCAAACTCAAAGTGAGCTTTATCGTCAACGTTTTTATCAAGCGTGCTTTTGAATATCTTTGCATCTTCCTCGTCCATTTCAAAATGTTTTATGAAGTCGTTGCATAGGTTTTTTGCACGATAGAACCCAAACGTAATTACTTGAGCCGAGTGTCCTTTGTATTTTTCAAGCAAGTATTCTATAATTTCATCACGCAAACCATACTCAAAGTCAAGGTCTATATCAGGCATCTTCTTTTTATCAGCTCTGAGAAAGCGTTCGAAGTCATTGCCTATTTCTATAGGGTCAACGTTCGTAATGCCTAATAAGTCAGCTATAAGCGAGCCACAAACGGAACCCCTTCCGGGTCCTACATAAATATTTCTACGTTTTGCCTCTTCGACATAATCGGCAACTATTAAAAAGTAGTCAGCTAGGTTGTGATTCTTGATGACGTTGGCTTCAAGCTTTAACCTCTCAATATATTCTTTATTTGCCAAGCCTCTTACTTTTAACTCGTTAATGCATTTCTTTTTCAGGTCTTTATAAGCATTATTTGTGTCAGGAAAAACAGGAACAGAATCACTAAAATCAAGCTGTATGTCAACTTTGTCGTATATTTCCTCGAGATTATCAAGCATTTCCCTAGCTTGCTTTTTAGTAAATTCTCTTAGTAACTTAGCTTTGATTTCCTTTTCTGAATGCATGTGACGAGCACCATAAGTTGCTTCAACATCTGATTTCTTGCCGCTTAACGCGTGCATCACCTTATACGTTTCAAAGTCCTCATGCCTTGTATAATGGGAGTCAGTTGTTGGGATGCATTTCACGTTGTATGTTTTACCCAGTGAATATAGTTCCTTATTAGCTAACTCTTGCAACCCAACCTCATCAAGCGGGATAGGCATAATTTCAAAATAGAAGTTATCATCAAATATCCTTTTAAACCTCTTTGTTGCCTTTATGGCAAGCTTATCATTATTGTTCACTATTGCCTGCGATACAATCCCGCCTATGCATGCTGATGTGCATATTACGCCTTCATTATATTTTTCAAGTAGGTCGAAAGTAACTATGCCGCGCCGATAGAAATTATGTTCGTTTGCATAAGTAATTATTTGCATGATGTTTGAGTAACCTGTTTGATTTTGAGCAAACAAACATAAGTGATAATATGGCTTGTCTTTATTAAAGTGGGGTTGAAAGTAAGCTTCAACCCCAATAATAGGCTTTATTCCTGCTTTGTTACACTCAAAATATAGTTTAGCTACTCCTGCTGTGTTACCATGGTCTGATAAACCAAGGGCAGGCATCCCTAACTCTTTGGCATATTCTACAATGTCCTGAATACGACCAAAACCGTCAAATAAGCTATATTGAGAATGCTTATGAAGCTCAAACCACATATTTACCAACTACTTTCGTAAATTCTTGCAGGTCTTCTTTGTAAACATGAAGGCTGCCAATTAAGAAATTCATGTCAAACTTCTGCTTATAATACAGCACTTTCCGGCCGGCTACGTAAGCTAAGTACATATCAGTAATGAAGTTATTATAAAAGTCACAACTTCGCATGCCTACGTTAATGTATGATTTATCATTGCGCTGCATAAAGTTTATAAATTGAAAGCAATGCATTTGGTCGAAAGTTATGCTTAGCTGCCTTGTTGTAATAATCTCGTCAGCATCTGGATATGTTCTTACTATATTGCGAAGTTTATCCGCGTTAAACCACAGCTGAGCATAATCAGAAAGTATGTAATTGCCTATTTGCCCATTTGTAGCTCTTAATTCTAAAACAGCGCTTGCTATTTCCCAAGCTTGCTTAATATTAAAGCCAATCAAATCGAAAAGCTCATTAAATGATTCCTCGGTAATATCTTTAAAACGAAGAATGACTGCTGGAAGCTCAACTGTGTTACTAACAAATTTTTTCTTCCTAGCTAGCTCAATTGTTTGTTTAGCTTTGGGACTTAATTTTTCAAGTATTTCCGACACATATAAACCTCCCTAAAAAGATTATTCAACACATAAGTATTTTTTAGCCGCTATGTTGACACGATAAAGTAACTTGTTGTAATACTCAAACGTTTTCTTGAAAAGATTCCAGTTCCCGCCGCCAGTGCCATTCATCTCATGCCTGTATTTCTGATAAATAAAGTCATCAGGATGCCATTCAAAAATGTCGCTGTCTTCATCCGGGAAATAAAGATTGGTAGCCTTTCCTGTCCTTGCCATATTGGCATAAAACATAGATGGCTTATGGAAGTCAAATATGTCGTAGCAATATGGTATTTTAGCCACTATGTTGCATGCCATTTGGTAGGCAATTATGTTATCAGTCTCAGGCTGGATTTGCTTGTCAATCCTTTGGTTAATAAATGCTATAGCATCTTTTAAATTCATGCGCATAAAGTAAAATGTTTCCAAGCAACGAGGGAGAATATACCTTGCATCCATAATTGAAACTTCTTTGCTGTCAATCATGTCACAATAAAGCTGCTTAGCATCTTTCACTATTTGCTCATATCGTTCAATAAATTCAGGTGAGTTTTCAATGCTCCATGGTACTAAAGCTGCTCTGTCCGTCCACCACTTATCACCTGAGCAGTCAGCACTGAAGCTACCGGTCCTATATCTAATAAGATGTGTTGCCTCTTGTATGCTAATACCAGATATTTTGAATACCAAGTTAATTGTTTCAAGAGCCGTTGGCAATGATTTGCCGAGTATACAATTTCGAATCAATTCGTCCTTTTCTCTTTCTGAAAGTTTACGTGCATCATTTGGGTCTTCAGCCCATGTTGCTTCAAGAAATTGCGGCAAATAATCCCTTAATTCATTAGGGGTAGGTGCTGCAATTAACTCAACATCAATAGCGCTAAGGTTATTTTTAAGAAGTGTTGTAGGTTTTTTGCCCCACTTTTGTTCCATGGGTAGTTCAACGGGTTGCAAGCTTTCATTCTTTGGCATTATAATCCTCCTTTAGATAGAACAAAGGAGGGTTGCCCCTCCTTGTTAAATTAGTCTACAAAAATAATTTTTACTCCGAACTCCTTGAATCTTTCTACGATGTCCATGTACTTGGTGCCGGGTTGTCTCATCATATTTGCTATGTCTCTCTTCATTGCCTCAGCTGCATCGTCGGATTCCATTTCCTTCAGTAGATGATAAACTTTACTTACCATAAAGAAAATATTTCCATCCTCACCACTTTGGGAAATTACTAAATCATACATTCATTTCACCTCCTCTTGAGTGCTTTAGTATTAAGCATTAGCTTAACCTAACTATATTATACCACAATCGTCCTCGGCTGTAAATCTTTTTATTAGTTCTTTTTCAAGCCTATCTGTTCTTTCGTTTACGGCGTCAGCAAAATCTAGTGTTTTGTTTCCCAAAGCAGCTTCGACCATGCAATATTGTCTTACACTGTAAAAGTCTGCAAGCTTAACAACACTAAATATCTCTAAGTCCTTGCTATGCAAAGCGTAATCGGGATAATTTGTCTCCATGAAGCTGTTCTCAAATGTCTGAAGAAGCATGCGTAACGTTTCACTTAAGTTTTTTACGTCATAAGGTACGTCACTCAATATTATTTCAGGTATGTCATGCAACAAAGCATATTCAATGCACTTAGCTTTTAGCTCTCCTTTGATGCTTAGCTTGTCGCATATTTCAAGCACAAATAGAGCTGTGAAAAATGAATGTTCCGCAACGCTTTCATTTGTGAGACGCAACCTGGGATTGTATCTAACAAGTGTTTTTAACCTATATATCTCCATGAGATAATCATTTGACAACAAAGGCATCATTCAATTGCTCCAGCATAAGAAGTAAACTTTCCGTTTAACGCATCAAGTATCTTTCCTCTCACCTCTCCGTCGGAGAACCCGTCCCTTCCGAGAATTGTAAGGCAGCCGGATTGAGCCAGCATCACGTTGAATTTCCCCTCCGGCCCTAGTGTTTCATTATAATATACAACAGGTTTATTTTTGCCGTAGGCGTAGCCAGCTTCCCATATTGTGCCCATATCCTTACCATCAGTAACAGCAAATACTAGGTCGCAATTGTTTATTTCCTTGATGTTGTCCTGAAAAGCTTTCTCACGCTCCTCCTGTGTAGCGTTAGGGGTTAACAGAATATTTTCACGCGGGCTAAATACTCTGAATCCTATGTGTCTAAGTTCTTTTATCAGCCATTCTTCTCGTTCAATTTGAGATGGGTTGAAAAATGGAGCAGCAAAATATATTTTGGGAACGTAAATATCAAATTGCTCAGTTAAACTTTTAACAACGTTATTAATACTATCAAAATCACATGTATATTTCTTTTTAATTGCGCTTACTTTAAAGAATGCTTCAAAAATTGCCTGATATATTTTCAAATCTTTTCCATGAGCTTCAGATGCTCTTTTTAAATCGCTCTCGTCAGTAGGAACAACAAGAATCAATACGGCGTCTAGCAAAGCGAGCTCCTTATCGATGAACTCGACTTCAGATGATGTATAATTTCTTTCAAGTGCCCCATAAACAAACTCGGTCATGTGAAATCGGTCAACAACAATATTTTCGTTTTTGAATATTTCTAAAAACCGAAGCGATGTATTAAGCTTTTCTAAAGCAACGTCTTTTGTTATTTTCATATCTCCGAAATATGAATCTTTAAAGAGCTTGAAGCCATGTTCAACAAACTTATTGCAAAGAGTGGTTTTACCTACCCTATCAATGCCTTCTACAATAACTATCAATTTGCATTTACTCCTTTCGGTTTATGCTCATGTTCGCGTCGAACCCCTCCGGGTAACGACGTCTTAATTTATCGATGTTACGTTGGGCTAACTCTTCTAGAGAGACGTCGCATGCACGAGCCAATTTAGCTACATACCACAAGGTGTCTCCAGCCTCTTCAATCAGCTTTTCGGTGTCTAGCTCGTGCCCTTGGTCTAGTACTTTTTTCATGTGCTCCAATGTCTCGGCGGCCTCCCCAACCATGCCCATGGTTGCATTGCGTAAAGCGTTCAGCTTATCCATCGGAGTGTCTGTTCTTGCAGCTAACAATTGATATTCGTCAAGTGTCATTTTACCAATCGTCGTCATCGTCCTCGTCCTCATCTGCATCATCAGAGCCCCACTCTTCGTCGTCCTCATCATCATCCCAAGTCTGCTCTTCTTCGTCCAACTCCTCCAAAAGCTCTATGTAATACTCCGCAGACTTCTTGGGGCGAACCTCAATATCACGTTCCTTACAAAGCTGATAAAGCTCTTTTGCAGACATATCTTCATAGTTTGCTGCCTTATCATCCTCGTCGTCATCAACGGGCACTTCAACGTCCGGGGAGAATGCCTTTCCTATCATTTTAATAATAGCATCCTCGGTCGGCGTCTTTACTTTGCTTTTAAATTTTGCCTTGTCCATCGGAATAACAGAATAAGAAGTGCTCTGCTGTTTACCCTTGCGTTCAAGCACATAATCCCGGTCGGTGATAGTCCCGTAAGTTTCGTACATACTTATAAGAGCTGGGATAGGAGTGCAGTTGTTGACTGCATAAAGGAGTATTCTAACCTCATTGGCATCGTAGTCATAAACGGGCCATGCATAGTTGTTGCGGGTTCTTAGCTCATCGTTATCACAGAACTTACATTTCTTTTTACCTAGCTCCTTTGCACAAATGCAATTAACACCCTTGGCAAAACTGTCGTGGAAAGTAAGCTCTAAACCTTTTTCAAAGTCAACAAGAAAGCGAACCCTACGCTTTGTGTCGGCTTTAATAAATAGAATTTTACCTTTGCTGCCACCAGATTTAGCAATGTCCTCTTTCATACTTTTAAGTATTGACAAATCAAAATCCTCCCATCGTTTTTCTCTTAGCTGCTTTTAATAGGCGGGGCGTCATATCACCCATGTCTTTTATCCCTCTAGGATACTGAAAAGGAACCACTTTGAAGCATTGTTTCAAAAAAACAGTTCCTTTTTTACCACATTCGTCGTTATCTAAAGCTGAAATTATTGTTGTTACGCCTTGCTTTTTTAACTTTGCTATTTGTTCCTGCGTCGCCTTCCAACCTAGAATAGCACATACATATTTTATACCAAGCTGTTTGGCTTTTAAGTAGTCCATGTAGCCTTCAACCACAACGACTCTATGTCTATCATATCTTCCAACAACTGTGTTGTTCCTGCTGAATCCTTTATTATATAAGTACTTTCGTTTCTGTTCTATTTCCGGGTTGGTAGTCCTACAAACCCAACCTTTAAACGCCCCCATGTCACGCATAGGAAATATAATAGGATATGAGTCATTATAGGTTAGCTTTGCTCCGGCTTTGTTGAGAGATTCGGGATTGAAGCCTCGACATAGTAAATAATGCTTTTCAACCGAATCCTCAACAAGCCAGTCCACTTTACGAAGATTGTAATAATAATCCTCAGCCCTCACTAACAATTTCTTTTGTTCCCTTGAGCGTTGTTGCTTTGTTTTTGAGTTATGTAAGGTAACATTATTGGGCCCTGACTTGTTCATAGTGAAACGATATAATAATTGCCATTGCTCTATAAGGGTAAGGTTATGATTGAACATCTGGATTAATTCTAGGGCCCCTCCCCCTTTTTGACAACCAAAACAAAACCATCTACATTCATTTACATCAATCAAAAGGCTTGCATTTACATCAGCGTGGAAAGGGCAAACAACTTTGTATTTTGTTTCGCCCTCCCAAAGGTTATAATGCTCAAGTACTTTAATAAATGTTTCAGGGCTGCCAGCTTGCTCATAAAGGGATTTTGCAATATCACTCGCCACCCTTAAGTTATTGTAATTGATTTGCGTATTTGAGCGTTATAACAGCCATCAATATCGTCTAATGTTAGTTGCTCAGTATCAAAAAGCTTTTTAATTGCTTCATTGTTAACTGTTTTCCTTACCTCAATTAGGTCTTTAAATTGCTTTGGCTTAATACCTGCTTCTCTGAGCAAAGATGTTAAACCTGCATAATTTACTACGACGACTTCTTTGTCAATTATTTGCTTGCCAAGCTCTTTGGGCAGCTTTTTCTCAAGCTTTTCTATATCATAAGCGATAATTAATGTTTTACTGCATGTAGCTGAGTGGCTATCTGTAGCCATGCTATTACTTACAGAGTTGTCAAAAGCTTTAATTAAAATATCACGACGCTTGCTATATTCTTCTTCAGCCTTGTCCTTTTTTATCTTCAACTCGTACATTTCATCGATTATTTTATTATAATCTTGCTTCATTTACAACTCTGCCTTTAGTGAGCTCTTCAAATATTCCCCGGGGCCAACGCTGGCCAGTCTTATACCAAGCGACTGCTTTCTTATCAACAAGATACTTCACACCGCGCTTAGTCTCAATACGGAACTTGTTGGCGTGGATTTCGATAATCTTACCACTGTACATTCTGTCGCCTACATAAAATGCTACCAACATACCTATCTCTGCACTGTCCTCGTACCTGTCCTTCGCAGGATTTCTTTCACGTCTTTCCTTCATACGCTTTTCAACTGCCTCCTCAAAGCTAAGTTGTGTGCTGCTTATGCCATTTGTAACATTGTTCAAACTGGCATTGTTCTGCTCAGTGTCGAACTGAGCATCTTTGACGATGATTGCCTCGACTAGGGTCGCTTTATTCATGCCATGGCGACCGACAACTTGCAAATCTTTTGCAACCTCCAATAAGTGTTTTTTCGTGCAATTAAGCAACTCTGTCCTTCTTTCCATTACAATTCCTCCTCTAAGTAAATTTAAAGGGGCCGAAGCCCCTTGTGTTCTGTTAACAAGTTGTCGAAGAATCAATATTTTCCTTGCATTCTGCAACCGAACAACATTCAAACTCCGGATATCTGTATCCTGTTCCCTGAAGCCATTCGTCTTTCGTGAATACATAAAACATTTCTACATTTTTTGAAACTGCAATTACAAAACCTTTGTATTTTTCCAAAAACATTTCCTTATTTTCCATTTTATCCTCCTCCTCTTGAGTGTTTTTGTTTTGTTAATTCTATTGTATCATAACCGCCAGAAAAGTAAACCCTTTTTAAAATATTTTTATTTATTTTTCCCTGCAGCTTTTCCGTCCGTATAAGCTTCCCCCAGAATGTATGCTATTGCAGGTAAAATAATGGCCCAATATGCTTCCTCTGGAATGTTTAGCCCCACCATTTCATTACATATAATAAGGAGAATAGTGGCTATAGCTGTTAGCCATTTCCTGCTCTTTAATCTCTCCATAAACGGACGCATCTATTTACCTCCTTTTATTTTATCATATAAATTAAGAGCAACCGCTAAGACAAACCACTTTGACGGCACGTCATCTGGCTTATGCATATTCTTGTCGAATAGCCTCAGAGAGTGAGCTCTATCTACTATTTTTTGCTTCCATTCCGGCACGACTTCGCCCCCTTTTAAATCGCTAAATAGCCTATCCCACGGGAAAATTGGTCCCGGGCAATTCGGCCTATTTACACTATCAATCCGGTAATGTCCAACGATATGGTCCTTGTCTATAGGAATATTGTACTTTGCTATTAGCATCTTGTGTAATTCGACCGTAGCTTTATACTGTGCTTCGGTCAATAATCCCCCCGAAAGGCATTCATGTTCTACGCCTATAGTATATCTATTGGGGTTAGTACCGTCATATAATTTCCAACTAGGCTTGTTTACTGCTCCGGCATGCCACGAAGTATCTTCATCCCGTACCATCTGATATATTTTGCCTTGCCGAGTGATAAGATAATGTGCACTTGCTTTTGCCTGCGGATTCCGCATCCATGACAGACAACCCGGGAATGCTCCTGCAGTTATATGGTTGACTATAGCAATTATTTTCTTTCCATTGCGCCCTTTGCTAAAATTTGGGCTTGCCGCCCATTCAATCTCCACTTTCGTCCCTCCCTTCAAGCTTTACTTTTTCTCGAGTTATTTTCGATAAACTCCAAAGCTCTACTGTAGTAAAGCTGAACCAAGCTACTATCAACGATGTTGGCTCGCTGCCTATCCTGTAGAATAAATACAAAATAGCTATAGTAAAAGCAATATTCAAAATCAATACTAAAGCTACTATTTTCTTGCTAAAATTATTCATACCTGCACCACCTGCTGCGTTACTCTGCGCATATAATCAGCATATTTTATTTCGACCCTTCTTGCCCATTCCATAGCATCTTCGACGTCGCCATTGCATTTTTGATTCATTACTGCTTTCGCTGTTACTTTAGATAATTTTAGCTCAGCCTGTATCATTTCCATCTGAATCAACGCGCCTTCTGCTTTGAAAGCTTCTTGTTTCTCGCTTTTCTTTTGATTCTTTTTCTGGCTAACCCCAATATAACTAACTATTATTGCCGTTAGCCCCGATATTGTTGCTGATATAATCCCTGCCTCCATCACATCTCCTCCCTTCAAATTTTAAAGCCGCCCCCCCTATTCGAGCGACTGTTCTGATTCATCCGGCAAACTAGCCAACGGTAATATTTCTGTCGCTGTTAACATTAATCAAAACCAAACACCTCCATAAAGCTAATTCCCGCACTTTCCTACCCGCCCGCTGGGTAGCCGAAGCACTAGGTGCG
>ENA-UOOH01000662-UOOH01000662.1-fermentation-metagenome-genome-assembly--contig:-NODE-662-length-37572-cov-6.645654_pt1 | contig 37572 bp, 32 predicted proteins | sample MGYA00245778_ERZ724025 | MGnify/ENA primary metagenome ERZ724025 (study PRJEB28704, sample SAMN03018313) | fermentation metagenome | biome: anthropogenic terrestrial biome; feature: soil; material...
AATTGGATGTCAACCTGTCCAATGCCAGTATTCACTTTCTTGGAATCATATGATTTTAAAGGAAAAATAATTGTTCCTTTCTGCACCAATGAAGGAAGCGGATTAGGAGACTCGATTTCTGATATTGAAAACACCGTCAAAGATGCAACCGTTCTTCCAGGTCTTCCAATAAGAGGATCATTAGTAAGCCAATCTGATGATAAGATTAAAGAATGGCTTAACAATCTTTTTTCTGATTAGAACTTCTTTTACTTAATTTAGAATTTCTAATTTCTTATATTTTTATCCGCTAAATTATATAGATTTAGTTTTTATGTTACCTTTTTTTCTTGAAAGTAAAACTTAGTGATAGTAAAATCTTTTTCAGTAAAGAGGAATCACGTATGAAAACAGCCGCAAAAGTCTTTGTTATCCTAAGCATTGTTTGTTTTGCTATTCTTTTTGCTTGTTACCTTATTCTTGGAGTTATTTCCCTCAGTACCGGTGAAGCCCAAGTGATAAGTGGAGTTTCCTATGCTGGTGGTGTTTTAATTGGTGTTTCCTTCATTTATTTAATTCCAATCATTGTGGGGTCAATTGCTCTTAAGAAACTTAAAACTGCCACTTCCCATAGTCAATTAGTGGGAATGGGTGTTGTTACATTACTGTTTTGTTCTCTAGTCGGCGGAATCTTAATGCTTTGTATTCAAGATAGTGACTTAAGCAAAAAATAGATTCTAAATTTAAAACTAAAAAGTATTATTTTCTTAGTTGTTCTGACTATTAAAAGGGCATCTTATACCGATGCATTCTTTGTTGAGCTTAGAAAATTCGCATTTGATTTTGGATAGTTCCATCTTTGTCCCATATTTCCTATTCGTGAATTCAACACCAGAGCTGATAGAAAGAAAAGCATTTCTTTTGCAGCATCTAGGGCCGCCAATTTCGCTCATCTTTTTGATGACTGAAGAAGTGTACTCCATGTTGTCTTTATAGTATTCATTATTAGAAAGCGGACTAGTCTTATTAATGATAGCTAAAGCCGCACCGACTGAAGCGGTTGATCCACACATACCCCAGAATCCACACATGGCTCCTGGCATCTTTTTAGCCCGCTCAGCTAAGGTGTCAAGCGCTTTAGGCAAATCAATTTGCCCTCCCGCATTCTTGTAGGCTACTAAGAAAGCCGCTCCATCAAGAAAATGATGCTCCGGTCCATTAATATCAACATAGTCTTCATGCATAATGGCTTTAGCTATTTCTATAGGGTTTTTAGATGTCTGCTCAAGGGCTTTAGCTCTTATCAATCGATATTTATCCTCTAATGTGTATTCCATAATTCACCTCAATTCATAATATTACTAATAATAATACAACATGAACGTGAATTCAGTGAATTAATCTATTTTTAACTATTTAGACATTCACTTACTAGAGATTGTAATCATAAAGCAAGTTTTCCCCTAAAACCAAAAGAGACTGGAACTAAATCCAGTCTTTTTAATTCAGTTTGGAGCGGCCAACGGGGATCGAACCCGCGTATTCAGCTTGGGAAGCTGATGTTCTACCACTGAACAATGGCCGCAATAATAAGGCGCTAGTTTCCTAGCGCCTAACTATCAATTACTTCAACAGCTGACCAGCATCATCATCGGAAGAATGCTGATTTTCCTTCATCGTATTGGGAGGAAGAATATCAGGATTTCCATCCATGGATTCTTCATCGCCATTATCATCATCACTGATTGGGATAATCGGCTTTAAGCCAGTCCCAGCAGGAATCAGCTTACCAATCATGACATTCTCCTTAAGACCTCTGAGATAATCGACCTTGCCCTTAATAGCAGCATCGGTTAAGACACGAGTGGTCTCCTGGAAGGAGGCAGAGCTTAAGAAGGAATCAGTATCCAAAGCAGCCTTAGTGATACCCATAACGACCGGACGTCCAACAGCCGGATTACCAGCATGAGCTAAAACCTTCTGGTTCTTGCTAGTGAATTCAACAGAAGAAACCTTCTGGCCAGGTAACATATCAGTGTTGCCGGAGTTAATGACTAAGATACGATCAGTCATCTGACGGACAATGATTTCAAGATGCTTATCAGCAATAGCGATACCATTAGAAGCATAAACAGCTTTGACTTCCTTGATAAGGTAATTTCTGACAGTAGTCAAGTCAGTACAGGCAAGCAAATCCTTAGGATTGATATGACCCTTAGTAAGAGCCTGACCAGCAGTGACAACATCGCCCTTCTTGACATTAGGAACAGCGTTAGCAGCAGAAGTGAACTGTTTTTCTTCAATATCGTTAGTGACAGTGAAGACATCACGTAAGCCACTTTCAGCAATATTGGTGACAGTTCCAGGGATTGTAGTGATTAAGGATAAATCCTTAGTCTTCGGATTACGGACTTCTAGTAATTCCTGAACACGAGGAAGACCAGTAGTAATATCCTTCTGACCAGCAACACCGCCGGTGTGGAAGTTCTTCAAAGTAAGCTGAGTTCCAGGTTCACCAATTGACTGAGCAGCCATGATACCAACGGTATCACCGATTTCAGCAATCTTACCAGTGGCAAGGTTACGTCCATAGCAGTGGATGCAGACGCCATCAGTGGATTCGCAAGTGAGAATAGATCTGATTTCAACGGTCTTGATTCCAGCATCGATGACCTTCTGAGCAGAATTTTCATCAATGAAGGTGTTCTCAGGGATAATGACTTCTCCGGTAGTAGGATTGACAATATCATGCATGGAGAAACGTCCAACCAAACGGTCGAACAAAGAAGAAATCAATTCGCCGCTATCATCTCTTAACTCACTGACCATGATGCCGTGGTCGCAGTGACAATCATCCTCACGGATAACGACATTGTGAGAAACATCAACAAGTCTTCTAGTTAAGTAACCAGAATCAGCAGTCTTTAAGGCAGTATCGGAACCATTCTTTCTGGTACCATGAGTAGAAGTGAAGTATTCAGAGACAGAAAGACCATCAGCGTAGCAGGAAGTAACAGGGACTTCGATAGCACGACCGGTAGAGTCAAGCATACAACCCTTCATACCGATCAGCTGCATATAGTTATCCTTAGAGCCTCGAGCTCCGGATTCCATCATCATGAACATCGGGTTACGAGGTGCGTTCTTCATACGTTCACTAAGCATCTTGGTAATATCGTTAGATTTAAGGTCGTTCCAATACTTAATGACAGCAGAATGACGTTCTTCCTCAGTGAAGAAACCTAATTCATAGTTATCTTCAATGCCCTGAACATCAGCTCTACCCTTTTCATACAAAGCTTCTCTGCCCTTTAAAGGCTGGATATCATCAAGAGAAATGGTTAAACCAGACTTAGTGCAGTAATCGAAGCCCTGATTCTTAAAGGCATCCATAATCTGAGCAGTCTTAACGGCACCATAGTCACGGAAGATGTGATCCATCATGACCTGAATGCCCTTCTTATCGATAGGCTGACGCAAAGGCTGCATATGGCAGTATTCCTTGAAGGCATCGAAATCATCGCCATCCTTGAACTTACCAGCAGCAATGACAGCCTCATAGGCCTTATTAGCAGTTACAAAGAATTCATCAGGAGTCTTAGCAAAGTTAGCATCATAGTCCTTCTTAGCATCCTTAGAGCCTTTGACAGGGAAGTTAATATAAGGGAAATCAGCAGGGAAGATAGAGTTGAAGATGATCTTGCCAACGGTTGTTAAGATATAGGAACTATTCTGTTCAGGAGTGAAGCAAGACTTCTTTAAGGTATTGGCAGGAAGATAGATACGAGTTCTTAAAGTTAAAAGCTCATTCTGATAAGCCATGATGACAGTATCAGGATCAGTAAAGACCTTACCTTCATACTGCTCATAGGAACGGAATTTTTCAGCCATATCAGCTTCGCCACGCTTCTCATAATACTTGGCATACATCTCATCTAAGGAGATATCATCCTCCAAAGTAAGATAGTAGTTACCGAAAATCATATCCTGTGAAGGAACACAAATCGGTTTTCCATCACTAGGCTTAAGGATGTTCTTGTTAGCAAGCATTAAAGACATAGCTTCAGCCTGAGCCTGACGTGAAAGCGGCACATGGACAGCCATCTGATCACCATCGAAATCGGCGTTGAAGCCAGGGCAGACAAGCGGATGAAGTCTGATAGCCTTGCCTTCAATCAAGATCGGCTTAAAAGCCTGAATACCTAATCTATGAAGAGTAGGTGCACGGTTTAAAAGAACCGGGTGATTCTTGCAGATAGCTTCAATAGCATCATAGACTCTCGGATCATTCTTAGCGATAAGCTCATCGGCCTGACGCTGAGAAGTGACAGTGGAGTCCTTCTGAGAGATAAGGTAGTTAGCAATGAAAGGACGGAAGAGCTGGACAGCCATTTCACGAGGTAAACCGCACTCATCCATATTAAGAGTCGGTCCGACAGCAATGACAGAACGTCCGGAATAATCGACACGCTTACCAAGAAGGTTCTGACGGAATCTTCCCTGTTTGCCCTTTAAAGTAGAGGACAAAGACTTTAAGACGTTGCCATTGATTGAGGAAGAAGGCTTATTACGTCTATCGTTATCGATTAAAGCATCAACAGCTTCCTGAAGCATACGCTTTTCATTAAGCATAATGACATTCGGAGCATGTTCTTCCATTTCCTTCTTGAGACGGTTGTTCTTAATGATGACCTGACGATAAAGATCGTTTAAATCAGAGGTAGCATAACGGCCACCATCAAGTTGCATCATCGGACGAAGATCCGGAGGAATAACAGGTAGAACAGTTAAAACCATCCATTCAGGCTTGATGCCAGAATTCTTGAATGATTCCAAAACCTCAAGACGTTTGATGGCCTTGATTCTCTTTTGGTTCTTATCACCGACAGAGCTCTTAAGTTCCTTTGAGACTTCCTCGATTTCTTTATCGAGATCAATCTCCTTGAGAAGCTTTAAGACGGATTCGGCACCAATGCCGAATTCAGCGCCAGTATAGCGGTGAATAAAGTTAGCGACAGTGATGAAATCAAAAGGCTGAGAAAGTTTACGGATGTGATTAAGATATCCCATTCCCTTGATATAGTCAGGATCGCCATCATTGAGCTTTCCGGAAACTAAGATTTCATTTTCAATGACATTTCCAAAGACATCACGAGCCGTTTTCTCATCGAGAACCTGACGGTATTTGAGAATCTTGGAAACACCAGGGTTAGTGACAACATGGGAAACAAAATAGACAACTTCTTCTAGCTGCTTAGGAGGAATTCCTAAGACTAAGCCCATCTTAGAAGGTGAGCCCTTGACATACCAAATATGGGCGCAAGGGAAAGCGAGGTTGATATAACCCATACGTTCACGTCTAACGGCCTTTAAAGTAACCTCAACACCGCACTTTTCACAAATCTTGCCGGCAAATGAGGACTTCTTATAATGACCGCAGTGGCATTCATAATCCTTAACAGGTCCGAAGATCTTTTCGCAGAAAAGACCATCCGGTTCAGGCTTCTGGGAACGGTAGTTGATGGTTTCAGGTTTGGTGACTTCACCTCTACCCCAGGATCTAATCTGTTCAGGAGAGGCTAAGCCAATCTTGATAGACTTAAGTTTATTGAGATCAAACATTAATCCTGACCCCCTTAATTATTCTCATCATCGTCTGAAGAATTCTTCTTCTCCAGATTTTGATTGTCTTCTTCTTCGGAAGGAAGGATATCGGTTTCTTCATCAATCTGACCGTTTCTAGCTTTTTCCATTTCTTCACGTTCTTCACGCTTGGTATCGTAGTTAACAATATCGTGATGGATACGTCTAGAATCACGTTCAGCTTCCTCGGAGATAGTATTCATATTGATCGGGTTGCCCTTCTCATCACGGAGTTGGACATCAATAGCAAGTCCTTGAAGTTCCTTGATTAAAACACGGGTAGATTCAGGCATTGAAGGTTTAGGAATCGGATCACCCTTTAAGATAGCTTCATAAGTCTTATTACGGCCGACCATATCATCTGACTTGATAGTAAGCATTTCCTGCAAAGTATAAGCAGCGCCATAGGCTTCCAAAGCCCAGACTTCCATTTCACCGAATCTCTGACCGCCGTTTTGAGCTTTACCACCCAAAGGCTGTTGAGTAACAAGTGAATAAGGTCCGATAGCACGGGCATGAAGTTTATCTTCGACCATATGGTCAAGCTTAATCATGTACATGACACCGACAGCAATACGGGAATCAAATCTCTCACCGGTCTGACCATCATATAAGACAGTCTTACCATCAGAGTCGATACCGGCCTTCTGCATAAACTGAGCAATTTCTTCGTTAGAAGCACCATCGAAAACAGGAGTGGAGACCTTAATGCCAAGCTTCTTACAGGCAAAGCCTAACTGGACTTCCAAAACCTGACCGATATTCATACGGGAAGGAACACCCATAGGTGAGAGAAGAATATCGACTGGAGTGCCATCAGGCATATAAGGCATATCTTCGACAGGGAGAATTCTAGAAATAACACCCTTATTACCATGACGTCCAGACATCTTATCACCGACCTGAATCTTTCTCTTCTGGACTACATAGACCTTGATAGATTCAAGGACATCAGGCTGTAATTCATCACCGCGGGCACGGCTGAAGGTCTTAACATCAAGAACAATGCCTTCACCGCCATGAGGTACCTTCAAAGAAGAATCCTTGTCTTCATCGGACTTAGAACTGAAAATAGATTTCAAAAGATGATCGTTGTTAGTTTCAGTGACTTCACCCTTAGGAGTGACCTTGCCAACAAGAATATCGCCTTCCTTGACTTCGGCGCCGATAATAACGACACCTCTTTCATCAAGGTAAGCTTTCTTCTCTTCAGAAAGATTAGGAATATCACGAGTGAATTCCTCATCACCTAACTTAGTCTTACGACGTTCAACAGAATATTCCTCAATGATGATATTAGTGAAAAGATCATCAGTGACGCAACGATTAGAAATAAGGACAGCATCCTCGTAGTTGTAGCCATGCCAAGTAGTAAAGGCAATTAAGACGTTCTGACCTAAAGCCAATTCGCCATCATCCATAGAAGGACCATCGGCAATAATCTGATCAGCCTTGATGATATCGCCTTCTTTGACGATAGGAGTCTGGTTGATGCAGGTACGCTTATTGGAGCGGATGAATTTCTTTAAATGATAGGTCTTCTCAACCTTGTCATCCTGAAGAACCTTAATAGTCTCACAATCAACATAAGTGACTTTGCCGCCTTTATCAGCAATCAAAGCTTCACCAGAATCGTGAGCAATCTTATCTTCAAGACCAGTGCCGACAAAAGGAGCTTCAGGCTTCAGTAAAGGAAGAGCCTGACGCTGCATATTGGAGCCCATCAAAGCACGTTTGCCATCATCGTTTTCAAGGAAAGGAATACAGGCAGCGGCAATAGAGACAATCTGCTTAGGAGAAGCATCAATTAAATCAACATCCTCACGGTTAACCATAACGTATTCGCCGTTCTTACGGGCGGAAACAATGGCATCGGTGATTTCATTGGAATTAGGATCAATATTGACGTTAGCCTGAGAGATGATATGGTTCCTTTCGCCATCGGCGGTAAGCCATAAAACATCAGCGGCATTATTATCAACAATGTTCTTATGGACAGGACGATAAGGAGTCTCGATAAAGCCATATTCATTGATACGAGCGTAGCAAGCTAAGTTGGAAATCAAACCAATGTTCTGACCTTCAGGAGTTTCGATAGGGCAGATTCTGCCATAGTGAGTCGGATGGACATCACGGACAGCCGAAGAAGCTCTATCTCTAGTAAGACCGCCTCTGCCTAAGGCTGAAAGACGACGTTTGTTAGTTAATTCAGCTAAGGGGTTAGTCTGATCCATAAACTGAGATAAGGAATCAGAATTGAAGAACTGGTTAACAGCACTAGTCAAAGCCTTGATGTTAATCAAAGAAGAAATAGTAAGCTGAGAAAGATCAGAAGTGGACATTCTATCATGAATAGTTCTCTTCATCTTGCTTAAGCCGGCTCTAAACTTTTCCTGAATCAATTCACCAACGCAGCGAACACGCTTGTTGCCAAGGTGATCAGTATCATCAACATCACCGATATTCTCAGCTAAGTTGAGCATATAGGATAAGGAAGCGATGATATCAGCAATAGTGACATAAGTAAGATTGTTGGTTAAATCAGTACCAACAACATTGACGATTCTATCTGAATTGATAGGTGAAACAACCTTGACTAAAGTAACCTTGCCGTGATCATCAAGCTCAGTATTGCAGCTGAGATTGACAGTATGGTTAGGGTTATCTTCAAAGAACTTAGAATTCTGAAGCTTAAGGACTTCGTCAGTAGTTAAAGTATGTCCCTTTTCATAGACGACTTCTCCGTCTTTGGAAATTAAGTCTTCAGCTAAGGTTAAACCAGTTAAACGATTATAGATGCCAAGCTTTCCCTGGATCTTAAATCTGCCAGCCTTGCCTAAATCATAATGTTCAGTATCAAAGAATCTCTGCTTAAGCATAATAGCAGCAGAATCGGTAGTGTAAGGTTCACCAGGACGAAGCTTTCTAAAGATGTAGCCTACAGCTTCGTGGGCTCTTTCAATAGCAGACTTCTTGGTATTGACCGGGTTCTTCTGGATAGCTTCAGCTAAAAGCGGAGAATCACCAAATAATCCTTCAATTCCGGTAACAGCACCACTCTTAGTGCCATCAGGATTATCAGGAAGATTTTCATCAGACAAACTATCAGAATCGGAGACAAGTCCGATAGCTCTTAATAAGACAACAGCGGGAACCTTTTTCTGTTTATCAATACGAACAGAAACGATATCACGGTTATCGGTAAGATATTCAAGCCAGATACCTCTAGCCGGAATAATATCAGAGCCATAGACGACAGTGGCATCATTCTTTAAGTCGACATCGGTCTTCTTGACCATTACTTCATCGACTTTACGGGAAACATAAGCTCCCGGAGAACGAACAAGCTGAGAAGCAATACACTTCTCAGAACCATTAACAATAAATGTACCAGAGGGAGTCATCCAAGGAAAATCGCCCATGAAGATCTTTTCTTCAGTAACAGTTCCATCCGGATGCTTCAATCTGAGAGTTACATGTAAAGGAGCGCAATAAGTAAGAGCAGAAACCTTGCATTCAAAATAATCATGCTTAGGTTCTCCCCATTCAGAAGAGACATAATCTAGTTCAGCGACCTGGTCAGTTTCAACCAAGTGGGCTCGAGAGTCCTTATTACTCTGAACTGGGAAAATATCTTTAAAAACTTCATCGACGCCAATATCTCTGAACCACCTGAAAGAGCTCAACTGGATATCGCAGAGATTAGGAAGAGGAACGCAAGAGAAAGTCTTAGAAAGATCCAAACGGTTATTTCCGACTCTCTTGTATTTATTTAAATCTAAACTATCACCCATATTATTACCTCGTGTCAGTTCTTCCGCCTATAGGAGCGGAACTTCGTTGTTTAAGGCTTTGAATAAAGTCTAATTCAGCATTGCCGGACTAGACTCCTTATAGACAACTAAGCCCACCCTGCCTAAAATGGCGGGGTGGGTAAAAAGGATACGTAAGAAAACTGGGTTATTTGACTTCGACTTCAGCGCCAGAAGCAACAAGCTGCTTCTTGACTTCTTCAGCAGCTTCAGGGCTGATCTTTTCCTTGATGGCGACAGGAGCCTTATCAACAAGCTTCTTGGCATCCATAAGTCCTAAACCAGTGATGGCCTGAACAGCCTTGATGCAAGCAACCTTGGCAGTACCGAAAGACTTGAGAATAACAGAAACCTCAGAAGGTCCTTCAGCGGCCTTAGCAGCACCAGCAGCCGGAGCAGCGGCAGCGGCAGCAGCCTTGACACCAAATTCATCTTCAATAGCCTTGACGAGATCCATGATCTCGACCATATTCATCTCCTTAAGACCGGCGATGACTTCATCCTTATTTAACTTAGCCATTTTCTTTTCCTCCAATTAATGGTTTAACTTATTTTCTTATCAACTACTACTTGGCGGCAGGAGCCGGAGCAGCACTAGTGGCTGCAGCAGGAGCGTCAGCCTTAGGAGCCTTATCGGAAACAGCCTTGAGAACTAAAGCAAACATAGTAAGCGGGGCCTGAAGAGTAGAAAGTAAAATGGAAATTGCATTTTCCTTGCTACCAACAATGGCAAGCTCATTAAGCTTGGCTTCGTCACAGAATGTTCCGTCGATGATGCCACCTTTAACAGTGAACACCTTCTTGTGAGCGGCTTCGAAGTCTTTCAAAACTTGCAATCCCGAACCTTCCTTTTCAGAAGTAACAATGCCGTTAGGTCCCTTCAAGCAAGAATCCAATCCGTTGAGGCCATCTTCATCAATAGCCTTCTTCATCAAGGAATTCTTCTGAACAGACAACTTGGCACCGGACTTCTTCAGGTCGATACGGAGTTGATTGACTTCAGCAACCGTGAGACCGGAATAGGAGATTACAATAGTTGAATGGGATTTTTTAAGGATATCATTTAACTTACTGACAGTCTCTTTTTTCTCAGCTAAGATCTGCTGATTCATCTTTTCACCTCCTTTTAGGTATGGTGTATTTTAACAATATACTTTTTTGACGTTGCTCATAACCTCGGTAACAAATTGAGCCACTAGGGCAGTTACTGTCTTAGGTATATTGAAGCACCCGAATCATGTCGGATAACGGATACGTATATATAAGGTATTAAAGAAGCAAACTAGATAGCAATCTTAATGCCAGGACCATAAGTAGAAGAGATAGTGCAGGACTGGACATAAGTGCCCTTAACAGTAGCAGGACGGATCTTATTGATAGTGTCAACAATAGCGTTGAGGTTATCAGTAAGGTTCTGAGCAGTGAAGCTGGCCTTGCCGAAGTTGATGGCTAAATTGCCATCCTTATCATTACGGTAAGAAATCTTACCATTTTTGATTTCCTTAATAGCATCGCCGATGTTGTTGGTAACAGTACCAGTCTTCGGGTTAGGCATTAAGCCCTTAGGTCCTAAGACACGGCCCATTCTTCCTAAGAGACCCATCATATTCGGAGTAGCAACGATAACATCGAATCCGAACCAGTTCTCCTTAGAAATCTTGTCGAGCATATCCTGCTGACCAATGAAGTCAGCACCAGCAGCCTTAGCATCATCAACCTTATCAGTGATGGCTAAGATCTTCTTAGTCTTACCATTGCCATGAGGAAGAACAATAGTTCCTCTTAACTGCTGATCAGCCTGCTTAGGATCAATATTAAGTTTGAAGGTAACATCAATAGATTCATCCCACTTGGCAGTAGCAGTCTTCTTAACTAAATCACAAGCCTCGGCAGTGTTGTATTTCTTACCCTTTTCGATGAGCTTGACGGAAGCAGCATATTTCTTTGATAATTTCATTGTCGGTATCTCCTTTAGTCGATAATCTGCAAGCCCATTGACTTGGCAGATCCTTCGACACATCTCTCAGCAGCTTCAAGTGAATCAACATTGAGATCCTTGAGCTTGTACTCAGCGATCTTCTTGATGTCTTCCTTCTTGACCTTGCCGACAGCTACCTTAGCGTTCCCGCCACGATCAGCGCCTTTACGGCCCTTATCGAGACCGGCAGCCTTGAGTAGAAGATAAGTGACAGGAGTAGTCTTGAATGACATATCGAAAGTACGATCTTCATAAATGGTGAGAACACATGGAACAATCTCGCCCTTGCGGTTAGCTGTCTTGAGATTGAACTCCTGGCAGAACTTACCACCGATACCAAAAGGCCCAAGCTTCTGACCTAATTTGGCAGGGTTAGCTCCACCGCCTTCAGCACGAATAATCATCGATCTAGTGACTTTTTTCACGATTGATTCCTCCTTTGATTGAAATCACGTGTTGTGGTACTATCAGTCGTCACTGACTTCCCACTTAGTAGACATAGTAGTGCCTATAAAAGGCATAAAATGCCTAACTTGATAAATTATACTAGTATAAAGATACTTATGCAAGGAATTTTTAATCCATTGCTTGAAACGGCTCTTAGCCTGTGGTATATTATCCCTTGCTTTGCATATAGCTTAGCTTACTTAGGTTCCGCTAGGGAGTCACACCCATGAGCCCAAGGAAAACACAATAATTTCCAAAGGAGAAACAAACCAAATGAACAAAAATTTAGTTCAGCAGGTTACTGCTACTCAGATCAGAAACGACATCCCTGATTTTGTCGCTGGTGATACCGTCAGAGTTATGGTTACCATCAGAGAAAATAACAAGGAAAGACAACAGGCCTTCGAGGGCGTTGTCGTCAGCGTTAGAGGATCTGGAGCTAGCAAGACCTTCATCGTCAGAAAGGATTCTGCCGGTGTCGGTGTTGAAAGAAACTTCTTCATTAATTCACCCGTTGTAGCTTCTGTTGTCGTTCTCAAACACGGCAAGGTCAGAAGACATAAGCTCTACTATCTCAGAAACCTTTCCGGCAAGTCTGCTAGATTACAGGAAGTCATCCGCAAGGATAAGATTGCCAGCAACTTAGCTGCTACTAAGACCAATACCGATAAGAAAAAGGCTGCTGAAAGAGAAAAGAACAAGGCTGCTAAGGAAGATAAGGCTGCTAAGGCTACCGAAGCTACTGCTACTGAAGTCAAAGCTGACGCTAAGACTGAAGCTAAGTAGTCAATTCTAAATCTATAAACTCATCTTATTCTCAAATTAACAAGTGACAATAAAAACCACTGCTCAGAAGGCAGTGGTTTTTTCTTTATAAATAATGTCTTTTCTTATATTATTTAAAAATGCTTGCAATAAAAAGGCCCGGCATTAGCTGTACCGGGCCCTTTATAAGGAGGAACTTATATTAACTTTTTTAGAAAAGTTACAGTTTAGAGATCAGCATCGAAAGTAGAATCAAAGGTGACTTCAGGATAGAGGGTTAATAAAGCAGATTCGAAAGTGGAAATAGCTTCCTTGTAAGTAGCAGTGCCAGCAAAGTAGCTGTGCATAGCATTCTGAATCTGTTCATTGCAGCCCTGATCGTAAGCAGACATTGCATTCATCTTGATATCAGAAGCAGTCTTCTGGAAGAGAGCAATATGGTTCTGTCCGCCTAAGAAAGCTGAGCCATAAGTAGAATCGGTAGCAATAGCATTCATAGCGGTCTTGTTGTTGCAATAATCTTCAGTCTCACGAGTGATCTTCTGAGCAATTGCTGAATCACAAGTCATAGATCTCATAATATCGCAGACATCAGACTTGTTATCAGTGCCGTTAGCAGCAGAGAGCCAAGTACCACCCCAATAGTAGTTAGCAGGTCCACGGCAGACACGATATTTGCCGAACAAGCCATTTCCTAACTCTTCTTTGCCACCATCCTTGACAGAAGTAGCAAGTGAATTGCCCTTTAAAGTGAAGTTAATACCCCAAGTTGAATAGAAGAATCCAAAGACATTTCCTTCCGGCCCCTGATCCTTGCCCCAATCAGAATCCCAAAGCTTAGTCTTGTGGCTATATTGAGAATCAGTATAATTCTTAGTCTGCTTGATCCAAGCCTTGATCTGAGGATCAAGAGTGATAACGCCATCAGAATTAGCCCAAGGCTGAGACATATTGTTGGAGAAAGTACGATAAGAATCATCATAGCCAGAAAGCATATAATGGCTCTTTGCCTTCATCTGAGTGGCAACATTATTGAACTTATCCCAGGTGCTGATCTTTTCCTGAACCTTATCAGGATCAGAAGTTCCTAAGACTTCTTCAGCAATATCAGTTCTGTAAGCATAAAGACCAGGAGTAGCCTGCCAAGAAACACCCTTGAGATATCCGCCCTTGCCAGCACGGCTATCAGTGGCAATGACCTTGGTGTAGTCATACATATCAGCTAAATCATTATCAGTTAAGCCTAATTCCTTGACGTTGATAGACTTAGAAGAATTAGCATACTTAAGAGCATAATCAGCTTCCATTAAGAACATATCAACCTTGTCATCAGCCTTAGTAGTAGAAGAGAACTGGTTGGCTAAAGCGCCATCCAAAGCTGTCTGATAAGCATTACCATCGTTGGAAACAATAGTGAATTTAACGGTATGTCCGTTCTTAAGAGTGAAAGTATCATCGCCGTTATCCTTAGCAATGTTAGGATAATAAGCTTTGAATTTTCCTTCGAATTCATTATTCCAGCAACGGATATTGATGACATTACCATCATCGGATAAAGTAACATGATCAGGTTTTAAGGCGACAGAAGAAGAGGTTCCATCAGTACCGCATCCACATAATCCCATACCAATCCCAGCAAGACCACATACTAGAGCGAGAACGTTACTTTTTTTCATAATAATTTTACCTCCCGTTTTCCTCTCTGTTTCATCCCGGCAATCGACTCAGCGACTAAGATCAGTGTCGCTTCGCTATCTGCCCTTTAGACCTTATCCGCTGAATTTCTAAGGGAGAAGTTCAGTTGTGTAAGGGCTTCCGTAATCGATTTCGAGAACATTATAGTTGGGCTCCAAGTGGAAAGTCAAGAAAAAACGATTTCGTATTTTGATTTTCAAAAACAAAATACAATTATATTGTATTTTAGGGAACAAAAAATTTTTTATTTTAAATTTTATAGTTGCTTTTTTAGGGCAATCATTTATACTAATTGTGTATTTACGAAACCGATTAAGTTAGCAAAAAGCCTAAAAAAAAGAGGTTTCACGCTAAGAAAGGGCATATTATTATGAAATTTGGTCACTTTGATGATAAAAACCGTGAATATGTCATTGAAACCCCTCATACACCTCTTCCATGGATTAACTATTTAGGTGTTAATGATTTTCATTCTTTAATATCTAATACTTGTGGTGGCTACTCTTTTTACAAAGATGCCAAATTAAGAAGAATTACACGTTATCGTTATAATAATGTTCCTAGAGATATCTCTGGAAGATTCTTCTACATCAACGATAAAGGAACTATCTGGAGCCCTGCTTATTTGCCTTGTAAAACAGCTCTTGATTCCTATACTTGCCGTCATGGTCTTTCATACTCAATCTTCGAATCTTCAAAAAACGGTTTAGCTTCAAAGATCACTTGTTTTGTTCCCTTGAATGACAATTGTGAAATCAACAAAGTCGAACTGACTAACACCACTGGGAGAGAAAAGAAGTTTTCTTTTTATAGTGCTGTTGAATTTTGTTTATATAATGCCATCGATGATGCTAACAATTATCAGAGAAATTTAAATCTTGCCGAAGTCGAAATTGATAATAATACTATTTATCACAAGACTGAATACCGTGAAAGAAGAAATCATTATGCTTTCTATTATTCCTCTAGGAAACATGACGGCTTTGATACAAGCCGTGATGAATTCTTAGGCTTAGAAAATGGCTGGGATCAGCCAGTTTGTGTTTTAAAGAAAACTAGTAAAGACTCTATTGTTCATGATTATTATCCCATTGGCTGCCACCGCTTTGAATTAACTTTAAAGCCTCATGAAAGCAAAACAATCATCTTCATTTTAGGGTATGTAGAAAACCCCGAAGATAAGAAGTGGGAAAGCAAGGATGTCATCAACAAGGTCAAAGCAAAAGCCATTATTGAAAAATATAAGAGCGTAAAAAATGTTGATAAAGCTCTCAATGATTTAAAGAAATACTGGGATGGTTTATTAGATGCCTTTAATGTTAAATCCAATATTGTAAAGTTTGATAGAATGGCTAATATTTGGAACCAATATCAGTGTATGAACACCTACTTGATGAGTAGAAGTGCTTCCTACTATGAAACTGGGACTGGTAGAGGTATGGGCTTTAGAGATTCCTGCCAGGACTTATTAGGATTTGTTCATCTTATTCCCGATAAAGCCAAAGAAAGAATCATCGATATTGCTTCTATCCAGTTCACTGATGGTTCCACTTATCATCAATATCAGCCTTTGACAAAATGCGGAAACGCTGATGTCGGAAGCGGATTTAATGATGATCCTTTATGGTTAGTAGCTGCGACCGTTGCCTATATTAAAGAGACTGGTGATACTAAGATTTTAGATATCCCGACTCCTTTCGATAACAAAAAAGGTTCTGAAAAATCTTTATATGATCACCTGCTTATTTCTTTGAATCATACTATCGATAATCTTGGCCCTCATGGACTTCCTTTAATTGGTAGAGCTGATTGGAATGACTGCTTAAATTTAAACTGCTTCTCAAAGACAGATGGAGAATCTTTCCAGACTGTTGAGAACAACGATACTCATATAGCTGAATCAGTCTTTATCGCTGGTATGTTCGTAAAATACGGAAAAGAATTTGTCGAATTAGCTAATCATCTTGGAAAGAAAGATGATGCTAAGCACATTCAAGAATATGTTGATTCCATTGAGAAAGCCACTATCAAATATGGCTTTGACTATGATGGCGGTTGGTTTAAGAGAGCTTATGATGCTTATGGACACGAAGTCGGCTCTTCTAAATGCGAAGAAGGCAAAATATTCATTGAGCCTCAGGGTTTCTGCACTATGGCTGGAATCGGAAAAGATTTAGGCTTAGGTAAGAAAGCTTTGGAAGCTTCTAAGAAATACTTATATGATGATTGGGGAGCTGAATTATTAAATCCTCCCTATTCTTCTTACCATCTTGAGCTTGGAGAAATCTCTTCCTATCCTGAAGGAGTTAAGGAAAACGGTGCTGTCTTCAATCACAATAATCCTTGGCTAACCTTGGCTTTCTGTGAAGAAGGAGAAGCTGAAGATGCCTTTGATCTCTATAAGAGAAACGCTCCTAGCTTCATTGAAGACAAATCAGAAATTCACAAAACTGAGCCTTATGTCTACTCTCAAATGATTGCTGGCCGCTACTCTCCTTGCTATGGTCAAGCTAAGAACTCCTGGTTAACAGGCAGTGCTACTTGGTCCTTTGTCGCTCTCTCTGAAGGAATCTTAGGAATCAAGCCTCAGTTTGATGGCTTAGAGATTAAGCCTTGTCTATCTAAGGAATTCAAAGAAGTTAAGATTAAACGTAAATTCCGTAACTGTTCATTCGATATTGATATCATTAATAAAGGAATCGGAAATGAAACACTAACCGTCAATGGCAAAAAGCAGACCTCTTCCTTAATAAAGTTAGATAAAGATGTTAAGAATTATTCAGTAATCGTTAATCTGTAAACGGAGGATTGAAATTATGGCAGATGAAAAGAAAGATACTAAAGAAGTAGTAGAAAAGCCAGTTAAAGAAAAGAAATTCCATAAAGAAAACTTCTTCCAACGCAAGCAGCGTGAACATCAAGAAAAAGAATTAGGAAAGAAACGTTTATCAGAAGCAAAAGCACTGGATGCTAAAACCCCAAAGATCTGCCCTCCTGGTATTTATGTTTCCCTCCAGAACATCAATAAGATTTACGATAACGGCTTCCATGCTGTCCATGATTTCTCTATTGATATCAAACAGCATGAATTCATTGTCTTCGTTGGTCCTTCAGGCTGTGGTAAATCAACTACTTTAAGAATGATTGCCGGTCTTGAAGATATCAGTTCCGGTAACCTTTTCATTGATGGGGAATATATGAACGATGTTGCTCCTAAAGATAGAAACATCGCTATGGTCTTCCAGTCCTATGCTCTATATCCTCATATGACTGTCTATGATAATATGGCTTTCCCTTTGAAGATCATGCATCTTACAAAGGAAGAGATTAATTCCCGTGTCATGAATGCAGCAAAGATTCTTCAGATTGAGCCTTTGCTTGATAGAAAACCTAAGGCCTTATCCGGTGGTCAAAGACAAAGAGTTGCTTTAGGAAGAGCAATTGTAAGACATGCTAAGGTCTTACTAATGGATGAACCTCTTTCTAACCTTGACGCTAAATTAAGAGTCCAGATGAGAAGTGAAATCGTTGATCTTCATAATAAGCTTAATGCAACCACCATTTATGTCACCCACGATCAGACTGAAGCTATGACTATGGCTACTAGAATTGTCATCTTAAAAGATGGCTATATCCAGCAAATCGGTTCTCCAATTGATATCTTCGCTCATCCAGTTAATCAGTTTGTCGCTGGCTTTATTGGCTCTCCGGCCATGAACTTCTTCGAAGCTACCTACAAGGATGGAATTGTTACACTTATCACTGGTGAGAAGATTAAGATTCCTAGTGAACTAACTGCCGGAAAGACTATCCCTGAAAATATTATTTGGGGCTTACGTCCTGAAGATATCCATGAAGGAGACGGCTATCATGCATCTCTTTATCCTGATGCCATCTTCGAAATCACTGTAACCTTAGCTGAACTCTTAGGAAACGAATACTACATCCATGCCAAGTTCGGAGACATTGGCATGATTGCTAAATTCCCAGCTGAGAATAAGGTGACTGTCGGTGAGAAGGTTAAGGTCTGCTTCAATCCGAAGAAGTCACATATCTTTGATCCTAAGACTGGTGTTGCCATCTTCTAAATAGACGTATAAATAGAAAAGAGCTCTTAGAGAAGCGATTGCTTCCTAAAAGCTCTTTTTTGATTCTTGTCCTTAAGCTACTTCTTAGTTGTATCTTTAATAATCTTTTGATAAGTATAGAACGAATTCTTCTTAATACGTTTTAAGTTGTTTCTATAATCTATGTAGATAAGGCCAAATCTTTTTGTATATCCATATGCCCACTCAAAGTTATCTAAAAGAGACCAATAATAATATCCGGTAATTGGAGTTCCTTCTTGATAAGCTTTATCAAGCTGAGCTAAATAAAGGTTAATAAATTTGCTGCGGTAACTATCCTCAACACGGCCAGCAACAAGCTTGTCATCAAAAGGCTCACCGTTTTCAGAAATCACAATTGGAAGATGATAACGTTCATAAACATATTTAGGTCCGTAATAAAGAGCCTCTGGCTGTACCTTAAGCCATTCAAACGAAGTCTGGTCTTCAATCTTAGAATCATATAAAGAAGCTAGATGACCGTTAACAAGTCGGCACTGATGGCCAGTATAGATATTTAGATAGACCTGCTTCTGTTTAGCTTTCTGGAGGAGTTCCATGTCGCCTGGCTTGATGATTTCTTTTAAAAGAGAAGCATAACGTTTCTTTACATTAGAAGGATAGTCTCCTAAATATAGAGGATCAGTAAATAGCGGGAAGGAAGTAAAGTCTTCCTCTAGATCATCAACTCTGAATAATTCATCAGAACAGGCCTTATATAAATCTTTGTCTTTCTTGTCTTCGGGAATCATAGGAGTGCAGGTATTAACAAAGCCGACTTCACAGTTAGGATTCTTTTTCTTCAGTATCTGATAGGCTAAAGCATGGCTGATTAAAACATGGTGAGAAGCAGCTAATAAGCCTTCAATAGAAGCCTTTCTTAAAGGAGCATGCTCTACACCTCTTAAGCCCATACCAATGAAGCACTGCGGCTCATTGAATGTTAAATAAGTATCAATTAAATCACTGAGGTTATCAGCAACGGCTTGGACATAGGTACCATAATATTTAATGATATCCCGATTCTCCCAGCCGCCTTTTTCATCTAAGTATTCCGGCATATCCCAGTGGAATAAAGTGACAACCGGTCTCATTCCACACTCTTTTATATAAGAAAGGACATTGCGATAAAACGCAATGCCCTTAATATTGATGGATTGATTTTCATTAATGATACGGCACCAACTAAGCGAGAGACGGAAATCCTGGATACCTAAATCCTTGGCAATATCGATATCTTCTTTATAGCGATGATAGAAATCCAGGCAGACATCACCATTAGATGAATCAACGATTCTTCCTTTGGTATGAGTGAAGACATCCCAAATCGAAGGGACTTTCCCATCGAGATTATATGCACCCTCTACTTGGTATGACGCAACGCCTATTCCAAATCGGAAATCTTTATTGAACATATATATGGTTTCAACTCCATATATAGTTTAACCTTTAACAGAGCCTGCTGTGAGATTTTTGATTAATCCCTTGGAGAAGATGAGATAAACAATCAAGACTGGGAAGACAGCAACCGTAAGAAGCATGTAGATTTCTCCCTTATCAAAGGTGGCAGGAGAAGAACCGGTAAGTAAAGAAAGAACAACTGGGATAGTCTTAGCATCACGATCAGTCAAAAGCATTGAAGGCATGAAGAAGTTATTCCAGTTAGCGACATAGGAGAAGATGAATTGAACTGATAAAGCCGGTTTAAGGATAGGAAGAACAATCTGATGGAAGATTCTGATTTCACTAGCACCATCGACACGGCTTGCCTCAATGATTTCATACGGTAAGACTGATTCAAGATACTGTTTCATATAGAAGTAAGTGACAGGGGAAGCAATAGCTGGAATAATCAAGACCCAAATTTGATTTGTTAAACCTAGTTTGATGCACATCATAACTAAGCCCATAGAAGAAACCTGAGTAGGAATCATCATAATAGCAATGATGAAGGTAGATATAAACTTCTTGCCTTTGAAGTTGTAGACATGAGTTCCATATGCAGTTAAGGCACTGAAGTAGACAGTTAAAGTCGCAGCAGAAAGAGAGATTATTAATGAATTAAGGAAGGCACGAGTTAAAGGAATGTTAGTATCAGTAAATAAAGTATTCCAGTTGGAACCGAAAGAATTGCCAAACCACCAATGGAATCCCTTCATAATATCGTTAGAGGCATAGGAGCAGTTTACCAATAGAACATAGAAGGGGAAGAGGCAGACGATAGTAAGAACAGTCATGACAATATAGACAATGACACGGTAAACCGTTAAAGAACCTTTAGAGCTCTTGACCTTATCCTTCTTATTTTTACTATTGCTATTAGGAGTACCAGCCACAGAAGCAGCCGGAGAAAGCATTAATCTTCGATCAATTCTTGACATAATTAGTTAGCTCCTTTGGTAGAAAGGCCATCAGTTAAAGCCGACTGTTTATCATTGATGTCTTTGATATAACGCATACGTTTCTTATAAGCTTTGGATTCCTGCTTAATAGCATTATAAGAAGGAACCATAGTCTTAAAGACCAGGATAGAAAGGATTCCTGTAAAGACAAAGATGATAACTGAAAGAGCACCAGCTCTACCATAGTTCTTAGAAGTCTGAATCAGTTGATACAAATACATCATAATTGTCGTAATAGAATCATTAGGATTATTAACACCATTGCTAGAGAAGATTTGAGGAGCATCGAAGAGTTGTAAACCACCAATTAAGGAAGTGATAACAACATAGACAAAGATCGGCTTTAATAAAGGCATCGTAATCTGCCAGAAGGTTCTTGAAGCATTGGCTCCATCTAGTCTAGCCGATTCAAATACCGATTCATCAATGCCCATGATACCGGACATAAGAAGAATTGTTGTATTTCCAAACCACATAATCCAGTTAATGAAAGAAATAATCCAACGAACCCAACTAGTACTTTCCATAAAGAATATATTCGAATCAATCACACCCATTTTTAAGAGAATCTGATTGATTGGGCCAGACTGAGCAAAGAAGAGCTGGAACATCATACCGAAGGCACTAGCCATAACCAAGTTAGGCATATACATGACTGCTTTATAGAAAGCCGAGCATTTCATCTTAAGACGGGAATCAGTGAACCAAATAGCTAACACTAAAGAAACAATTATTTGAGGAACGAAGCCAATAATCCAAATAATCATGGTGTTTCCAAGATACTTCCAGAATCTGGACTGAGGGCTAGAAAGAAGCCAAACGAAGTTATCCCAGCCAATAAATTCAGGAGTAATCCAGTCGCCCTGCTTTTGATAATACTTGAAGAAAGAATAATAGAAAGTCTGGCCAAGAGGTATAAGCTGGAAAATGATAAACACTAAAATAAAAGGTGCAATGAAAAGGTAACCGTATTTAGAATAGTTTACCTTCTTGTGGTACTTTCTTTTAGGATGATTCGCTTGTCCCTCAGCACTTAGAATTTCACGATTGAATACGGTTTTATCTTCCGTAATCGTTTTCGTAGAGCCTTCTTTTGTTCCCATAAAATGAACCCTCTCCGTTTTTTGTTATTATCTACTTATCTAAAGCAACAGTTGTGTTGCCTTCTTGAACATAGCCCTGAACATAAACGGTGCGAGGAATAAAAGTCTTCGGATCTTCGATTCTTTCAATAAGATTCTCGGCTGCCTGCTTACCTAATTCTTCAGAGTTCTGAACATAGGTAGTAAAAACAGGACGGAATATTCTTGAGATTTCAACTCCATCATAGCCAACGACTGACATATCTTTAGGAATATTAAAGCCAGCCTGGTTAAGGGCAGTGATAGCTCCAAGCATAGAGATATCATCAGTACAGAGAATGCAGGAAGGCCGGTCAGACATAGAAATCAGCTTCTTAACTGCTTGTCCGCAATCTCTAGGCTCATGGAATCTTCCTTCCAAGAGGTAATCAGGATTAACGGTTAAGCCGTTTTCTTTCATTCCCTTATAGAATCCAGCTAAACGTTTCCTAGTAACTTCCGTATCTTCACCATGAATGTAAGCAATCTTCTTATGTCCTAAGCCAGCAACATAAGAGACAAGTCTTTCAAGTCCTTCAGTGTTATCGGACATAATGGCTGTAGCATTGTTGAAGACATAATCGATAGTTACTACCGGTAAACCAGAATTAACTAATTCAACTACTTCAGGATTAGAGAAATCCTCAGAAACAACAATTACTCCATCCATATTTCTATACTTGGCAATCTGGAAGTAAGTCATCTTACTAATAGGACTCTTAGATAAGAACGTTATGTTGTAGCCTTTAGCTTCAGCAGATACCTTTAAAGAATCCAATATGCCGGAGAAATATTCATGCTTTAAGCCACCAGATGTAGGATCTGAGAAAATAATACCAATAGAAAAAGAGCGCTTCATCTTAAGAGCTCTAGCATAGGCATTAGGTACATAGCCCATCTCATCAGCAACTCTTTTTATTCTATTAATTGTTTCTTGGCTTAATTCATCAGAATCATGTAAGGCTTTACTTACAGTGGCAATAGAAGTGTTGCATCTAAGGGCAATATCTTTGATTTTAACCATTTTTCCAACCTCCTGTTACCGCTTTCTTAATCGATTTCGTAATAATTATAAATTTCCTCTATGGTGTTTGTCAATAGGTATATCAAAAAGTTTTGTTTACTGCATATTTTTTAAAAAAATGCCTATTTTATCGCATTTTATGGTTTCGCTAGTTTTCGTAATATCATTTGTTTGGCACTTTTTTCGAAATCGTTTTCTATCGATGATTTAGGCTTTTTTTAAGGCGAAAATATTTTTCGAAAAATATTTTTTATATCTCTGTCAAGTCAAAAGGCTTGACACATCTTGCTAACACTCATATAATACTCATGCTTTTAATCCATTTGGAGGAAATATAACTATGGTTAAAATTAGATTGTCTAGAATTGGAAGAAAGAGTCTTCCGACTTACAGAGTCGTAGTCAGTGATTCTAGAAAGACCCCTACTTCAGCTTGCATCGCCGATTTAGGATACTATGATCCTATCTCCGGAAAGTCTTCTATTAACGCTGAAGAAGCTATCAAGTGGCTCAATAAGGGCGCTATTCCTTCTGATTCTGTTAAGACTATTTTCAAGAAGTTCAACATCAACAAGCAGTTTGCTGAAGCTAAGGTTTCTGTTAAGAAGGAATTAGATTCCAAGAAGACTAACAAGAAGAAACATTCTGCCCCTAAGAAGAGAATCAGAGCTAAGAAGGTCAAGGCTGTTGCTGCTGCCCCTGTCAAGGAAGCTGCTAAGGCTGAAGAGACTAAAGTAGCTGATGCTCCTAAGGCTGAAGATAAGGCTGCTGAGGCTAAGTAACCATGGATATTAACACTAACCTCGATCTCACTGAGGATATTCGTTCACTCATCGAGCCCTTGGTTAGCAAGCCTGAGGCTCTCATGATTAAGAGAACCGACAAGCCTGAGGATCAGGGCAAGAAAGAACAGAACTACCTTATTCTCTGCGAAAAAGAAGATTTAGGAAAGCTGATTGGAAGACATGGAGTTATCTCTGATTCCGTCAGAACTCTACTCAATGTTTCCGTTAAGAATATGAGAAAGAAGATTCATCTTCGCTTTGAATCTTTTGATGAATTCAACAGTACCGTTTCTAAGTAATAATTGAAAAAGGGGAGGTCTCCTCCCCTCTTTCTTTCTATAAGGAGTATCAAATGACCGAAAAGAAAATCGGAAAAATAGTAAATACCTTTGGAATCAAGGGTATGCTCAAAATATCTGTCACCTCTTCAACTGCTGAAGACCGTTTTGCTGTTGGAAAGAAGATCATCATTTTAAATCAGCTCAATCAAAAAGAAACTTATACTATCAAGACCGAAATGATTAAGAGTCAGAGAATTATTCTTATTGGCTTAGAGGGCTTTGATGATATCAACCAGGTCACCTGGATGATCAATCGAGACGTCTTTGCTAAAGTTAATCCTCCTAAAGGTTCTTTCTTCTATGATGAAATTGTCGGAATGACTGTCCTTGATTGCAATAGTAAAACTGTCGGCCAGGTTTCTAACGTTACCAAAATGCCAGCTGGCGATTATCTTGTAATCGGAGAGCTTTTTATTCCGTTCAAGCTGAATCTTTTTGTCAAATCTATCGATAAAAAGACTAAGACTATTGTTCTTACTGAGTTAGGAACTGAAACCTGCAAGTAATGAAGATTAAGATTCTTACTATCTTCCCTGATTTCTATAGTGAATTCTTAAAATCATCAATTATCGGAAGAGCTATCTCTAAGGGTATCGTTGAAATCGAAATTGTTAACATTAGAAATTATTCCTTAGATAAGAATCATCGAGTCGATGACCACCCTATTGGTGGCGGAGCTGGTCTTATCATGAGACTAGAACCGCTTTTAGATTGCTTAAAAGCTAACACCACTTCTAAGACCTATAAAATATTGATGGGACCTAAAGGCCATACCTATAACCAGGATGATGCTAAAAGATTAGCTGGCAAAGAGGAAATTTGTTTAATCTGTGGCCACTATGAAGGAATCGATTCACGCTTCAACGATTATGTCGATGAAGAATTGTCTATCGGTGATTTTATTTTAACTGGTGGTGAGATACCGGCTATGGCAATCACCGACTCTATCGTCAGACTATTAAAAGGAGCCATTGCTGATGACTCGACAGTAGAAGAGTCATTCAATGGCGGAATCTTAGAGTATCCTCAGTATACTTATCCTAAAGAATATGAAGATAAGAAGATTCCTGATGTTCTTTTCTGTGGCAATCATCAAATCATCAATGAATACCACCGTAAAGAAGCTTTAAAGGAAACCTTGATTCATCGACCTGATTTATTAAAGAAAATGACTTACGATGAAAAGGATTACGAATATTTAGAGGAAATCAAAAAGAACCGCTCTGGAAAATTAGAGAAAGATGAGAAGGAAGCTATGGAGAAAGGGAAGAAGTTTATTAAGTAACAGCAAACAAAAAACAGGTAGGAGATTTCTTACCTGTTTTTTCTCATTAATAATCAAATGTTCCCTTCGTAGACAGAATTAAGATATTTTTTAGCGACCGTTATTAATTTATCCATAGTCTCAAGCGGGGTCATTGCTGTCGTTTCTTTATACATTGGGAAGTATCTAGTTATATGGAGAGGGATATTCTTATCAATTGATGCTATCCACTTAGCTTCATTTTCCATATCAGATACTGAATCATTATGCTTAGGAACAATTAAAGTAGTCAACTCAATATGAATTCTAGCTTCATAGGAGGCCTTTATAAAGGCTTTAGTCATTTCTAAATCAGAGCCGATATAATCAAAATATTCTTTATTGAAGCCTTTTAAATCGATATTCATGGCATCTATATAAGGAAGGATTTCTTTTAGGGCATCTAGGCTTGAACAGCCATTAGTTACTAAGACAGTTTTAAGATGATAGCTTTTAGCTAACTTAGAACAGTCCCTTACATATTCGTATCCTACCATTGGCTCGTTATAAGTAAAGGCGATTCCAATGTTTCCCTCCGGAATCAAATCAATAGCTTCTTTGACTAAGGTTTCTGGAGAAATATACTTACTCTTCTTTTCTAGGTTGAACTGAGAGATTTCATAGTTCTGACAAAAAGGGCATCGCAAATTACAGCCATAAGAGCCAACAGACAAAATCATTGAGCCAGGGTAGAATTCCTTTAAGGGCTTCTTTTCAATCGGGTCAAGAGCTAAAGAAGTAGCTAATCCGTAATTCTTAGAAACTATCTTATTGCCTTGATTGATTCTGGCTTTGCAAAAGCCTACCTGTCCTTCTTTTAGGTCGCAATGTCTAAAACATACCGGGCATTTCATACATGCCTTCTTGAAGTAAAGCGGAAGAGTTTGACTTCTTCATCATCCCCAATCCCTGCTTTTCTCTTAGCAATCTTGATCTGCTGATCGACAGTATCGACTCCTTCAAGGTCAGGTAAAAGGAGTCCTTCTCTTCCAGAGTTCATGACAATAACACCATACTTCTTAGGATCAAGCTCTTTCTTGGAGCTGATGGCTTCAAAAGGAGAAAGGACATCAACACTAATATCAAGATAAGGAAGTTCTTTTGGAAGAATAGGATCGAAGCGAGGGTCGCGAGTCGAGGCTTCACAGGCGTTGTGGATGATTTCTTCAGCTAAGTTAGGATAAATTGGCTGAATCGTTCCGATGCAGCCTCTTAGTCTCTGATCTTCGTGGATTGAAACAAAAGCTCCAGCTTTTTGATTAAGCAGTTCTAGAGGTATTGAAGCATCGAGAGGAAGCGGCTTGTTGTTTAAGATATAGTAATTGATAGCTCTTCTTGCTAAAGAGGCAAAAATATCTGCCTTTTTACTCTTCTCTTCCATTAATTCTTTTCGATCATCTAGATACTGATCATAGAAGTTTCTATTAACATCATCGCCTTTAACAAAATACTCGACCACTCCATAGCCTATTCCAAAAGTGTTTTCATGTGAAAGGACTTTTGTTTCGACGGCTTTTCTATCAAAGGCACCAGCCATAATAGCAAAGCTATCATGTCCACAGACTTCAGCTTCATCTAAGAAGTCTGGGTCGTAATTTAGGAGCCCTTTAAAGTCGGCTTTCTCTAAAGTGTCCATAATCATTTTATCGTATTGAGGACCACAGGGTTTAAAGCCGTAAGGTCCGTCTTTGCTCTGGCAATGAGATAAGTCACCTGATGCTACATAGACAGCGTTTCTTCCTAAAGCCTCAAGAGCTTTTTGAATGATCATTCCCATCCGATAATGTTCAGCTATCGACAGACCTGATAATCCTAAACGGACAAGCCGATAATTCTTATATTCTTGATTGATAAAGTATAAGGGAACTAAAGAGCCATGGTCACTAGAAAAATCGGTCCTGCTGTTCTCACCTAATTTTCCAGCCGGGAAAGAAATCTCTTGGCTGAGCTTTTCAATTAAATCCGTAAGTTCGGTATCATAGTTAACATTAATCATGACTTCAGGAGCGTTGAAATTAGCTAATGAGCCGTAGCCAGTCTTAGTACCAGCAATAGAAAAATAATCGGAATAGGCTTCAGCATGAGGAGAGGAAATAATGATTGTATCTGGTTTAAGCTTAGCTATATCCTTAGCGACAGCTTTATAAGACTCAACTGTCTTGATTACTTTGTTTTCTTCGCCTTTGCCGACTTCTTTGACTAGAATCGGGGCATGAGGTACAACAAATCCAGCAATGATACTCATTTTTGATTCCTTCTTCCTTTATATTGTAATTTAAAATGCCTCTCTATTCGAGAGGCAAGATATTATCTTCCAAGCATCTTCTTCATCAAATACGGATTGTTCTTCATCATCTTCATCTTATCCTTCATCATATCATATGACTGAAGAACTTGATTTACTTCCTTAGGTGTAGCACCAGCACCATTAGCAATTCTAATTTTTCGGTTAGCTTTAATGATTTCAGGACGCTTTCTTTCATCTCTAGTCATTGAAGAGATTATGACTTCAGTTCTTTTTAATACTCGGTCGGCTTGCTCAGCCTGTTCGTCAGTCAAAGTAGGAGCACCAGGCATCATTCTAATGATCTTTCCAACCGGTCCTAACTTATTCATTTGCTTCATCATTGAAAGCATATCGGTTAAATCAAACTGACCCTGCATCATTCTTCGGCTAGTCTTTTCGGCCTGCTTCTCATCAAGTTTGGCTTGGGCTTCTTCTACAAGAGAAACAATATCTCCCATGCCCAGGATTCGATCAGCCATACGATCAGGGTAGAAGTTCTCTAAGTCAGCCATCTTTTCACCGGTACCGGCATATTTGATTGGTATACCAGTCAACTTCTTAATTGATAGCGCAGCACCACCACGGGAGTCGCCATCAAGTTTTGTCATGATGAGACCAGTTATCTTAATCTCTTTAGAGAAGGTTAAGGCAACATTGGTAGCATTTTGACCGATAAGAGCATCAACAGTCAAAAGGGTTTCATCAACGTTGACAGTGGCTTGGACATCCTTTAATTCCTGCATTAGCTTTTCATCAATCTCTAAACGTCCAGCTGTATCAAGGATGACAATATCAAAGCCTTCAGCTAGAGCTTTCTTATAGGCGGCAAGAGCAATCTGAGGAGGCAATGTTCCGGTCCTATCAGAATAGGTAGGAACCACAGGGTCGCATTTAAGACCCAAATTAGTTAATTGATCAATGGCAGCCGGACGATAGATATCAAGAGCAGCCAAAAGTACTTTTTTGTGGTTCTTAGCCTGGAAGAGATTTGCAAGTTTGGCAGCTGAAGTAGTTTTACCGGTTCCTTGTAAGCCAACCATCATGATAACCGTGGGTTTACCATCCAAACGGAAACAGATATCGTTATCACCGCTTCCTAAAAGGGCCTCCATCTTATCATGGACGATTTTGACGACCATGTCACCAGGAGAAACTTTATCAAGGACTTTCTGTCCGACAGCTTCAGTTCTAACCTCGTCGATGAAGCCGTTGACGACATCATAGTTAACATCGGCTTCTAATAAAGCCTTCTTAACCTCGACGAGCATGTCATCCATGTTCTTCTCAGTTAAAGTAGATTGGCCTCTGATTTTCTTAAAGATTCGACCTAAGCGGTCACCTAATGCTTCAAATGCCATAACCGATTTCTCCTTTCATCTTGCTGATTAGAGCTTGACGCTTTTCATTATCAGCAGTATTTCCTAGTTCATCAAGCAAAACAGAAAATTCTTTCTGCTTCTTGAATAACTGCATCTTCTCTTCATAGTCATCTAATTCTTTTTCTCCCTGAGAGAGAGAATCAAAGATAGCATTGCGGGATACTTTCTCATTTTGGGATATTTCAGAGATAGAAAGATCATCATCATAGAAAGCCTGCATTCTTCTTCGGACAGCTTCTGTTAAGAGGGGTTTATAGATTAAGAGAAGAAAGCCATAATAGGTTTTTTTCTCTAAGGATGAAATGTTCTTTTTCATTGCTTTTTACTAGATAAGGAATAATAAGCAATCAAAGAGCAGGAAGAAGAGAGCCGTACCTAAAAAGTACATCCAGAAGTTGCGGTTCTTGTAGAAATGAGCTTTATCAGGAGTAATGATGATGGCATAAATGAAAGCAATGATGATAGAGGTCAACATCTCAGCTAAATAATAATTGGAAACAAGCGATCGAATAACAAAAGAAACGATCATGTTCAAGAGTAGACAAATAATAATAGAAATAAAAATGCTCATGTTTTTTCTCCTACTCACCGATAAGCAAGCCATATAGATACTTATCTAAATCGAATTCTTCTAAATCATCCATCTTTTCACCTAAGCCGATGAATTTGACAGGCAAAGCTAACTGATCACGGATAGATAAAATAATGCCGCCTTTGCTGGTTCCATCCATCTTAGTGATGACAATGCCAGTCAAAGGAACGGAATCTCTAAAGACACTGGCCTGATCAATACCATTCTGGCCCGTGTTAGCATCAATCACTAATAAGCTTTCATGTGGAGCTTCAGGAATTATTTTTTTCATGACTCTCACAATCTTAGAAAGTTCATCCATTAAGCCTTTCTTATTCTGAAGACGACCGGCTGTATCAACTAAAACCAATTGATAGCCTTCAGCTTTGGCTTTGTTTAAAGCATCATAGCACAAGGAAGCCGGATCAGAGTTGGGGCGAGTCAAGATATCAACTCCAACTTTCTTGGCCCAGAAAGCTAATTGTTCTACAGCTCCAGCACGGAAAGTATCAGCAGCCACCAAAAGCACTTTCATGCCACGGTCTTTGTATTTCTTAGCCAGCTTAGCCACGGTTGTAGTCTTTCCGACACCATTTACGCCACACATCAAAACAACAGTCGGACCTTCCTTGGCAAAATTAAGTTCGGTTTGGAAAGAACCGCCACGGTTAGCATAGCCAACAAACATTTTATCGATGAGAAGATCGTTTAATTCGTTTGGATCAGTAATACTCTTGGCGCTAGCTTCTATTGACGTCTCTTTAATCAATTCCAAAGAGAGATTGACGCCAACATCAGCTTCAATCAGAATTCTTTCAAGGTTATCAAAGTATTCCTGGTTGATGACTTTATGAGAATTAGCTAGCTTCTTTAATCTCTCAGTAAAACCGACACGGGACTTATCTAGGCCGGCAACATATTTGTCTTCAATAGATTTTTCTTTTTCTTTATCGGAAAGAGGTTCTTCTGGATTCTTCTCGGAAGCTTCTGCCTCGTTATTTAAAGTAGTTTTATCTTTTGCTTCAGAGATAACAGGTTGAGAACTAACTTCTTTTACTTGGGCAGTATCTTCTTTGGGGGTAATAGCCTTAGCAGTAGTATCCAGAGTCTTATCAAAAGAGGTATTAATTTCGTCTTTTTGAGATTCAAGAGGTTTGTTCTCTTCATTTATCTGACCAGGCTTCTCTTCCGAAGAAGTTTTGTTCTCCTCATTAGAAACAGCAGGAGAAGTTTTCTCTTCTTTTTCTTCTTTGCGATGAGCAAACTTCTCTTTTAGGAATTTTATTAAACCCATATTATTTTCCTACTTTCTTCGAGAGGGCATCTTTAGCAGCTGCAGTCTCTGCCTGCATACGATTGTGTCCTTGGCCTTTGCCTAAAACGGCAGTACCGACACGAGCTTCAATCACATAGTTAACATCTTGAGTGTTTAAATTAGACTGAGAAACTAAAACATATTCAACATCGCTCTTAAGGAGTTCCTGAAGAGAACTTTTAGGATCGCTATTATCGGCCAATTCAAAAGCTTTCTCAATGAGAGGCTTATAGATTTCACTTAACATAGAACGGACAAATTCATAGCCTTGGTCCAGATAAGTGGCTCCAATAAAGGATTCAAAGACATCTTCGTTAATATGATGGTGAAAACGGATGTTACCTTTTTCACCGACAGAATACCTTACTAAGTCAGCAAAATCATAGCAGTTTTCGGAAAAATTAGTTAATGTTTTTCCTTCTACTAAGGCTGAACGCATTTTTGATAATCGGCCAGAATCGGCATCAGGATATTTCTGATAGACGAAATCTCCGATTACCATATCAAGAATAGAGTCTCCTAAGAATTCCAAGCGATCATAATCTTTCTCAGCTGGATGTTCATTAGTGTATGAAGCATGAGTAAAAGCCATCTCATAAAGAGAAACATCATTAGGAACGATATGAAATCTTTTAAAGACTTTATCCAATCCTTCAGTCATTCGAGAATTCTTTCTTGATCTTGTTGATAATATCGTGCTTTACCATGGAATCAGCAACCTTGATTGCATTATAGAAAGCATAGGTGTTGGAATTGCCATGGGCTTTAACAGCAACACCATTAATACCAAGAAGGATGGCTCCTCCAAAGCGACGATAATCAAGAGTCTCTTTCATATCTTTGATACCCTTTTTAGCAAAGAGGTAACCGATCTTAGAGAAAATATTACGCTTAAAAGCTTTCTTAATCATGCCGTTCATCATGCCGGCAGTTCCTTCAGTTGCCTTAAGGAAAATATTGCCGACATAGCCAGATGTGACAATAACATCATGGTTGCCATCAAGAGCTTCACGGGCTTCGCAGTTGCCTTTAAAGCCAGTCAATTTACGTGTCTTCATTAATTCATAAGCATCTACTACTTCTTGAGGGCCTTTACCTTCTTCGGAGCCGTTTGAAAGAGTATAGACAGAGGGGTTATGAATCTCAGTAATGTCTTCAGCATAGATTCTACCCATTCTGGCAAAACCATAAATATCTTCTCCGGTGTTGACGTTACTGGCACCAACATCAAGAATAACGCAGGGACGGTTCTTAATTGCAGTAGGGAAAGGTGTACATAAACCAGCTCTAGTAACACCATCAATGTTTCTTAAGAGAATAGTGGAACCAACAACAAAGCCACCAGTTGATCCAGCTGATACTACGGCATCAGCTTCACCTTCTTTTACAGCCTTAATTGCCTGATACATAGAAGACCTATTAGCTCTTAAGAAATCAAGCGGTTTAATCTCCATTGGAATAACTTCAGTGGTATTAACGATTTTGAAACGCTTTGAATCAACGTCAGCAAAAAGAGGCTGAATTTTGTCTTCTTCTCCAAAGAGTATAAATGAAGAATTTTTATCTTCGTTAATGAACTGAATAACAGCTTTAGATAATTCTGAGTAACCTAAGTCAGAACCCATTAAATCAACAGCTATTTTAGACATACTGGTCTTATCCTCCTAAAAACATATATTTTATATAATAACAAATATTAGGACCTAAAAATAGATAAATAAGCTCTTCTTAAGCCAAATAAGCCGGCTTGTCCAAGTCTAATGATTTTAGATAACTGGCATTATCAGAAATAGAGGGATTATTTAGGATTTCAAGAGCATCCTCTTTCGCACATTTTAGAACCGTATAATCATCAACAAAATTGCAAATAGAAAGTTCACTTGATCCAGACTGCTTTTCACCGGAATACGAACCCGATCCACGGTGCTGTAAATCATAAGTAGAAATCTTCAAGCCATCACTATTATCAGCAAGGAATTCTAACTTATCTTTGGCATCTTTATCATTGCCGTCATAGATTAACAAAGCCAAAGCAAATTCACCGGATCTTCCAATACGTCCTCGTAGCTGATGCAAAGAAGAAAGCCCAAAATAATTAGCATCATAAATGATCAAAAGACAGGCGCTGGACACATCAATTCCGACTTCTATAACCGTGGTTGAAACAAGAATAGGTTTATTGCCTTTAAGGAATTCATTATAGATTCTTTCCTGCTCATCTTTTTTGATTCTTCCATGAAGAAGCTGAACTTTATCTACTCCAAAACGCTCACTGATATCCTGATAGACTTTTTCAGCGCTGGAATTTCCACGGCTGCTTTCTTCAATCTTAGGAACCACAATGAAAATCTGTCTTTTTGCAGCTAAGGCTTTATTGATTGCTTTCTCAATTATAGGATCAGTAGATCTAACGACCTGTGTTTTAACATTTCTAGGACCTCTTGGATATTGTTCAAGAGTAGAAACATCTAAATCAGAGTTAACAATTTGTGATAATGTACGGGGAATTGGAGTGGCAGACATCATAAGGATATCGCTGTTTCCTTTACTTATCAGTTCTTCTCTTTGCTTAACACCAAAGAGCTGCTGCTCATCAATTATAGATAAACCTAAATCCTTAAATACGACTTTGTCAGAAATAGCCGAGTGAGTAGAGATAAGAATATCTATCTCCTTGTTGGCAAGTCCTTTTAGAACGTTATTCTTCTCCTTGACAGTTAAGGAATTTCCAGCCAAGAAAGCAATCCTAATAGGATAATCCTTGAATACTTTTAAAGCATTCTGATAATGCTGGGAGGCTAACTCAAAAGTCGGAGCCATCAGCACTCCTTGCTTTCCACGCAAGTAGTTTGCATACAAAGCCACAAAGCCAACTATGGTTTTACCAGTTCCGACATCTCCCTGAAGCAATCTGAACATGACCTTAGGAAGAAGCATGTCATTGATGATTTCTCTAATAGCAGTCAGTTGATCCTTGGTTAAAGGATAAGGAAGCTTAGCAACAAATTTGTTGATGTTTTCCTTATCTATATTGGGGTTATCTTTTTTCTTTTGATTGGCTTTAGCTCTTATCGATAAGGCCTTGATGCAGTAACTGAGCGCTTCCTCATATTTGAATACTCTTAACCCATTATGCTTATCGTTTTCATCACGGGGGAGATGAACAGAACGATAAGCATCATATTCGTTCATCAGATGATATTTTTCAATATATTTCTTAGGTACTTTGCTTACTACATAAGATGCTTCTTTGGGATAGGATAAAAGCTTCTTAACATAGCTAGTAAAATAGGATGCTGATATTCCTTTAGGAAGAGAATAGCAGGGCTTAATCCCCGTAATAGCAAAATAAGAATCCACATCCATAATATAGGAAACTAGATAAGCTTTCCGGCTTTCAGAGTAATACATAATAAATAGTTCATCATTATAGGAGCTGAGCTTATTTAAATAGAAAGGCTGATTAAAAAGAATACAAGGTAAATCCCTGTCCCCATAAGCCTTGAGATGAAAACGGATAATGCTAGTTCCTCTAGCAGAAAAAGACTTCAGGCTATTGATTTTACCTTTGACTACTACTCGTTCGCCATCAGTAGGAGTAGAAGAGAGAATAGAAGGCCTAATATCTTCATAGCGAGACGGGAAATGCCTGAGGATATCTTCTTCAGTGTTAGCATTAAGAATCGTATACAGGTCTTTTTGATTCATATATAGATATTATAAACTAAGAAGGGAGAGTTAAATAAAAACAAAAAAATAACAGCTAGGTATAAGCCTAGCTGTATTTTGCTTAGTGTAATTATTCGACAGAAACAAAGAAAGAATAAACTGGCTGTTTGCCATCATCAATCTCAACATCTAAGTCACTGCCATACTGATCAGAGATATTCTTAGTAAGAGTCTTTTTCTCTTCTTCAGTGACGTCCTGTCCACAGATGACTGTAATAATCTGGCTATCCTCATCAACCATTTGCTTGAGCAAATCCATTAAGGTATTAAGCTTGTGCTTATGGCAGCAGACAATCTTCTTATGGGTAATACCCATGAAGTTATCCTTCTTCACAGTCACGCCATCAATAGTTGTATCCTTGATAGCATAAGTGATTTCACCCGATTTGACAGAAGAGGCATTCTCCTTCATGGATTCAATGTTATCATCAACAGAGCCTTCAGGATTAAATACCATACAGGCAACTAGTCCTTCAGGTATTGTCTTTGTAGGAATAACATGGACGTTGCAGACATCCTTCATAATCTCAGCAGCCTGATTAGCTGCCATAATTATGTTTCCGTTGTTGGGGAAGATGAAGATATTCTTGCAATTGATCTTCTTGATAGCATTAACAAAATCTTCGGTTGAAGGGTTCATAGTCTGACCGCCAGAAACGATATAGTCGACAGATAAGTCACGGAAGAGCTTCTCAACACCAGTACCGACAGCTACTGATATTAAGCCGTATTCCTTCTTAACAGCAGGCGTTGCCTCTTTTTTATCAAAAGCCGGAGCAGAAGTAGTTACTTCAATCTTAGCATCACTACCTTCTTCTTTAACGCCAGCTTCTTCCTTCTTGGCATTGTCTTCCATGATGAGCTCTTCGTGCTGCTCAGACATATTATCAACCTTAACCATCTTAAACTCACCGAACTGCTGAGCATAAGTGAGAATATTTCCAGGTTTAAGAGTATGAATATGGACCTTAACTAAGGTTCCATCATGAATACAGACAATAGAATTACCATGAGCTTCAAGCATAGCCTTGAATCTCTTCTCATTGAAAACCTTTTTATCAGCAGGAAGCTTATTCTGATCAGGTAAATCAATCATAAACTGGGTGCAGTAACCAAATTCCTTATGAGCAAATTTAGCTTGGACATTGCCAACATCAGGTTTAACTTCACTAGGCTTACCAGTTGAATAAGGTTCAACATCTTCAGTGACAGTAGGCATATTCTTCTCAACGATTTCATTATGAAGAGCTTTAGAGAAGCCTTCAAGAACCTTGCATAAACCAGCACCGCCAGAATCAACAACGCCAACCTCTTTAAGTACAGGTAAAAGATCAGGAGTCTTAGCTAAAGACTTCTTAGCTTCAGAATAAAGAATATCCATGCACTGATCAATCGGCATATCTTTGCAGGCCTTTTCATATAAAGCCGCAGAAGCCTCTCTGATAACAGTGAGTATAGTTCCTTCAACCGGTCTCATAACAGCCTTATAGGCCACATTCTTGGCATTTACGAAAGCATTAGCTAAACCGATAGCATCAACACTGTCTTTGTTCTCTAATCCTTCAGCAAAGCCACGGAAAATCTGGGAAAGAATAACACCGGAGTTTCCCCTAGCGCCCATCAATAAACCTCTGGCAAAATCCTTAGCGACCGAATAGATAGAAGTATCAGTTTTATTAAAAACTTCTTTAGCACCGCTAGACATGGTGAGATTCATATTAGTTCCCGTATCGCCATCAGGTACAGGGAAAACATTTAAAGCATCAATTTCAGGATAGGAGTTATAAAGGTTATTAGATGCAGAAATAATCATTCTTTTAAGTATTACACCATCTATCTTTATCATTTATGTTGGCCTTTCAAAAATATTATTTAACAGCTTGAATAAATACATTAACAATCTTAAAAGGGATACCAAAGTTCTTTTCAAGGACATACGAGACTTGCTTTTGAACTTCATAAACAACTTCAGCAATCTTGACGTCTTTGCTGACAACTAGATATAAAGAAACTTCATAACAGCTTTTTGTTTTCTTTACAGAAACACCATCAGAATAGTTTTCCTTCTTAAGAAACTGATTAAGAGGGTTGGTAAAAGACTGTTTGCTCACTAAGCCAACAACGCCATAAACTGAAGAAGCAGTAATGCCAGCTAAATCAGCCAAAGCGTTTGGCGAAATATCGATGGATCCAAATTGGTTTGTCTTTCCTATTTTCATATGAAATCCTCAACATAAAATTTTAGCAAAAAAAGCAGTATAAATCAACCTAACTGTTATTGAATACCCGGATATAAAACAAAAAAACACATTCCTTATGCAGAAATGTGTTGATTTACTAAGTAGCGGCTGCAGGCTATCTTCCCCCGAGGGGTATTTTCGCCGCCGCGGCGCTTAACTTCCGAGTTCGGGATGGGATCGGGTGTGTCCGCCGGGCCGTCGCAGCCGCCTAGTCTAGTACCGTACCGGAAAGGACGAGGAAGGTGCAGGGAATGCACGGACCCTGGAAACCGAATGCCATAGCTCCTGTTTTATCAACCGAGAGAGAAGACGGCGCTTTACATGTAACCGCAATGCAACACCGGCCCTTTAACACCCGTCAGGATGAAAAAGAGACGGAGTCCTCGGGCGATTGGTGCGTCCTGCCTCTGCATGTCGCCATGCCTGCAGCGGACGTCCATCAAACGGGTGACTTACCCGTGCCCTTACCCACTTGCGTGATGGGAGGCCAAATCTCGGGAACGGCTTCGCGCTTAGATGCTCTCAGCGTTTATCCGGGCCGCGGGCGGCTTTCCGGCGATGCCACTGGCGTGACAACCGGACGACCGTAGCCGCGTCCCCCCTGGTCCTTGCGTACTAAGGGGGAATTCCCTCAGGCTTCCTGCGCCCACG
>ENA-UOOH01000663-UOOH01000663.1-fermentation-metagenome-genome-assembly--contig:-NODE-663-length-37557-cov-51.038265_pt1 | contig 37557 bp, 37 predicted proteins | sample MGYA00245778_ERZ724025 | MGnify/ENA primary metagenome ERZ724025 (study PRJEB28704, sample SAMN03018313) | fermentation metagenome | biome: anthropogenic terrestrial biome; feature: soil; material...
GACAGAGCCATCTACGCCATACTCGCGGAAGAGTATTTTCAAAAGCGCGGTTGATAAGCCGAGTATGCAGTTCTATAATTCATGGAAGATGCCATATTTCTGTTGCCTGCTCCGCAAGGGTTGCACAAGGTAATCACTAGACTGAGGAAATCTAGGAGTATTGTGAGGATGACAAATGACAATAACAAATAAAAGCATTGAACAAATAAGTATTCCGAAGTTACTGTGTCTGATTTTTATTCCTACTTCAGTGTTAACTATAGTTTATATCTTCGCAGGGCTCGCACAAAATGTAATTCCTTCATTGATATTATTCTATCTTTGCGCTGCTTTCACTTTGTTTCCAATCGAATTAGGTATAGTCATGTATGCCAGCAAAAAAGAATATGGCAGTTTTTCTCTAAAAAGTGCGTTTTCCCGTTACAGCAAAATGAGTTGGTGGAAAGTGTTTTTATATGGGTCTCTGCTCTTCGCTTTTGCAGGAATTATGTCTGTAACGCTAGCACCATTGGAAAACAACTTGTTTGCTCCAATTTCAAATTACCTGAAGCAGATTACACCCGAGTATTTTGACTGGGCTAATATTGAATATTTTGGGCAGTATTCGAAGGGCATTTTGCTGTTTACTTTTATTGGGTACCTTTTGTTTAATGTTATTGTCGGTCCGATTGTGGAAGAATTGCTTTTCAGAGGATACCTCACACCGAAAATGAGTCGATTTGGTAATTGGGCACCGTTGATCGTCACCGTTCTGTTTTCGTTGTATCATCTGTGGTTGCCATTCAATAATTTGTTTAGAATTTCCGTATTCTTTCCTGCTGCCTTCGTTGCCTGGAAGAAGAAAAACATTTACATATCAATTGTGTTTCATTGTCTGTGTAACTTAATATCATCTATCAGCCTTATTGTTTCTGTATACCAGGGGTAAGATTGAGCATTATCTTCAATGACTCATATCGGAAAAGTGATCAAGGAAAGTTCGAGTGATATCGAGTCGTCCCCTTGTCCTTTCTGGCACGCTTGACTTTATTTATCATTTGACTATAATTACATATATAGTCAAATGTACGGAAAGTGAAATTACGCTTATGGAAGTGAGCTTATGCCGAAACCCCTGACGGAAAATGAGCGCGAATACATCAAAAGCAGACTGATAGAAGAAGCTCAGAATTGCCTGAAGCAATATGGCATGCGAAAAACAACAGTAGATGAACTTGTAAAGAGAGTCAACATACCAAAAGGAACCTTTTATCTTTTTTATGACTCCAAAGAGCTTTTATTCTTCGATGTTTTTCGTGCTTTTCATGATGAAATGCATGCCTATTTAAAGCTCAAAATGGAAGCCCTTCCTGTCCCTGTAACAGCGGTGGCGGTGACTGATTTGATCTTTAATGTGTATCAAAAGGTCGAGGAATCATTTTTATACCGGTTTATCATTGATGGCGATATTGAGTTGCTGATGCGCAAGTTGCCTCCGGAGGTAACCCAGGAACATACGGAAATTGACAATTTTAGCATTCAGCAACTCCTTGCCGTGGTTCCCATGGCCCCCGGAATCAATGATGAAAACAGCGAGATATTTGGCGCTGCCTTAAGGGCGATCTTTTTAACGATGCTTCACAAACAGGAAATAGGAAGCAATCAGTTTGGCGACACGTTAAAGCTGATGATCCGGGGTATTGTGATACAGATGTTTGAGGAGAGGATAAAGTGATTAGTGTACAAAACCTGAAGTTCAGCTATACAAAGCAATCGTTTATCAAAAACATCAGCTTTAATGTCTTCAATGGCGAGATTTTTGGATTTTTGGGTCCTTCCGGTGCCGGCAAAAGCACGCTACAAAAAATCCTTACCGGGCTTCTAACTAATTATCAGGGGAGCGTCCAAGTGGATGGTATCGAGGTAAAGCATCACAGTAGTGCCTTTTACGAAGAAATCGGGGTCGATTTTGAATTCCCAAGTCTTTATGAAAAATTGACTGGCCGGGAGAACCTGCGCTATTTTGCCTCGCTTTATAAAAAACAATCTGATATCGATTCTTTACTAAAAAGCGTGGGGCTTTTCGCAGATGCTGACAAAAATGTGTCCGATTTTTCCAAAGGAATGAAATCGAGGCTGAACTTCATAAAAGCTCTGCTTCATGATCCCAAACTATTATTTTTGGATGAACCGACTTCCGGGCTTGACCCTTCTAATGCCAGGCAAATGAAGGATATTATACTGCAGCAAAAAGCGCGGGGGAAAACCATTTTGCTGACCACTCATAATATGTATGATGCGACCGAACTCTGCGACCGGGTTGCCTTTATCGTGGATGGTGACTTGAGGGCTCTTGATACGCCTCGTAATTTGATCATGTCCAAAAGGGCTTCCAAGATCAAGTATAGCTATCTTGAGAATGGACAGGAGAAAGAGGCGGAGGGAATTTTAAACCGCACGGGAGAAGACGTAGTACTGCAAAAAATGATTAGTGAAAACCGGCTGCTGTCAATTCATAGCAGTGAACCCACTCTGAACGATGTTTTCGTAGAGTTGACAGGGAGGCGGCTGCAATGAAGCTAAAAGCATTGCTGCTCGGTGATCTTCGGCTTCAGTTTAAATACGGGTTTTACTTTTTATATGTCGTATTCTCCATTTTGTATATTTGCGTCCTGTTTGCACTGCCAGAGGCATGGAGGGGGAAAACTTCAGTCCTGCTGATTTTTTCGGATCCTGCGGCGATAGGGCTGTTTTTCATGGGAGCACTCATCCTGTTCGAAAAAGGCGAACGCGCGCTGGACAGCATCGCCATATCCCCGATCAGGCCGTACGAATACATATTGTCCAAGGTGCTTTCGATTGCCTTAATTTCCACCATAGTTGCTCTTACGATCGGAATACCCGCCCAAGCAGTACAGAATCCTTTCTATTTTATTATCGGTGTTTTCTTGTGCTCCTGCCTATTTTCAGCAGTGGGGCTTATTGCTGCTGCCAAAAGTATCAGTCTGAATGATTTCATGCTTGCCGCGGTACCGGCTGAACTGCTGATCAACATTCCGGCCATTGCCTATCTTTTCAGATGGGACCCGGGTTGGCTGTTGCTGCATCCAGGTGCCAGCACGATTGAACTTTTGCAAAACGGGAGGCACTCTGGGGCTGCTTTGGCGGTCCTGGCAGTCTGGACTGTTCTTATCGCCATGTTGGCAAACAGGGCGGTTGTCAAAATGTTTAAATCCTTGGGGGGGATCAAGCTGTGAAACCGCTTTGGCGCTCTTTTGGCGTATTCATCCGTCAAATTATCAGAGACAATATGCTTTGGGCGGTTTGTTTCGCCCCCCTGCTGGCGGCGTTATTTTTCCGATATGGCATTCCATTGATTGAGGGGCTGTTATGCGGGTATTTTCAGCAGCAAGCGATTTTGTCGGATTACTATCTTCTGTTTGATCTGCTACTTAGTCTGTTAACCCCGTATCTGTTCTGTTATGTTTCTGCGATGGTGATGCTGACCGAACGGGATGAGAATATGGCAGGATACATGGCAGTTACTCCAGTGGGAAAATCAGGCTATGTCATGTCAAGGCTGGTATTCCCGGCACTAATCGCGCTGGTGGCATCTGTATTGCTGATGTCGTTTTTTACCTTAACAGTCTGGCTATTTTGGACAGCACTGGCTGTTTGCCTGCTGACCTGCTTACTGAGTATAACCGTGGCACTCTTGATCTTTTCCTTATCGCGCAACAGAGTGGAAGGTATGGCAATGGCAAAAATGGCGGGACTTTTGATACTAGGACTGCTGGTACCATTTTTCATATTATCGAACGTCAAATATCTCGCCGCACCCTTGCCCTCTTTCTGGATTGCGGAATTCTGTATTACGCAAAACGTACTGCTGCTATTGCCGGCAGCGTTGATATCTCTAATTTGGATTTGGCTGCTTTATGGACGATTCGTCAGAAAGCTCTACTAAGAGGCAGAAACGAAGGAAGACGGCGGAATGTTCTTCTGTCTTGCCAGAGTCAGGAATGTTTTAGGTAAAGGGGCAAGACAGAGGAACCGTCCCCCTGTCCCCGTCCCCCTGTCCCCGTCGGAGAATGAAGAAAAGGATGGGATTGAGTTGAAATCTTACCGTAAGGAACTTCTGTTTAATCTGCCGTCCCGCAGGGGCTATGTGAATATCACTGCGCAAGTGCAGTCCTGTATTAATGAAAGCGGCATCACCGAAGGGCTGGTGCTGGTAAATGCGATGCATATTACCGCCAGTGTGTTTGTTAACGATAACGAGTCCGGATTACATCAGGATTTTGAAGACTGGCTTGAACAACTGGCCCCGGAAAAGCCGTACAGCCAATACCGTCATAATGGCTATGAAGATAACGCCGACGCCCATTTAAAAAGGCAGATTATGGGGCGCGAAGTTGTCGCGGCGATTACTGAGGGGAAGCTTGACTTTGGCCCCTGGGAGCAGATATTTTACGGAGAATATGACGGTAAACGCCCAAAACGAGTGCTCGTTAAGATCATAGGGGAATAACAAGTCGCTTAAGTGGCGTCCCTGGGCAAGTGCAAAACGCGTGAGTGAAATAAGACAAGACAAGGCAAGACAAGGAGACGGTTCATTTGTCTTGTTGTCTTGGAAGGGCGTGAGGAAAGTGAAAGAGAATAAGTATGATGATCCACGATTTTTCAGCCAATATAAGCAAATGGCGCGCTCTGTAGGCGGTTTGCAGGCCTCAGGCGAATGGCATGAATTTCGTAAGATGATGCCCGATTTCCGGGACCGGCGTGTTCTGGATCTGGGGTGCGGCTTTGGCTGGCATTGCCGCTATGCGGCTGAGCAGGGTGCGCGGCGGGTGATGGGGATTGATCTTTCAGAAAAGATGCTGCAGGAAGCCCGGCTAAAAACGACCGCCACCTCTATCGAGTATATCCATATGCCGGTTGAGGATATCGATTTCCCGGAGAACTCCTTTGATACAGTAATCAGCTCGCTGGTATTTCACTACATCAAGTCTTTTGACGATATATGCAAGGGAGTCAGCCGATGCCTGGCACCCGGTGGCGATTTTGTCTTTTCTGTCGAACATCCCATTTTTACCGCACAAGGGGAGCAGCAATGGTATTGCGATGCAAATGGCAAACCACTGCACTGGCCGGTAGACCGATATTTCGAAGAAGGGGAGCGCAAAGCAATCTTCCTAGGCGAAGAAGTCACGAAATATCACCGCACCCTGACCACCTATATCAACACCCTCATTGAGAATAGCTTCAAGATCATCAAATTAGTAGAACCCCAACCGGCCAATGAACTTATGGGCGATCCCGGTATGCAGGACGAGCTGCGCCGTCCGATGATGCTATTGGTGGCAGCAGGGAAAAGGTAAAAGATACCTGGGGGTTATTTATTACGACAGAGTTAACCAATGAAGATAAGGCACGGTGACAGGTTACAGATCATAGCCTCACATCGTGTGCATCACATATGTTAATGGACTGGGCAGTAATTTTTCGTTGGTAGCCTATTTTTCGGATGTGCCATGCGAAGAAGACGAATGGAGAAATGCAGTAACAGCAGAAATGTGCCATAATTGCAGTATCTGCATAGATAATTGCCCCACATGGGCAATAAGAAAGGACAGATTTCTCATTGATAATCAAAGGTGTTTGTCGGCAATCAATGAGACTCCCGGAGACTTTCCCGAATGGCTACCCAGTTCCGTACATCATACATGTTACGACTGTCTGCGGTGTCAAGAAAAATGTCCGATGAATATCGGGCATACAGATAAGATGACTGAGCGTATCGTCTTCATGGAGCAGGAGACCGAGATGATGCTACAGGGAACTCCAGTGGAGCATCTTCCTGAAGACACGAAACGGAAGATATATACCCTGGGTATGAGCGAGTGGTACGAAGCAATACCTAGAAATATCAAGGCGTTGATGAATATCTAAAGCTTCCGCCAATTTATTTGCCGTGGTAAGATGTAACTAAGTGGCAACCACAAAAGCAAAAACTGAAGATTATCTGGTGAAAAATATCATGATTGCACATCTTGGAGAACTGGCTGCATTAGGTACCGCCCTCTGTTGGACATTTAATTCCATGGCATACGAAGCCGCAGGGAAAAAGGTGGGGTCTTTATCCGTCAATTACCTAAGGCTCCCTGTGGCTTTCCTGCTATGTAGTGTAGGCGCATTTGTCACACGAGGGATTTTTTTGCCAATCGATGCATCGGGACATGCTTGGATTTGGCTGCTGGTTTCGGGTCTGCTGGGCTTCGTGTTAGGGGATATCTTTCTGTTCGAGGCCTATGTTCAGATCGGTTCGAGAATATCCCTTTTGATCATGTCGGCATCTCCGCCATTGGCTGCCCTGATGGGTTTTCTGCTTTTGGGGGAAAAAATATCGGTTCTTGGTTTGGCAGGGATATTTCTGACCATGATTGGCATCGGCTTGGTAATACTCAATAGAAACCCTCATGAAAAAAAGGTACACTTTAATCGGCCGGTTAAGGGCATTTTGTACGCTTCCCTTGGAGCATTAGGACAGGCATTGGGCCTTATTTTCAGCAAGTACGGCATGGGCTCATACAACGCTTTCTCTGCCACGCAAATCAGGCTAATTGCGGCTTCCATTGGTTTCACCATTCTGATAACAGCCAGAAAGAAATGGCCTCAAATTACGGCCTCGTTCAGCAATAAAAGGGCGCTAGGGCAGATAGCTGTGGGATCTGTATTGGGTCCCTTTATCGGGGTCAATTTGTCATTGCTTGCTCTACAACACACCGCCACGGGTATAGTCTCGTCCATCACCTCCATCTCGCCGATTATTATCATCCCCATATCCATATTGGTGCTCAAAGAGAAAGTAGCGCCAAAGGAAATACTTGGCGCCTGCGTTTCAATCTTGGGTGTTATTTTATTATTCTTATGACCCCCAAATAATCCAGTCTAAAGTCCAAGGTCGAAAGTCTGATGTCATTCAATGAACAGACTTTCGACCTTTAATTTTTGACATTCGACTTATTTGACAGCGTAACTTCATCATAACCGATTTGATCCAAGCTTTTCTTTTGAACCACGCCATCGTTGATCGGAATTACCGGCAGGCCTCCTGAAATAGTGGGAGATTCCAGTATGGCAATACTATTTCTCCCGCCCAGAGAAGGAAACCAACAAAAACGGCATGTTCGCTGTTGTAATGTCCAATAAGGAATGATATAATACACACGAAACAACATAAAACCAACTAAAGACATATAAAGCCACGTTGGTATATTACGGATATTTAAAGCGACAACATGGAAGTTGAGTGCTTTCAGCACCAAGATGCCAAACAATCATCGGGGGAATTGGAAGTGATAGCAGATAGCACGGGCAGAATTTCAGGGAGCACACCATGAATTTAAAAGGAGGAGCTAAAAATGGGCGGTAACCAAGGCACAGTTATTTCAAAAAAGAAATGGTGGGAAAGAATTCCGCATACCTATGTTATTTTGTTTTTCATGATTTTGCTTGCGGCTTTGCTGACATGGGTCTTGCCAGCTGGTAAATTTGAAAGACAAGCTATTGAAGGGTTAAGCAAACCAGTAGTTGTCCCCGGATCATATCATAGTGTTCCCCAAAACGGAGTGGGCTTTTTTGATATTTTTAAGTCCATTCCGCGAGGGATGGTAGCTGCGTCAAGTATTATTTTCTTAATTATGATTTCAAGTGCTTCCTTTGGAATCATTAATAGCACAGGGGCACTAAACAATGGTATTGGCGTGATCCTCCGCAAAGTAAAAGTATCAAATATCCCAAAGACGGTTGTAATTTGGGTGATAACCTTCTTATTCTCGATTCTGGGAATTATCGTCGGTCCGGAAATACAAATTCCATTCACCATTATTGGTATCTCGATCGCTTTAGGATTAGGATATGACTTAGTTGTCGGCCTTGGCATGATTATGGGTGGCGGCTATGCTGGTTTTAACTTTGGCCCCATTAACGCCTCTATCTTGGGCACGTCACATTCAATTGTCGGACTGCCAATTTTCTCTGGGTTACCCTATCGTTTGGTTTTGTGGTTTTTCGGGACATGTCTAGTGGCGTTGGCAACTACTCTATATGCCAAAAAAATCGCCAGGAATCCGGAAAAGAGTTTAGTTAAAGATGTAGATACAAAGGGATTAGGTTTGGATCAGGCGCTTGAAGATTATCATTTGACCGGCAAGCATAAGTTGATCCTTGTAGTTTTGCTGTTAATGTTTGCGGCCATTATTTTTGGTGCGACCAAGTTGGGTTGGTATCTGGACGAAATGTCGACCGTATTCCTCATTGGTGGCATATTGGCCGGTTATCTTTATGGCTATAAAACGAAAGAAATTATCGACCTGTTTATCAAAGGAGTATCCTCAGCGGCCAGTATTGCTCTCATTCTTGGTATTGCCCGTGGCATCCAAATTACACTAGAAAATGGATTGATTATGGACACGATTATTCACACATTGTCGGCTCCGCTTGCTAACTTGGGACCAACTCTGGGTGCCATCTTTATGTCGATTATCACCGGGATTGTTCACTTCTTTATTCCATCGGGCAGTGGGTTGGCCGTATCATTAATGCCTGTGCTTTCGCCCCTGGGAACAATCATTGGTATATCGCCACAGACAACTGTTCTGGCGTTCCAAGTCGGCGCTACCGTTCCCAACTATATTTTCCCGACAATCGGCGCCACTATGGCTATGCTTGGCATTGCGAGAGTTCCACTTGATCGTTGGCTGAGATTTGCGATCAAATTGACTTTCTGGACCTTTGTGATATCGTGGATCTTCATTGCTGTTGCAGTTCAGATCGGCTATTAAGAAGCATTTTATTGCGTTTTATTAAAGGCAGAGAGGTAAGCGACATTGAGTAATTATGGTGAAATGCGGAAACATGTTCAGGAAACCGCTCTAAAATCTTATAACGAGGGGTTGGTGGCCGGAACCAGCGGCAATGTAAGTGAGTTTGACCATGATACAGGTATTATGGCGATCACTCCAACCAACGTTGATTATAGGGTTTTGACACCGGAAAATGTAGTTTTAATGAAGCTGGACGGGGAAATTGTTGAGGGTGCGCTTAAACCATCATCGGAATGGAGAATGCATGCCAAAGTTTATGAACAGCTCGATTATGTAAACGCAATTATGCACACCCATTCACCGTTTGCCACCAGCTTTGCCGTAGTTCATGAGACTATTCCGTTAATTTTGGTTGAAATGTTGCCTTTTCTGGGTGGAGATATTCCTCTAGCCCAATTCGCGCTTCCCGGTTCTTTCGAATTAGGGGTAGAGGCTGTTAAAGCCCTTGAAAACAGAAACTCTTGTTTACTGGCTAATCATGGGGTGCTTGTGATAGGGAAAAATTTGGCGCAAGCTTATATCAGAGCTGTTTATGTGGAAGATGCGTCCAAAATCTATCACCATGCCAGGCAGTTGGCGGCACCACAGTTAATTCCAGAAGAGGCCGTTGCAGTTCTTAAGAAAAAATACAATTTGAAGTAATAATGGGAAAGAAACATAACCGTATTTTGATTCAGAAATACGGTTATGTTTCTATGTGAGGTGAAAAAGCATGAGAGAATTTGTTATTCCCCATAGGAACAATTTTGGGGCTAATTGTATCGCCGGAATTGCCAGTATAGCTCTTGAACATCATTTGAAAAAGGCCCTTATTATAACCGATCGCAACTTACAGGAAATTGGCGTCTCCGGCAAAATAGAGCAGATACTTTATGATGCCGGCCTGCAATTTGCGACTTATGCGAGTGTTCGGCCAAATCCTACCAAGAGCAATGTTTATGAAGCACTTGCGCTGTATAAAAAGGAGCATAGTGATTTTATTATTGGGCTTGGGGGGGGTTCCGCCAATGACTGCGCAAAGGCAGTTGGCATTTTGGCCGCAAATGGTGGACAACTGGAAGACTATGTCGGGCTGAATAAATCCAGGAAAGTGGCTCCCCTAATGATGTTGGTAAATACAACGGCAGGGACGGCCAGTGAAATTTCACGTGCCTATTTGATTTCGGACGAAGTAAAGCAAGAAAAACTAATTTTTAAGGATCTTCATGCTTTACCGTATTGTACTTTCAATGATCCAGAATTAATGATCGGTTTACCTGCCAAAATAACCGCCGCTACAGGTATGGATGCCCTGACGCATGCACTGGAAAGCTACGTCTGTACCGGCAAATATGCTTTGACTCAAAAGCTGGCAATGGCAGCGATTGAGCTGGTGTTTGATAATTTGCGGGATGTTATTGCCCATCCATCTGATCTTAAATTGCGGGAAAATATGATTTATGCTCAATCATTGGCCGGGATGGCATTTTGCAATAGTGGTGTTGGACTTGTTCATGCGATGGCCCATCAATTGGGCGCGGTCTATAATTTGCCACATGGCTTATGTAATGCCGTTTTGCTACCTTATGTCATGCGGTACAACCGCCAAGTCTGCGAAGTAGAATATGCGCAACTTGCACGCAGATTATTCGCTGAAAAATGTAAGGATAAATCCACTTCGGAATGCGCTGATCTTATGATTCAGGAAGTTACAAGGTTATCTAATGATGTAGGAACAGCTGTGCGCCTAGGAGATCTTGGTATTAAAGAAAGTGACTATCAATTGCTTGCAGAGAAATCATTGGCTGACGGCAATATCCATAAAAATCCGATTATGCCCTCGCTGGATGACGTGATTGCGATATTTAAAAGTGCTTACTGAGGAGAAAAGATCGCAATAATCGCGCCGGAATCACCTGGATGAAATTGAAGGTTTTAAAAATGCAAGAACTAGGGAGGGGTTATGATGAGTCAGAAGTATTTGATTGGAATCGATACCGGAACAACAAATGTAAAGGCGCTACTCTATGATATTGATGGTCAGGAGGTTACTTGTTCTTCGGTAGACAATGAAGTATATGCTGATAATGCATGCTCCGAACAGGACATGAACAAGTTGTGGCATAATGTTTTAACCTGTCTGCAGAATTTGATCAATACGACAAAAATTGATGTCGATAGCATCGCGGGGATTGGGGTTACCGGTCAGGGAGAAGGCTTATGGGCGATTGATGAGAACGGCGAACCGGTAAGCAACGCCATGCTTTGGAATGATGGTCGAGCCCTGGATTTAGTAAATCAACTTAAGAAAAACGATACCCTTTATAAAGAAATAAAGAAAGTGGTTGCTTCTTATATCAGACCCGGTTCAACTCTAACACTCATTAAATGGCTAAAAGAAAATCGCCCGGAAATCTATAGTAAAATAAAGACCATTTTCACGTGCAAAGACTGGATTCGTTACAAACTGACCGGTAATATTTATTGGGAACTAAGTGATGCCAGTTGTTCTTGTGTTGATTTGGCGAAAAACAAATATGCCGTGCCCATTTTTGAGAAATTGGGTATTGCAGATGCGGTTAATAAACTTCCCAGATTGATCAGCGCAACTGATCGGGCAGGGTTGCTGCAAAAGGAAGTTGCGGACAAGATTGGTTTGAAAGCCGGTCTCCCGGTCAGTGGCGGCATGTTGGACATAGTTTCTACTGCTGCCGGATTAGGTGCCGTCAAAGAGCATGATGTCTGCATTATTTTAGGAACCACTGGGATGACTTTTTCCGTATTGCCAAAATATGAAAGCGACTATGAGTTTAATGGTTGGGAAATTCATATGGACGGGCATTCTTACGTCAAAGGGATGGGGACTATGGCGGCCACGCCCAACTTGGATTGGGCGGTTAAGATGCTTTTTGGCGACAAAAACAAAACAGAAACCTATGAAGAGATTACTAAAAATCTTGCTAATAGAAAGCCATTTGAGAGCGGGCTGATTTACCATCCTCATATTAGTAATGCCGGCGAAAGAGCTCCATTCTTTAACCCCAAAGCAACAGCGCAATTTTTGGGGATTCGGGCCAATACAACCAAATACGATATGGTTCACGCTGTCATGGAAGGTGTCTCTCTATCAATCAAAGACTGCTTGCATGGCATGACGAATAAAAATAAGGTTTATCTGTCGGGTGGCGGAGCGAAAAATACAGTTTGGGTGCAAATGATTAGTGATGTTTTAAATACGGAAATTCTTATTGCCGATGCGACTGAACTTGCTGCCAAAGGAGCTGCTCTTTCTGCCGGCATTATGACCGGCCTCATCAAAGATCTAAATCATATCGATCAGCACTTCAGCAAGATTAAAAAAGTTGTCAAACCAAAAAGCGACAATGCCGAAAAGTATCAAGAGCTGTTTGAAATATACAAAAAAACCCAACTGCAGCTGCAGAACTTTTGGGACTGGCGCTTTGAGCAATTAAGTCGGTTTTAAGGGAGGCAGGATGAAAATGGCGATGGAAAGATATAAAGTGCTACTAACCGCTGAAGCGGACGACAATATTCTAAAACGCTTATATGAGGTTTGTGATGTCGAAGAGGACGGATGGAAAACTAAAGGTATCACGTTCAGTGAAGACCAGCTAATCAGCAAGTTGCAGCAAAAAGACATTTTTGTGACAAGCTATGACGTGGTTTCGAGAAAGGTTATTGAGAGTAGCAGAAGTTTAAAACTGATCGCCTGTACCCGTTCTAATCCGGTGAATATTGATGTTGAAGCAGCGAAGGAATTTGGCATTAAAGTGGTTTATACGCCCGGAAGAAACTCTGATGCAACAGCGGAGTTTGCAGTGGCCTTGCTTTTGGATATTGCCAGAAATGTCACCTTTGCCAACCGGGCGATTATGAACGCTGATGTTATCACCGATAACGAACAGGCGCCCGCAATAAAGAAAACCGATGTAACCTGGGGTATGGTAAAAAACGTTCGGCCATACCATAGATTTCAGGGGGTTCAAATTAAGAATAAGAACGTCGGTATTGTTGGGTACGGAAGTATTGGTAGACGCGTCGCCAAAATTCTAGAAGGATTTGGTGCCTATATTCTAGTTTATGATCCGTATATTTCGCGGGTCGAGATTGACTGCCCTTCGATGCGCAAAGTGGATTTTGAGGAACTGGTCGCCGAAGCGGACTTTATTTCATGTCACATAAAAATAACACCTGAAACAAGAGGGTTATTTAATTACGATACCTTTGGGAAGATGAAGAAATCCGCTTACTTTGTTAATAATTCGCGAGGGGCAGTAGTGGTTGAAGAGGATCTAGTAAGAGCTTTAAAGGAGCGTCAAATTGCCGGGGCTGCTTTGGATGTGTTCGAATATGAACCGCTATATAAAGGCCATCCTTTTATCAGCGGGGGATTGGACAATTTACTTTTGACTCCGCATATCAGTGGGGCCTCACCGGATGCAATTGTCAACGGAACTGTGATGTTAGTCGATGAAATCAAGCGTTTTATTAATAACGAACCATTATTATATACGAAATAGGGTGCGATGATGAGTAATATATGCGACAGAATAAGTTCGGATGCTGTCATCAGCTTGGTAAAAAGCAAAATTAGCTTTTTGCGCGACAGTGATACCTTACAGTGTCAAGAGATTAGCGATGGCAACGTTAACTATGTCTTTCGAGTGACCGATCGGAATAACCAATCGGTAATTGTCAAATATGCCGATGGGTTTATTCGCAATTCGAAAACTCGTAAATTATCGACTAAAAGAAGTACGATTGAAAATGAGATTTTAAAGCTGCAAAACCAACTCTGTCCGCATTCTGTTCCTGAGGTTTACTATTTTGACCGCGAGTTACATTGTATTATAATGGAAGACCTTAAGAACTACACTATTATGCGGACGGCTTTGATGGAACACCAAATCTTTCCCTTGTTTGCTGAGCACATTTCAGAGTTTTTGCTGCAGACCTTATTTAAAACAACTGATTTGGTGATGGCTCCCGATGAGAAAAAAGAACTTGCCGGTAAGCTTATTAATGCCGACATGTGCGAAATTTCGGAGCGCTTAGTATTTACAGAGCCATACAAAAATCGGCAAGGATTAAATAGTTATCATCAGAAAAACAATCAATTTGTCCAGCAGACACTGTATCAAAATGAAACTCTTATTTTTGAAGTAGGTATATTAAAAAACCGCTTTAAGAATGTGGCTCAGTCGATGCTTCACGGTGACTTGCATACCGGTTCGATTTTTGTAAATCCAAAAGATACTCGCGTCTTTGATCCGGAATTCTCGTTTTTTGGGCCAATGGGATATGATATTGGCAATGTAATCGGAAACCTGATATTATCATGGGTACCGGTAAAGCTTACAGCCGGTTTACGGCAGCAGGCCTATCTGGAATGGATTGAAAGTGCGGTTAAAGGAACTATCGACTTATTTATCAGCAAATATAACAGTAATTATGATCAGAATGTCAATGATCCAATGCTAAAAAATGTTGCCTTTAAGCATTACTATTTGCAAACAATTTTAGGCGATACCTCAGGGTATGCCGGGACAGAAATTATTCGCCGGACAGTAGGTGTTGCCAAGGTAAAGGAAATTCAGGCTGTCAATGATGATATCATTAAACCTCAATTGGAGAGAGTTTTGATTAAAATCGGTCAAGATTTTATTCTCAACGGGAATAACCTTACATGCGGACAAGCATTTGTTGATCTTGTCAACCGGCATCTTTCAGTTGATAAATAGGGAGGCTGCCAATATGCTGGCACGAATCGATCAAGATTTGGCGTTTTTGCTTAGATTGGAAAATGTCGCTTGGTATGATCAAGGAATAGTACGCATTTTAGATCGCAGAATATATCCGATCAAAACTGGATTTGTTGAATGCCACAGTTATCATGAAGTGGTTGAGGCGATCAAAAAGATGGTGACACAAAGTGGTGGTCCCTATTTGGCAGCCTCGATGGGAATGGTATTAGCGGCTTACGAAGCTAGAGATTTAGCTCAAGAACAGTTTGGCGCTTTTATGAAACAAGCGGCCAATGATTTGGCTCATGCCCGCCCCACAACTTCAGCCCGGATGGCCAGAATTGTCGAAAACGCTCTGCAAGTGGTAGAAGCTAATCTTCACCAGCGCTCCGTGATGGTTGAAAAGCTTCAGGAATATGCCATTGATGAAGTAACCACTCGGTACATGAGTGTTAAGAAAATTGGAACACAATTGGCGGATTTGATACCCGAAAACGGAACAGTAATGACGCAGTGTTTTGCTGAAACCGTTATCGGTATGATTTTGCTGCGACTTAGAGAATTGGGAAATATACGCGTCAAATTCATCTGCCCTGAGACCCGCCCTTATTTACAAGGTGCCCGGCTTACGGCAAGTGTTATCAGAGATATGGGTTTTGAAGTAACGGTTATTACTGATAACATGCCTGGCTATGTTTTGAAGGAGAAAAAAGTTGATTTATTTACTTCAGCTGCAGATATGATAACAATGGACGGCTATGTTGTTAATAAAATCGGCACTTTCCAGATTGCATTGCTCTGCAATTATTATGGGATTCCATATTTCGTTACAGGAAACCCAAACTCCAAACACCAAACCATTGCTTCGGTTAAAATAGAAGAAAGAAATCCGCAAGAAGTATTGGAGTTTATGGGGAAAAGGACAACCATGGAGGGCGTAAAAGGCTATTATCCCGCTTTTGACATTACACCTCCAAGCTTATGTAGTGGTGTGATTACTGATCGAGGCATTTTTGCTCCATTTGCTTTAAAAAGGTATTATCAAGCATCTTGACTATTTGATGTATTTGATGTTTATGGTAAACTATAGACACATGCATTGACATGTATCATGGGGTTTTGTGGCGATTTAAATGGAACAGCGAGGTAAATAGGTTGCTGCCAGCAGTTAGAAAAAATAAAATTAAGCAGTTAGTTCTAGAAAAAAAAGATGTAACTGTCGCTGAATTGGCGAATGCTTTTTCGGTAAGTGAGGAGACTATTCGCCGGGATTTAAAACTACTGGAGGACAGTGGTTTCATTGAAAGAACGCATGGAGGAGCAGTTTTAGCCGAAAGAGTCTTGAGTTCGGTTAGCAGCAAAGATTTAAAGAATGTTTTTGTGGAAAGCAAAAGAGTGATTTCCAGTTTAGTGCGACCTTTAATTAAAAAGGGCGATTGTATTTTTTTAGATTCTTCAACTACATCTTATTATGTCAGCGATGAATTAAAGGATTTACAGTTAACAATTGCGACGAATTCCTTAGATATACTTAGTAACATGAGTAATCGCTCCAATATTAATCTGATTGCGATCGGAGGTACTTTCTTACAAAAAAGAAGGTGCTTTGTTGGCAGAAATACGCTCAAAATATTACAGGATACCTATTTTGATATTGTTTTGTTTTCATGCCGTACATTAAGTCTAGATTACGGAATCACCGATTCAAATGATGATGAAGCTGAGATTAAACGAGTGGCCGGCGAACGAACGAAACGTTTGATCTTGATGGCTGATCATTCCAAATTCAACAAAGCCTCCTTTACAAAAATTTGTGATCTAAGCAAAATTAGCGATTTGATTACGGATAGGCCACTGGAGAGGGAATGGCTGGAATATCTGAGCGCGCACAATATTGGCTATTTTGATACCACTCAACAACAAGAAGATTGCGATGTAAAATGAAGCATGTAATCTTGGCTGTCATTACCTGCCCTTGCCTCCCAACAATTCAATCTAAAGTCCAAGGTCGAAAGTCTGATGTCGTTCAATGAACAGTCTTTCGATCTTTATTTTTTGCCTTCGACTTATTTGACAGACCAATAAAAGTTCCCAGCAGGGTCGATAGAGGCCAGATAGACATCTACAATATTCGGCGCGTCAACCGTCCGTAATTCCGAGAAAAGCAATTCGAGAGGGAATAATCCTTTCCTCATATTCTTCCGCAGCAGTTTCCCTCTGTCAATAAGTACTATCGATTGGCCTAAAACAATCCGGGCAAAGGTACGGTTTTTCACCGCCAGGTAAGAAAATAGATAATGGAGTAAGTAGATGACAATGATGATCACTACGACATTAATAAAGCTGATTTTAGGTTCAAAGAGCGGAGCTGCCGTGATACCGCCCATCATCCAGAAAAAGGCGAAGTCATAACCAGCAAACTGGCCACCCGACCGGTATGGCAGTACTTTTCCTTCCGCCCAGAGGAGGAAGCCGACGAAAACGGCACGAATGGCAAATCCAAAAGGGCTAAGCTCCTTTACTGAACCAAAAGTACTATTAATAAATTCCATAGTCTTCCTCCTTGCTTCAGGCGCTGGCAAACAAGGTTCCGTCCGGTTCCAGCAATGCCAGGAAAACATGTTTCGGTCCGGCAAAACCTTGCTGGTTAAGTTGACTGTTTAGCCAGTTCAGATCCAGACCCAGGTCATTTAAATTAGCCTGCTGTATCTGTCCGTCATAGACCAGAATGGCGGGCAAACCCACGTACTTTGACGGAAGGTTCATCTGCTTCCGGTTTACAGGCAGGAATTCAGGCTTTTTAATCACCGAGATTTTACCGGTAGGTTCCAGTACCAACGAATCGATCTCCGAAAGATTGGCTGCGCCTTTCAAACGCAGTTGCCCCAGCAGGTTATCCAAGGTGACATGGCAATCGAACAGATGTTGCTTATTTAAAATCCCGCCTTGCATCAGCACCACCGGCCGCCGGTCAATCAGATTGGGAAACTTAATATCCAGATAAGACAGTAAAATATTGACTGCGGCATAAACAAAGACAATTACCAAACCGGAAGTAAAGGAAGATTCAGGGTTAATCATCCGTATAGCCGCAAGGCTGACGATCCCCGCCGCCACAAGGTAGTTGTGGCCGGTAAGAATCCCAACCTGGCGGTGTCCCATCAACCGGGTGGCGATAATCAGGGCAATATACAGAAAAACCGCGCGGATGGCCAAAATCCAAAAGGGCAGATCTTTGCTGCCATTAAAAAATCCCTGTAAGAGAGACAAGTCCGAACAACCTCCTAACCCAGCAGCCGGCCCAGTACAACTACAACCCCAGAATGATAATGGCAATACCGACCATAAATGAATTATGGATAGGGTATTGCCTGTCTTCATGCCAAAGTAGTTTTCTACATATTGGGCATTTTCAAAGACTGGTCACAACTGTGGATACACATCTCCAGATGACCAGCTCCCAAAGTCAGCATCTCCCGTGAACGCTGGTCGGTTGTTTTATTGGCAATACCGCGAATCTGATTGGCCAGTTGCTCGCAATGATCCCGGCATTGTTTGATATCCTGATTCATATTCATATTTACGTTGTCTACCTCCCGATCGTTGGAAAAATCTTTTATTGACATGGCTGGCGTCCCAGTTTACTGATTGGCTTTCTGAACGGGGTAACTGCATTCGGTGACACAGAGGTCAATATGGTGCGCTCCCTCGAACAGATGATCGCTCATCATTTGGTTTTGACTGTTTTTGGACAATGAGCGAAGTTGGTTGGCCAACTGGGTACATTGGTCAATGCATTGCTGGATCTCCTGGTTATTTTGCATGAACAGAGCCTCCTTTTTAAAGTACTTGAGAATTTTTCAGAAGTTGATAAATCCCCGTACGGAGGTTATCTTCGCCAGTTAAACCACTGAATAAACAAGGAAATTAAGGAAACGGCAGAAGTGTCAACTATCCTGGCATGATTTGTGCTATATTTTATAACGTCAGGCAGACATTTTAGAAAAGCAGAGAGACAGTATCATTGCCACAGGGAGTATTTGAGAGGGTATATCCGAGAGTACTGCCTGGTAATGCACTCATGTCTTTGCTATTGCAGGGAAAGGATGAAGGCTCCGATGATTAAATTCGCAAAAGCGACATGTGAGGATGCACAACAACTAACCGAGGTTCAAATCAAAACCTTCGATGACGATGCCAGAAAGTTCTTCGATAAGCCAATTGGAGGTCCTTCTGGCTATGACTCTGTCAAATGGCAGCTGGACATGATGCAATCGGGGATCTATTACAAAATTCTCGACAAGGACATGATTATCGGTGGGATGGTAATTTCCAGACTAAAGCCAGGACAATACAAACTCAGAAGGTTGTATGTCGATCCAGATTATCAAGACAAGGGAGTCGGCACCAAGGCAATCAGCTTCATGGAGAATGAATTTCCTGATGCTCAAACCTGGAATTTGGATACACCTGTAGTGGCAACCCGCAATCATCATTTTTACGAAAAACTGGGGTATATGCGTACCGGTGATGACGGTGATGGTCAGTATCTATATGAAAAGAGAATTACGCAGTAAAGCACAGAAACCCGCCCAGGGCAGTCTATCGCTTGTCCGGCGGGTTTTTCATGCCAATTCGTGGCTGTGAGGAGTGGTGGCGGTTTTTGGCATGGCAATAGCAGGAGATCGGGGGCGAAGGCAGAAAGATATGAGACTAATCGAATCGACGACCGCGCAGACGCCAAGAGTTCGGCTGAATCAAATACGATGAAAGTTTGAGGCTATTAAGTTGTCAGTACCAGGGTTATTAGAGTATATAGCCCTCCAAATTGAAAAGATCAAAAAGAGTGATCATCCGTTGTTGATTTCTATAGACGGGGTTGATACCTCAGGCAAAACAACGTTTTCCAGAAGTTTGGCAGAACTCTTGACCAAAAGAGGCCATTCTACTATTCAAGCATCCATTGATGGCTTTCATAATTCAGCTGAGAAAAGGTACAGGCTCGGTTCAAAATCTCCCGAAGGCTATTATGGAGATTCATTTGATTACGACTCTTTGCAGCGTTGTTTACTGGAACCTCTCAAGGATGGATCGAACTTGGAATACCGCACCGCTGTGTATGACTTTAGCACAGAATCAACTGTGTATCAGGAACCGAGGAAAGCGGCCAGAGACTCCATATTGCTTATGGAAGGTGTTTTCTTATTGCGTCCTGAGCTCCGGCGCTTTTGGGATTACAGTATTTTTCTGCATACAGACTTTGAACAGGTAATTTCCCGCGCCAAGGCTAGAGATCAGTATCTTTTCGGAGCAGCAGAAGACGTTGAAAAAAGATACAGAAGCAAATATATCCGGGGACAGCAGATCTATTTACGTGAAGCAAATCCATTTAGTAATGCAGATATAGTAATTGACAATAATGATTTCAGTAACCCTATAATAGTGACTGAAAAGAAAGCACTAGATGCATTAAGAAGCCGTGCATTTGGCTTTGTCTGACACCACCCTCACGCTGTATCACGGAGGGTATACACGGAAAGCTCGCGAATAGGACTATCGCTTCGAACTTTGAAAAGGGAGTGCGGCATATGCAAATTGCACTAACTAAAAAACTGGCGGATGCCATGGGAATAAATCCCCCGCCCGCACAGGAAGCTGAAAATCCGCTGTTTTCCTGGACCGCAAATTGGACTAAAGTCTGGGACAATCGCAGTGCGGAGGACATGCTTGTCCTGGTGAATAATGCGACCCGCTTTGCTGCTGCGCTTTACCAAGTCAAGCGGAAGGATCTGAAAAATGTAGCAGAAATGATGAGAGCGTCTATTTCGAACACACTGCTGGCAATGAGTCTCAATCCCGAGTTGGTAGAAGAATATATGCGCCTGGCGGGCAATGTGGAGTTTGCTCGCAATCATAACCGGCAGGCAGCAGCGTGGGTAACAAAAGCGGGGCTGGAATGTGCTTTACACGTTGGAAGAGAATATAACGACATTGCGAAAATGTTCAGTGATACAATAGGAGCTTCTACAAACCATTATTATGTCAGTGACCCTGTCCATAATGTGGATTTTAGCCCTGACCAAGCAATGATTAAGGCTCTAACTGAGCTTACAGGGAAGCAACCTTACAAATATCGGGCTTTTGAATTGCTGGTCACACTTGATTTGGAGATCTATCAGGCGATGCGGAGAATCATTGTACCTGCTGACTTGGAGTTTTCACTCTTGCACAAGGTGCTGCAGTCCGTGTTTGGCTGGAAAAACTACCACCTGTATGACTTTACCTTCTTCGGCATTAATAAGCATGATCCGGTTGCCAGGATTGTGCCTTTTGAGGATGACCTGGGGTTCGATGAAGATGCAATTTTGATGGAAGGCCATACCTTGTCGGAGTTTTTACCTGAATATCAACACATGCGCTATACTTATGACTTTGGGGATAATTGGGAACATGAGATTCAACTGATGCGTATGATCGAGGATTACGACCAAGAATCGCCCTATCTACTTGAAGCAAAGGGTCAAACGCCACCAGAGGATGTGGGTGGCGTCGGGGGATTTATAGATTTCCGTGAAATCATGCTGAACCCCGGCCATTCGGAATATAAGGCAATGAGGGAATGGGCAAAGTATTGGACTGTGGAACCCTATGAGTGGCAAAGCCGTCCCAGGGTCATAAGGGTATGAATGCATACAGTGTGAGAATGACAAATGAAAACGACGGGTGTTCGCTGAAATGCATCCGTTGACGCAAATTAACATTAGACCGATTTCATTCAATCGAAAGTTCCGCAGCAAGAGAATAACGAATAACGCAGTTGTCTGGCGTATGTTTATATGCCACTTCGTCATGCATCTTATCAATAATCTGTGTCGTGTTCAGGCTCCCGCAAGCACTAATTACTTTATCAATTACTTCCAGTTCGCTGCTTGATAATAATTTAGCTTTAAATCCAGGTGTGGGTTTGAATTCGTACGCAATATTATCGAATACTTTAATTTCACAACTTACTCCATCTAGCATCATTATTTGTTCATGGCCTTCCGGTACAGCTCCCATCGGTAAGGCGCAATAAGCCAGGCCGGTGATTGACTGTCCGTATCTTTTAAAATTCAGCATGTCAGAGTACCACAATAATTTCATCAGCTTTACTTTATAAAGATCACTAATCTTTGAAGCGAGGTAGTTAATGACTTCCACAACTTTTTCGAGGTTCAAGTCGGCATCGCCTGTAAAATCCTTTTCTACAAACTTTGCGTATACTGCCTGAATAGAGGCAATAAGGTAATGGTTCGATTGACTATGGTAGTACTCGTTTGCTTTTTGAACATATCTATTAAAGGTTTTGTTATCGAGCTTTCCCTTTGCGCGATTCAGCATTTCAATAAACCATTCCGGGTCGGAATCTATCTTTCGTAAGATATCATCGTGGGCTCGATCCTGCACCTGGTGATTTTCATACCGGGTTATTGTCGCCTTACCCCAATCAAGAATTTCGGAAAGGTCCTTTTGGCTAACCCCGTACTTTTCCCGTAGACGAATAATCTCATTAGATGTCAAAAGACCGACTTTCTCTCGATAGGCATCTTTGATAGCGAGAGCATTTTTATTGATCATATCTCCACTGGCAAAATACTCATCTGAGTTGGAGCAATATTCATAAATAGCCGGATAATCAACTTCAATATCTTTAAATATCTGTTGGTTCATTACTTCAATAGTGTTAACAACATGCTCTTCCATACAACCGTGACAAAGCTTCAGCTCGCTTTTTATGGTTTTCAATTTAAGCACCTCTCACGTACTTCATTTCCCGTAAGGAAAATCAGCGTCAGCAAATGCATGTTCTGCAAAGTGAAAAGACAAAACATAAATAAGATCAGTATTACCACTCGGATTTAGAAGCTCAACACGAATTTTGATGTATACATCCTCATCTGAATACTTTTTCCCAAAGACACGCATATCTGACCTCTTTGGAAAGCGGATGTCTTTGACGGTTTCAATATAATCATGAGTAGTAAGAATCGGCAATTCACTTTTTAGGACTTCTTGTATGTCTTCGCCTGGGAATAGAGTAAGCATAGTGTACATATTCGTAAATTTAATGTCTCTCTTATTATCACTTTGACGCACTTCCTGAAAGTCTATGGTTGGGTTACCACATTCAATGGCATACTTCAGGCGATCCAAAAAGGTGGATACATCCGCAATGTTCTCGGTTTTCTTAGTTTCATAGGGATTTCTCATGTTTAGTATAACACCTCGTTATAAGGTCGTCAATGAAATTGGTATCATTTGATACCGGCAAAAGATGGTGGTTTACTTAATTTGTGACTTATTATGATGTACTTCCATAAATACCCTATATTTTCCTGTCAGGAAAGTTAGGTCACCGAAGATCATAACTGATCGCCGGAATCAAAACAGGAAGAACCGCCATGAAACGGCGGTTTTTGTTATGGTAACAGCAGGAAAACGCTGGCGTTAGTAGAAGAATAAGGAATTACTATGTTTCAGCTGAAATGTAACAGAAAATGCAGCATGAGGAGCGGTCACAAATGATCACCGGCGAGATTAAGAATAAGGTTGATAAGATTTGGCTTGATATCTGGGCCGGTGGCATTACGCAGCCCTTGACGGTCATCGAGCAGTTGACATATTTGATGTTTATTCGCTCGCTGGATGAGAAAGAAATCGAGAACGAGAGCATCGAGAGACTGGGCGGAAAGCCGCCAAAGAAGATCTTCCCGCAGACTCCCGAGGGACAGGCGCTGCGGTGGTCCAAATTCAAGGATCGCGATGCCCGCGAGATCTATAACCTCATCGGCCAGCAGGTTTTTCCTTTCATTAAGTCGCTGAACGGTAATGCCACTTCGGCCTTTTCAAGGTATATGGAAGATGCCATGTTTCTGTTGCCAACGCCCCAGGTGTTGCAGAAGGTAATCACTAGGCTGGAAGAGCTCTACGAGTATGATATCAAGGACCGCGACATGCAGGGGGACCTTTACGAATATATGCTCAGTAAGCTGTCGGTGGCCGGCCAGAATGGCCAGTTCCGGACGCCGAAGCATATTCGCGATATGATGGTGCAATTAGTGGCACCGACTCCTGATGATCGGATCTGTGATCCGGCTTGCGGTACAGCCGGTTTTCTGGTATCTGCAGCTGAGTATATCAGGGGAAAGTATGAAAGCACCATGACCGCTGATCAATGGGCGCGCTTTGAAAGAGACACTTTTACCGGATTTGATACTGATCGCACGATGCCCGTTACACGACATGGTTACCATTGAGCCCGCCATCGTCGCAGACATATAAAATGCATTGCGGAGATGTTATTGATGCGTACACTTAAAGATTTTGATTTTGCTAAAACGATCTATGATAGAGATAAGCTTATAGGCGCTGAAGATGAGAATCCCTTTATGCACTTGGGGGTAGAGTTTTTTAAAGATTTGTGCAAGTTAGCTAGTATTCTAGGAAGTACGTATAAGATTGATTCAAATAACAACCCTCGACTATGGACAAGAAACGAAGCTATTCTTGGTGGCTTAATGATCCGGTGCTCTAAGCTAATGGTAGGCTATCTAGATAATATTTGTCAAAAGAGGATGGATATTGCAAATATAATTCAGCGACCATTAGTTGAGACATTAGTAAATTTGAAATATCTACTAACTTTTTCTATGCCGGAATTATTTGATGAGTTTGTCAACTACTCCTTGAGAAGCGAAAAGAAGTTTTTAGAGGAGATTGAGGCCAATATTTCTGAACGAGGGCATGAAATTCCAATAGAGACTCGCATGAAGAAGTCTATTTTTGATTCATTTCAAAAATCAGGTGTCTCACCTGAAGAAATTGACACATCTTGTCATTCAGTATGGGGCGGTAGTATCTACAAAAGATTTGAAAAGCTTGGGCTAGAAAAAACTTATATCGGAATATTTGGTTTGAGAAGTCATTCCGTTCACGGAAATTGGCAAGAAATAATGATGAAACATCTCGAATATCAGGGTGGACTTTTCGCACCAAAAACATCCTGGGGCAGACCGAGGCCTCAAGCGTTGTTATCATTAGGGGTCATGATTGGAGGAACTATTCTTCAATATTTAGATGATTTTATTCATGAATGCCTAGAAAAACAAAAACTGCAAATGTTTTTAAGGGATCTTCTTCAGAGGATAGAAGAGGTTGATGCTTTACATGAAGGATATTGCATAAAGAATATGCAGGAAAAAATGAGTTGACGCCTCCACGTCGGATAGTAAATCATCTGGGTATGCGGCGCTCCGACCTACATCTGCCCGACTAAGTCGGCGTTGCCACTAAGCCGGACGGACGTCGACAACCCGCTGACGTCATAAGAAATGCGTTCTCGTGGCTGGCCTTTCGTGGGCACGGTCATTTTGGGGGCAAATATGAAGAAAGATAAAGAGAATACCCTAAAATAGAAATGCATCGCGAAGCGCAAGGGAAAAAGAATGGATAAAATCTGGTTTGTTCATGATATTGTTCCGCTCAATGAGAAAACTGATCTTGCCAGGCTTTTCTATGTTCAAGAGACTGACTTATATGATGGCCAAGAATCTATAGTTAAAACATTATTTACAGAGGTTTCTAAAGGCTATGATAAATGCGTTGGGACCTTTGTGAAAATCGAGAATAATGATATGGTACCCGCTAATACTTACCCATTAGCAAAGAAAGCATTTTTCTTGAGTAATATTTATCGTGGTAAATTACTGAACCGCTATGAAGAAAATGAAACCGATATGAAACAAGGAATATCGATTAAATATAGCTATCATGTGAACGTTGGACATGGGAATTGCTCAATCGTAGTTGCGAAATCCGAAGAGCAATACCAAATTTGGATGATCGATTGCTCTAACTACGATTATCTAAACAGGCAGGAATATACACCAAACATTGAAAAGGCAATTAGTTATATAGTATCAAAATTTAAACTCCCAAATTTTAAAATCGCGAAATTTTTTCTCACTCATTATCATTACGACCACTACAGCGGCATCAATTGGCTTATGAGCCATGATTACTTGTCCAATGCAGAAATTTGGATGAATTTTCATTATTCATGGCCGGAACCAAAGTTTATCCGTTTATTAAAAAGCCTAAATAGTTTGAAATGCTTGTTTCGTGAACCCAAAGTATCCAATTCCACTAATGTAATTAATATTTGGTATCCAACTGAAACAATTGTGCGTAGTCTCACACAGAAATATTTTAACTTACGAAATATACGTCAAGAAAACAATCCTAACAATTCATCGGCAGTCATACAACTTGGCACAAAAAATCAGTCAATCGTATTTCCTGGTGATATTGAAACATCAGGTCTTAACCGAATTACCAAATGTAAGGGATATTTAAATAATGCTAAATTCTATTGCATTTCGCATCATGGGAGCCAAAACGGTCATGAAAGAACAAACTGTCCCTTAGGTAGACGTTTATCAAATATGAGTGATTGTTGTTCAAGGATAAGTAAAGCAATCTTGATGGGTCGAGATGGAGCATATTCAGGTATTTATGCAAGTCAAGTTATTCAAGATTTCGGGGGAAAAATAGTCTTTTCTGAAAGAGATGATAACAATTGCCAGGTTGCGTTTGTTGAAATTGATTTATCTACTTCAAATGTGATCTACCCACCTTGAACAAAAAAGACATCATTGAGGTCATTTCAGTCAAGCGGCTAGCAGCTTAATTCGAGCAAAGCCTAAACCAGCGGGTTGGTCGTGTTAACGCCGGGATATAATTGATCAAGACCGCCGGGAGATAAATGACTAAGTCGTGCCGGACTAAAATTGACCACCCTCCCGAAATCGGCTACCTTTAAGTTGAAGACTTAGGAGGTGGCCTCATGAAGGAGAGTGGCACTTATATTATGCTATATGAACAGAGTCAAAATTCAAGGGAAAAAGATATCCGAGATTGCCCGAGAGACCGGAATGTCACGTAACACCATTAAGAAATATCTTCGTAAGGGTGACCAAGCACACAAGGCAAAGGGACGGAAGAAGTCATCCAAACTGGATCCGTTCAAGACAAAAATCGACGAGTTAATGAAAATGGGCATTTACAATGCTAATACCATCTTGGAGCGTATTCAGGGACTCGGTTATGCTGGTGGAATTACAATCGTAAAAGATTACATGAATCCACTGCGACCTCCTGCAATAAGGACTGGAGCCGCTATCAAAAGATACGAAACCAAACCCGGAAAGCAAGCCCAGATGGATTGGGGCATCCTGAAATACCGTGATCAAAAAGGAAAAGTCTGCAAAATCGCATGTTTTGTCATGGTCTTGGGGTATAGCCGGATGCGTTATGTAGAGTTCAGTCGCAGATGTGATGAAGCCAGTCTTTTGCGCTGTATAGTGAATGCCTTTGAATATTTCAATGGCGTACCAGATACCGTGTTAACAGACAGAATGAAGACTGTAGTTGTATCCAGCGATCATGGAAGACCTGTATGGCAGACAGATTTTGAGCGATTCGCCACCGAGTTCGGATTTGTCCCCAAACTCTGCCGGGTTCGCCGCCCGCAGACCAAAGGGAAAGTCGAAAGGCTTGTGTATTTTGTACGCGACAGTTTCATGGCTGGCAGGCAATTTACAGATTTCGGTGACCTGCAGGCACAGGCGATTGCATGGTGTGATAAAGTCAACCGCAGAATCCATGGGACAACAGGAGAGCGTCCTGTAGATCTGCTAAGGGATGAGAAGCTCAAGGCGCTACCGGCGGTTTCTATCCTCAACCGATATCAGTGGGAAGAACGTAAGGTTGCACGAGATTGCTTTATCAGTTTCAATGGAACCCGCTACGGTGTGAACTGGAATTACTGCGGACAAGCTGTCAGGGTGCTTCAAAAAGACAACATGCTCACAATTGTATCTGAAAATGGCGAGATATTATACATCCATGATGTCTGCCATCAGTCCCGCAAGCACGTCTGGGCTAAAGGACAGTATGATGGGCTTGAGATACAGGAAGGAAAGCCCTACGAAGAGCCCTACGGACTACAGGTTCCAGTAGATGAAGTGGAAATCAGGCCATTAACAGTCTATGAAAACCTGGCGGGGGTGGTTTGAGATGGTTGAGCTTGAGCAAACCCGCATGATACTTGAAAACCTCGGTCTTGTGCAAGCAGCCATAACGTTGGATGCACAGTTAGAGCATGCTTCCCGTACAGAGACTACATATTTGAACTTTCTAAACCGGCTGTTAAAGGATGAAGCTGAATTCAGACACAAAAGAAGCGAAGAAACCAGGCTTAAGCTATCCCGGCTTCCTCAGAAGAAGACGCTTGAAGAGTTTGACTTCAAGTTCCAACCCGGCATTGATGAGCGCCAGATACGTGAATTAGCTACATTGAGCTTTGTTCATCGACAGGAAAATGTTACTTTACTAGGCCCTCCTGGGGTCGGGAAAAGCCACATTGCCATCAGTTTGGCCGTAGAAGCCATTCATCAAGGATTATCTGTTTACTTCGTCAGCATGGAACGACTGCTAGACGATCTACGGAGGGCGAACAACGAAGGTAAACTCCAGCATCGCTGGAAGGTGTATCAACGCCCCGGTTTGCTGGTTATTGACGAGATTGGATATGCACAGTTAGACAGAATTTCAGGGAGCCTGTTTTTTCAGTTGGTCTGCTCCAGGTACGAAAAGGGCAGCATGATTCTTACCAGCAACAAAGGATTCGGAGAGTGGGGTGAATTAGTGGGAGATGTTCCGCTGGCAACCGCCATTCTGGATCGGTTGCTGCACCATGCTCATGTCGTTAATATCCGTGGTCAGAGTTACAGGATGAAGTCCAGGATTAAAGCTGGCACAAATGCTATCCCGCAGCAATTACCGGGAGACTTAACCAACGGGGTGGTCAATTCCTGACCGGCTGTAAATGTTCAATTTTCGCCCGGCGGTAGTGGTCAAATTTAATCCGGCGTTGACAGTCGCAATGATCCATGATGTTTGAGTTATTTTGAGGTGGTGAAAACCGGTATTAATCGGCTTCGTCATTATGCCGGATGATCGTCGCAGACTATAGAGAGTCACGCGCCATGTTCATGCTATCAGGTAGAAAACGGCTATAGGAGTTGAATTTAATGTGTGATGACTGGAGAGATGAAACTCAAACAAGACTTGACAGAAGTAAAATCTATCAGGTTCTTAAGTCAAAATGTAGTGATGCGGCTGGATCTCACGTACTATCACTTGTTGACGAAGCTACGTATTATGCTTACCATGGAACAAAAATAGTTTTGCGTCATATGGGCGAATTTACCTTACATGACGGAGAACACTTATTTAGGGTATTAAAGCTAATGGAGAGATTGCTTCCTGAATCAATACTAATACAGTTATCTACACCCGAATTAATGCTTTTAGTTTTAAGTGCATTCTTTCATGATATTGGCATGGCACCATCAGAAGGCGAAGTAAAGTCATGGAAGAAAATATGGGATTCTGCACCTTCTTTTGACTCACAAAATGAGGAAAATGAATACGGGAAATTCAAACGGTATTGTTCGGCAAGACCTAATGAATTAGATAAAATAGATTGTTTAGTAAATGAAGGAAATAACAGCACGGCTGATATCCTAAAAGGTTATCTAGTAAGCGATTATATTAGAAATACCCATGCAATAAGAGCGAAAGAAGTTATTCAGGAGCATTGGTCTGGAAAGATTAAATATAAAGATACCGATTTAACAGTAGAATTTGCAGAAATATGCTTTAGTCATAATGAGGATGCTTTGGCTTTGCTTGATTTTGATAAAAGCTTTCTTTGTGGCCAAGATACATATGCTTGTTTACCTCTTATAGCAGTTATATTAAGATTGGCCGATATTTTAGATTTTGATGCCAAACGAACCCCGTCAATTCTGTTTTCTCATTTGGCAGTCCGTAATCCCGTATCAATCCGTGAATGGAACAAACATAGAGCAATAGAAGCTTGGAACATAAGTCATAAAGAAATTGGTTTTCAAGCGAAATGCAACCATCCAGCAATTGAGTCTGCCATTCGCTCTTTTTGTGATTTAATTGATAAAGAGTTAAGCATAGCTAATAATGTAATTGCTTCCATAAATGATTTTAACAGTACAATAGGGAGGGACATATGTCTTAAGCTTCCGCTGAAGGTAAATAGAGACAGGATTGAAACAAAGAGAAATGTTTTCGGTAAACCCGCCTACTTGTATAAGGAAACGCAATTCAATTTGAGTAAGAGACAAGTTGTAGATCTTCTTATGGGTACAAAATTATATGGCAACCCTGAAGTGGCATTAAGGGAATTATTACAAAACTCGATAGATGCCTGTTTGCTAAGGCAAGCATTAGAAAATAAGTGGGGGAATCCCTTTTCCCCTGAAATTGCCGTAAATTACTATACTTCTAAGGGAGAAGATATTTTGGAAATTATTGATAATGGAACGGGTATGGATCAATACATAATTGATAATTTTTATTCAAAAGTCGGTTCGTCTTTTTATACATCTGCTGAATTTTACGACCTAAAATCGGAAGCAAATGTAGACTTTATTCCGACATCTAGATTCGGAATTGGCATTCTTTCATGTTTTATGGTAGCTGATGAGTTGGTTGTGGATACACGGAGGGTATATGAACCTCATAAATCAAGCGAGCCACTTAATATTACCGTTGAAGGTCAAGAAAGTATATTTTGGATAAAAGATGGAGAACGGAAAACCCCTGGAACTTCAACAAAACTAATTCTCCGAAAGAACAAGAACCCTTGGGGGAAAATGACGCAGGAGCAATTCATTAAGTCTGTTGAAAATGTAATACCAAATCCTCCTTTTAAAATATCTATTAATACTAATTCCAATAAAAAGATCCACGATGAAAATAGTTTCAAATCATTTACTGCGGATTCACTTAGGGATTACTCATGGGCACCTCATGAATATATAAGAGAAATTGAGTTATCTTTTGACCGTAAAGATATGGGTATTATCGGTTCCGCAATTGTTGGTATTTTGGAAGAGCATAGTATGCCTGTAAAAAGAATTGATGTTACTTCCAAAAATGTTGAAGTAGACGGGGAATCATTCGAATTAGATAAAACCATTGTACTGGCTGAGAATTCAATCGAGTTAAGTTTTACATCAATATCTATTGACGTTGATAATGATATTACTTCAGAATCTCATACAAGAGATTTAGCCAAATCAGAAGCTAGATTATCATTACATGGCATTGAAGTACCAACATCACTATTCCCAGATTTTTGGGAAAGGCATAAGTCTCAAGTTAAGTTATTATGGCCATTTCCCTTATTGTTAGTCGTTGATATTTGCAGTAGAAACGATCTTGATCTAAATTCGTCAAGAACACAAGTTATCATGAGTGATAAATGGATTAAGTTTGAAGAGGACCTTTCATTTATTATTTGTTCAGGAATTGCGGGTGCTGTGACAGATGAATACTGGAGTAGCTTAAAACAGCTGTTAACAGACTGCAAGAATGAGACTTTCTTAAATGGGCTGAAGAGAGTGGCAAAATAATATAAATATCACCAAGTAATGCCATATTACTTATGAGAATGCGGATCATAACTGTGATTGGCATTCGGCAATCAAAATGAGTGTGTAAAATAATTTGTGCTTTTAGCCTTTCCGTAATAATAACCCGTATAATGGAAAAGGAAAGGCGGATGAGCACATGGTCAAGAAAGATGATGAGCGTGCAATATCCAAGGATGTCTACGGGCGTTCATTAAAGCCTGGATTCCCGCAACGTTCCTCCAGAAGCCTAATATAATGCCCCCCATTGTCAAGACACAAATTTAAAAAATTAAGTTGTCCCCTTTTTTGTCTTGATCATCAGGCTACTATTCTCAGGTTTTCATAGTACGACTCATCAGGGCAGCGTCCATCGAGAGAAGAGTGGGGCCTATAGGCTTTGTATTCATGGATATAGTGGTTGAGTGACTGGCGCAATTCACGGGGCGAGTTGAACTCGTTTATATAGATTAGATCATACTTCAGCGTCCTGAAGAACCTTTCTGTTCTTACATTATCAAGGGCTTGTCCTTTGCCATCCATGGAGATTTTAATCTCGGCTTTCTCTAAGAGGTCGATATAGTCTTGATTCGTGAAATGGCTGCCTTGATCACTGTTGATGATTTGCGGTTTTCTTTTTGTGAATGCTCTTTTCAGGCAGTTCAAAACGAAGCCCTTTTCTAAGGTGTTTGAGAGTTCAAAGTCGATGACTCGTCTGCTATACCAGTCAATGATGACGAATAGATAAAGGAAGCCTTTTGCCATCCGAATGTAGGTGATATCAATACCCCAGACTTGATCGGGCTACGTGATGCTCAAGTTCCTCAGTAGATAGGGTCGTATGTACTGCGCATGGTATCGCTTGCTTAGATTAGGTTTTGGGTAGATGATATAAACCCCCATATCGCGCATCATTCTACGGATTTTCTTGCGATTGATGCAAAGACCATCATCTCTTCGGATGATTTTGGCAATAGTTCGATAACCCCAAGTAGGATGGCCCGTGTGCAGTTCGTCGATGCGGCGCATGACTAACAAATCCTCATCAGAGATGGTCTTCGCTTTTGGAGGATTTCAGTACAGGCTGGAACGATTCAAACCAAGCAATTCAGCCCGTCTGCTGATGTTGAGCCTCTGATCGCTGAAATCAACGAGGTTTTTTCTGCCAACCGGGTCCGAGGATTTGCTCAGATTTTTTTTTCATCCAGTCCACTTCATAGGTGAGCTGGCCCACTTTGCGCTCCAGTTCGGCGATGCGCTGATGGCTTTCTTCCAATTCCTTTTCGTTCTCTGAAGGGCCTTTCTTGAAAACATCAGGGGCTCGCTCCAGGAACTCCTTCTTCCAGCGAGCTAACACGACTGGACTTACTTCGTACTTGGCAGCGATCTCGTTAACCGTGAATGCCTCTGAGAGGATTTCCAGCACTGCCTTGGTTTTGAACTCCGCAGAGTATTTGTTTCTCTTGTTCATGCTCCAAGTATAACTTATTTTTTAGGTTTTGTGTCTCACCCTATGGGAGCATTATAGAGAGTGGCATTTATATTCGCATGATACTCGAAAATTTCGGTTTTGTGTCTCACCTCTTGGGAGCATTATAGTTGCCGGGATCTTTTACTTGCCCGGGTGCCTTTCCAAAAGGAGGGAATCCCGCTGTAATAATAGAAATCAAGTGACAGAATCTGCCTCGATGCCGGAGCTAAGAAGGCGCTGATACCGATGACGTTCGCCGCCGAACTTGGCACTGTTCCGTTAGACCTCATCGGCGCGTTTAGCCTGATATTTTACAACTCCCCGCAGGAAGCCGTGTTTAAGGCGTTGGGCGTGGAATAATGGAAGATACCTTCCAGCGCTTCCAAATATCGAACAAGGAGAATTAGAAGATGACTTTAGCAAAAGCTGATATAAAGCTCGAAACGAAGCTGGTTGGTTTCATAGAAGGGAAGTTCTATATTCCGTCATTTCAACGTGGATATAGATGGGGGCAAGATGAGGTAACCCGGCTACTTGACGATGTGAATTCCAATGGGACGAAAAATTATTGTTTGCAGCCGGTTGTTGTTCGAAGAAGAGAGGATTCCTTTGAACTGATTGATGGACAACAACGATTAACAACGTTATTCCTTATCTATAAGTACATGTACATTTCCAGTTCCGGCTTCCTCGATGAGCCAAAGTTTTCCTTGGTTTATGAAACAAGAGAGAAATCAAAAGAATTCCTGGCATCCATTGACCGCTCAAAAAAGGAAGAGAATATAGATTATTGGTTTATATGCGACGCCTATGAGACGATTGAAAAGTGGTTTGCCAATAAGGATAAGAAATCAACGCTGACCAACATCAACAAGTACTTCGATGAAAATGTCAAAATCATCTGGTATGAGGTAGATGAGTCTGAAGATGCCATAGCACTCTTTACACGCCTCAATATTGGGAAAATACCACTGACGAGTGCAGAACTGGTCAAAGCGATGTTCCTGAGCCGTGATAATAATTCCGATATGGATCGGGAGAAGCAGGAAGAGATTTCTCTGCAGTGGGATAATATTGAGAAGGAGTTGCATAACAACTCTTTATGGTATTTTCTTACCAATCGCTCAAATGCAAAGTATCAAACACGCATTGACTTGATCCTAGATTTAATTTCGCGCAAGCCGGCGGACAATAAGGAAAAATACTACACATTCTTCTATTTTGATGACTTGAATCAAAAGGAAAAGCTAAACGAGATCTGGAAAGAAATTCAGCATACATTTTTGATCCTCAAAGACTGGTATGAAGATCACGAGCTCTACCACAAAATTGGCTACTTGATTGCTTCATACACTGAGTCTTTGCAGGATATCTTCGACTTATCAAAGCGCGAAATAGGCGGAAGGGGAATAACAAAAAACCAGTTCAAATCGGAATTAGACGCGCATATTAAGAAAAGTATTGCCACAACAACAAATTATTCTGAACTAAGCTATGAGAAAACTACAGATTACACCATAATCAGTAGGCTATTGCTGCTGTTCAATGTTGAATCCGTTCGGCAAAACGGCGAGCAGACCAATTGGTTTCCCTTTGAAAAACTCAAGTTCAAAAAAACAGGTAAAGTCTCCTGGAGTCTGGAGCATATACATGCGCAACAGTCAGAAGGCATGCAAAAGCAGGGGGATTGGAAAGAATGGCTGAGATTGCATACCCCTTCTCTTGTGTCTCTGGGCGATGGGAACGACGAACTGATCGAGGAAATGAAAAACGCCTGTGATAAGGAACGTCTGGAACGTCTGGAATTTGAAGACATCCAGCAAAAGGTAATACAAAAATTATCAGCACAGGGCAACATTGAGTATATGCATTCCATTGCAAATTTGGCTTTGCTTAATATGAGTGATAACGCGGCTCTAAATAATTCCACATTTGATGTAAAACGAAATGCAATTATTGAAATGGATAAAAGGGGTCAATTTATTCCGTTTTGCACAAAGATGGTCTTTTTGAAATACTATACGCCATCTGCAAGCAATCAGCTGCATTTTTGGGGACAGCAAGACCGAATCGCATACATAAAAGCGATCAATAGTACACTCAAAAATTACCAGGCCGAAGAAATTTCAATTGAAAAGGAGGCTGAATAATATGGGAACATCTCTTAATACCTATATCGAAATATTTAATACCGGTTTTGAAGTTGACGCAGAAACTGTCCAGCTAAAAAAAATAGTAATCCCCATTATTCAGCGCGACTATGCCCAAGGCCGTATGGATGCAGAAGTTAATCGTATACGGGCGCGTTTTTTAGACTCTTTGCACCGAGCCATAATGGATGATCCCATCACCTTGGATTTCGTTTACGGAGACATTAATGCAGACGGCGTTATGACACCGTTGGATGGCCAGCAACGCCTTACAGCACTCTTTCTGCTCCATTGGTACGCTGCGAAGAAAGAAGAAATAGATGCCACAGAGCATCTTTGTTTAGGAAACTTCAGTTATGAAACACGATATAGCGCACGTGATTTCTGCTCTTTTCTAATCAAGTTTAATCCCTCATTTACAAAAAAGCTGTCAGAGGAAATCGTTGATCAGGCATGGTTTCCACTAGATTGGAAAAAAGATCCGACGATTAGCTCAATGCTGGTGATGCTTGATGCGATTCAGGATGAATTCGCGGAGACCCAGGGAATTTGGACAAAGCTTAAGGATAAAGCAATAACCTTCTACTTTCTCCCTATCAAAGATATGGGTCTCACCGATGAATTGTATATCAAGATGAATTCGCGCGGAAAGCCGCTAACGCAATTTGAGCACTTCAAAGCCGAATTGGAACGTGAACTTCGGAAGATCGATGAACCTATGGCAAAACATATCATCAAAAAGATCGATCTTGATTGGACGGATATGCTCTGGCGGTATCGCGGCGACGATAATGTGATTGATGATGAGTTCCTGCGTTACTTCAGGTTCATTTGTGACATCATTTGTTATCAGAACGGTGGGACAACTCAAGGCAAGAGCAATGATGAATTTGATCTCCTGAAAGAGTATTTTTCCGGGCAAAATGAAAACGCGATGGCTAATATTCAAATGCTGGAAGACTATTTCGATTGTTGGTGCTTTCTTCAAGACGATAACACTCCGGACGAATTTTTGGAACGATTTATTTCACACGAACGTCAAGCCGGGAAAATAAAAGTTGAAAAAAGGTACGGAGTTAACATTTTCAAAGACTGTGTGCGTAATTATGCTGATATATCCGGTAATGGTAATAGACTGTTCCCGTTGAACAGGATCGTTCTTTTATATGCTGTTATCTCCTATCTCCTGAACAAAGACACAATATCCAATGATGAATTCTCACGAAGACTAAGAATCGTAAACAACCTAATACAAAATTCCGAAGATGAGCTCAGCGATAGTGAGCTCAGAACAAGTGGCAATAGAATGCCAGCTATCTTGAAGCAAGTTGATGCAATTATAAAAACCGGGACAATTGATGACACCATAGAGAAAAACTTGAACTCGACTCAATTAACTGAGGAAGCCTTAAAGATTTCGTGGGTCGAAAACAATCCGGACAAGGCAGAAGCGTTATTTGAATTAGAGGATCATGATTTGCTTCAGGGACAGATCAGCATTGTTGGCTTGGAGCACAGTGATTACTTCTCGCGTTTTCAATCGTTATTTTCCTGCAAGGAAGACCTTGTTGATTGCGCACTTATGTCCATCGGGAACTACGGGCAAAGGGAGAAAAACGGACGGAGATATCAATTAGGATCTAAAAAAAACATTAAAGCTTGGCGAAATCTGTTTCACAAGAGCAGTAACGACGGTTTTGAAAGAACAAAGGATATCCTCGTGCAGTTGCTGTCTCGTGCTGATTCATTTACCGACGAACTTTTGTCCGGTATTATCAACACTTATACCAACGATTGCGAAACCAACAATAACTATGAGTGGCGATATTACTACATTAAATATGACCTTTTCAGACCGGGAAGCTTTGGAAAATATGACTGGGGCGATTTTGAGAAGCGGCCATACGAGTTTTCCGTTATGTTAACAGAGTCAAAGATTTCTGAAAACACATACCAGCCGTTTCTAAAGGCAGTTTATAATAATAGGCTATCGAAAGACCATTATGGGCAACGTGCCATTGATGGCAGTAATTTTATTGTTTGCGAAAACTCTGCCTATGTTGTAATGAGCACCGATACAACTATGGAAGTTAAAAGGATAGCTATCGCGCAAGACAATAATGGCATTGATGCGGAAGATAGAATTAAAAAACTTCTGCTAATCCGGAACAGGTAGCACCCTAATGGGGGTGTCCCTTTCTTTCATAATGACTTGGTCACCATATCTGGCGACTGGCGGGAAGCACGCGCGTCTATTTTCGATGAGGTAATCACAAATATAAACGCAACATCACATATGTTGATGGCCTGGGTGGTAATTTTCGTTGGCAGCCTAACTTTCGGATATGCCGTGTAAGGAAGCTGCTAAGCGCTTGGCTGAGGTGACCTGAGAGAGAAAAAAGAGTCGGCTATGCTGGCCTGATCAGATGAAATGATGTTCGAGGTAGAGTTGCCTCCGGATGCGGTCGAAAACATTGAGTTTACAGTTATGGTTGACGAACGGATTCATATCATAAAACAAATTGAACAGGGGAGAACAGAGTAGGTCGGTATCGCATTTTTCAATAAGCTGCCCCTACTAGATGATTCTAGCAGGGGCAGCTTCTGTAAGAGTGCCTTTTTTACAGGCTAACCTTGCCATTTCCATTGGAGGAAGTTGGTAAAGCACCATCGAATCTAAAACATTAAAATCCACAACATAGATCTTCGCTTGCCAACCACCCACCTCTGCCAAAGGAGGACCTCCATGCGAACCATATTACTGATTGAAGA
>ENA-UOOH01000664-UOOH01000664.1-fermentation-metagenome-genome-assembly--contig:-NODE-664-length-37542-cov-17.371622_pt1 | contig 37542 bp, 31 predicted proteins | sample MGYA00245778_ERZ724025 | MGnify/ENA primary metagenome ERZ724025 (study PRJEB28704, sample SAMN03018313) | fermentation metagenome | biome: anthropogenic terrestrial biome; feature: soil; material...
GGGGTTCCGGCTATCCAGCCACATGGTTTTTCATAAAGTGCAGAAGAACCAAAAACCACGCAAAGCCGCAGCCGACCAGAAGAATCCACAACCAGCGCTTCACCGACCCGCCGACGGAATCCGTAATTTCCGAAATCAAAAGCCCGCCCGCCGCCGCCAGCAACGCCGTCGCCGGCAGATAACTGCGCCACGGAAATTGAATCGCCGCCAGCGGTTTCATGATTTTCCCTTCCCACGGCATCAGGTCCGTGGCAAACAGCAGCGCGGCAAAACCGGCGATCAGCAGGCAGTCGCGAAAGCGTTCTTCGCTGCTCCAGTGCGATCTGATGCGGAAACGCTGGAACGCCGCCACCAGAAAAATAATCCCGATCCCCGGCGGTATCCAATGTTCCAGTTTGGTATACGGCAGCTCCAGGAAAAGCCGGAAGAATGGAATACTCCGCTCATGGACAGGCGAGTGCAGCGTCATTTCCGTCAGGTTGTACTTCATGAACATCAACTGCTCCATCATCGGAAACAGGAAAAAAGCGACCAGGCCGGCAAACAGGACGCCCGACACGCATCCCCAGAAAATCCGCCCCGGCTCGGCCAGAAAACGCGGCAGGCACAATCCGCAAAAAATCAACGCAAGCAAGCCCATCAGCACAAACGTGATCTGGTGAGCGAGAAACAGTCCCGCAAACCCGAATACCAGCGGATAAATCCGCCCCGGCTGCCCGTAGATCAGGCGGTACAGTCCCAGAATGATCAGGGGCAAAAACGGAAACGCCGTAATTTCCCCCACCGCCGCCCGGGTAAACACGTCGATGGCAAAATAACTGCTCCAGACATAGAGCAGGCTCCCCGCAAACGCGCCGAAATCCGATGCCTTGAGCTTGCGCAGGCAGTACAGCATTGAAAACGCCGAGGCCAGGCCCCAGAAAATCAGGAACAGCTTGTAAGCCTCCACAATCCCGAACCCGCAGAGCGCCAGCAACGCCGGGATGCAGAGAAATAAATCCGAATAGAAAAGGCCGGTTCCATACCCGAATCCGTCCAGCGCACGGAAATTGATGTACACCGGAAACACGCCGTCCGCGAAACCGTCTCTCAGCCCCTGAATCCGGGCCAGGTGAAATAACATGTCATGCCCCATCGGAAGCGCGGGATAAAGCAACGGCAGGAATCCGACAAGTACAAGAATCCCCAGCGCAATGGTCCAGAATCCTGCATCCGGTCTTTTCAAATCAATCATTTTCCAATTTCTCCGCGATAAAATAGCGGGGGCGTGCTTTGGCTTCCAGATAAATCTTGCCGATATATTCGCCGATCAAACCGATGCTCAGCAGCTGAAGCCCCCCGAGCCCCAGCACCAGCAGAATAATGGAAGTCCAGCCCGGCACGGTAAACCCATACAGCTTTACGATCAAGTACCAGACCCCGATCCCGATCGTGGCCAGAAACGCCAGAAAACCGATCAGTGAAATCAACCGGATCGGCCGCACGCTGAACGACGTGATCCCGTCCAGCGCCAGCATCAGCATTTTCCGGAACGGATAATGGGTAGGCCGCGCCGCCGCCTTGCGCACATACGGCACAATCGAGTACCGGAAACCGATGATCGGAATAATGCCCCGCAAAAACAGATTCACTTCCCGGTATCCGGCAAGCGCCTCAAGCGCACGGCGGCTCATCAGCCGGTAATCCGCGTGGTTGAAAATCACACTGGCGCCCAGCATCTTCATCAGCCGGTAAAACGACTCCGCCGTGAACCGCTTGAAAAAAGAATCCGAACTGCGGTCCGAGCGGATGCCGTATACAATATCCGAACCGCGCTGAAATTCCCGCACAAACTCCGGGATCACGGCGGTATCGTCCTGCAGGTCGGCGTCGATGGAAACGGTACAGTCTGCTTCGTCCTTCGCGGCCATCAGGCCGGCCAGCAATGCATTCTGGTGTCCGCGATTCCCGGACAAGCGGAGTCCGGCGACCCGCTGCGGATACGCCGCGTGAAGTTTCCCGATCAGCTCCCATGTTCCATCCGAAGAACCATCGTCCACGCACAGAACCTTGCTGCCGCCGGTCACGAGTTTCTCCGTGATCATGCCGTCAATAACGCCCAGAAGATGCGTTACGGTCCCTTCCAACACGGCCGTTTCATTAAAACACGGAACAACGATGTAAAGTTTCGCCGCTTCATTCATCATAATTTCCACCCTGCCATGATTAATTGATGATCAGACACCAGTTTAATCCATTAAAATACTACATATTCCGCCAAATAGCAAATTTTATTCTCAAGAAAAAAATACCGCCGTCATCTTGCATTAACGTTAATGTTGGATATATTATCCGTCAGCAACATGGAGCCATGACAACTTTATGCCGGTCACGTTAAAAGATATTGCCGCCCAGGTCGGCGTGTCGGTCAACACCGCGTCCCGCGCGCTGAAAGACAAAAAAGACATCGGGCTGAAAACCCGCGAGCGCGTCAAGGAAGCCGCCGCCGCCCTCGGCTACCGCCCGAACTTAAACGCCCGCAGCCTGGTATTGAAAAAAACGTCAACCGTCGGCGTCGCCGTCACCGAACCCTCCAATCCCGTGCGGGTGGAGTTCTGCGAACGCCTCCGCGAGTGCGCCGCCGCAGACGGCTACCGGCTCCTGACCGCCTCCCTGACCGGTTCTTCCGAAACGCGGCGCGATACCCTGGACGACCTGCTGGCGCGCCGGGTCGACGGCCTGATCGCCGGTTACATCCGCAGCCCGAACGCCGAACAACCGTTCGCCGGAATCCTGCGCGAATGCCACCGGGCCGGTCTGCCCGCGGTGGTATTCGGCGACCCGGAAACCACGACAGCCGACTGCCTCGAAATCGATTTTTTCGACAGCGCCCGCCGGTTGACCGAACATGCGATCAGCCGCGGCTACCGGGACATTGCGCTGTTCTGTCCACCCGGCAAATCCGCGCGGCTGGACGGTTACCGCCACGCCATGACCGCGGCCGGCCTCGCCGGTCACATCCGGACCTATCCGCTGAACGGTTCGGGGTTTGCCGGCGCCGCCGCCTCGCTGGAAGCCTTTCTGAAAGAATTCAAGCGCCCGCCCCGGGCCATTATCGGATACAACGACATCAGCGCCATCGGCATTATTTCAGCCTTGAAAAAACACGGCTGGCGGGTGCCGGAGGACTGCGCGGCGGCGGGTGTGGACAACATCGCATACGGCGAATATCACGACCCGCCGCTGACCTCGATCGGCTTCGACGCGGGCGTTTTCGCCGAAACCGTCTGGCAACTGCTGAAAGCGCGCCTGAACGGAACCGAAACCGGGCCGCCCCGTCGTCTGAAACTCCATCAACAACTGGTCATCCGTCAATCCTGCTGAGGTTCTATCATGATCATCAAAAAGCATCTCCCCGTCGAACGCGTCACCCACGGCCCGCACCATCATTTTTTCGGTTATTTCGACAAATTTCCATGGGATAAATCCGGCCGTTACCTGCTGGCCCAGTCGGTCGGCTTCACCGCCCGCCAGCCGTTGCCCGGCGAAACCGCCCGCATCGGCATGATCGACCTGCGGGACGGCAACCGTTTCATCCCGCTGGCCGAAACCAACGCCTGGTGCTGGCAGCAGGGCTGTATGCTGCAATGGCTGAACGATTCGTCAACGGAAATCATTTACAACGACCGCGAGGGCGACCGCCTCCTTTCCCGGATACTCGATGTCCGCGGCGGTGAAACCCGGACGCTCTGCCGCCCGGTTTACTGCCTGAGCCCCGACGGGCAATGGGCGTTGAGCCTGAACTTCTCCCGGCTGGACCGCGAACGCCCCGGTTACGGTTATCCCGGCGCCCACGACCCGACCGAAAAAGTCCACTGTCCCGATGACGACGGCCTCTGGCTGGTCAACCTGAAAGACAACACCGCCAGGCTGATCGTCAGCGTAGCCCAGGTCACCGAAACCTTTTACCGTTCGGACATGGCGAACACGCCGGGCTGGTTCAACCACCTGCTGTTCAGCCCGGACAGCGGCCGGGTTGCGTTTTTCCACCGCTGGCGGCGGTGGCGTCCGGACGGCTCCCCGCGGCACCTGACCCATATGTTCACGGCCAACCGCGACGGTTCGGACATATGGCCGCTGAACCTCGAAGACATGAGTTCGCATTATACCTGGGTGAACCCGCGGCAGATCATCAATTTCTCCAACCGCTACGCCGGGGGCTGGCAATATTACCTGTACACGGACCGCACCCACCGCACCGAAACCATCGCCAGGGACGTTTTCCCGGACGACGGACACTGTTCGTATTCTTCCGACGGCAAGTGGATGCTGACCGACAGCTACCCCGAAACCAATTATCCGTACCGCAAGCTGTTCCTGTATCATCTGGAAAGCGGCGCGGCCTATGAAATCGGCGAATTTCACTCCGATCCGTCCTATCCGGCCCCGACCCGCTGCGACCTGCATCCGAACTGGTCGCGCGACGACCGGCAGGTCTGCATCGATTCCATCCATGAGGGATCGCGCCAGATGTATGTGATCGATGTTTCCGAACTTACCGGCAAGTGATTTCCTGCCGGACACGGCCTGACAGCAGGACAAACGGCAAAAATAAAGGATTTTTATTCGCATCAGGGGATTGACTTTTCCGGTTTTCCGGTTATTCTATTATTTATCCGGGTAAACAAAATTCAGTTTTTCTGTTCGATACCGCAGTTTACTCGAGTAACCAAAGAAGAATCCGGAGAATGCCGTGCAAACCAAGACAGGAGCAGCCCTGACCCGCAAAGACATCGCCCGGGCGGCGGGAGTCAGCGTGGCCACCGTTTCCTATGTGCTGTCGGGAAACGGACGGCGGAAAATCAGTCCCGCCACCCAGCGCCGGGTATGCGAAGTGGCGGAAAAGCTCGGCTACGTGCCGAATTTCTCCGCCCAGGCGCTTTCCACCGGCAAAAGCATGAACATCGGCTTCCTGAGCCCGTACACCACCTGGCTGATCGACCCCATGTTCCATGCCGTCCAGTTCGGGCTGATCACCGGCGTGAACGAAACGTCCTACACGCCGATCTGTTTTTACGGCGCCAACGAAAAATTCTTCCAGAAGCTGAAACAACTGCGGCTGGACGGCATTGTGGTGTTTTCCAGCGCGTTGACGCCGGAACTGATTTTCCTGATACAGCAATGCATACTGCCGATCGTTTTCATCAACACCGACCCCCGGCGCGCCGGGCTCGATCGCCCGAATATCAGTACCGTCAGTTCCGATTACCCCTTGCTGGTGCAACAGGTGTTCGAACGCCTGCTGGCGGGTGGAGCCAGGCACACGCTGGCGCTGCTGGACTGTCGGAGCGAGCATTGCCAGCCGAACGAAATCATGGCCGCCGCCTTCTGGCCGCAGGTCGAGGGAGCCAAAGGGCGGATGAAAACGACCCTGCTGCAGCAACCCGGCGAAGAATTCATTGACTCCATCCACTCCTACCTGAAAAGCGGCGCTCCGTTTGACGCCGTTTATGAGGATATCAACCGGAAGCGGAAATACAATTTTGTTTCCATTGCGCGGGAATACAACCTTGAGCCGGGGCGCGATTACCGGCTGATTCGTTCGGATACGGTCAGCGACTATCCGCTGCTGCCCGGCGAAACCCGCTTTTCCCAGCCGTTGGTCGAGATCGGGCGAACGGCATGGCAGGTCATGGAACGGATGCTTCAGGGCACGCCCCCTGAACACTTGCGCCTGCCGTTCATAGAGGAGAGCGGTTCCATATGATATTATAACGTCACCCCATAGAATACACCTTTGCCAAAAACCATAATTGCTTTATGGAGAAAAAAATGAATCGTCTTAAAGAAAAATTTACACTTATCGAACTCCTTGTCGTAATCGCGATCATCGTTATTGATGTTATTTACGTCATCGATATGAAATTATTCTCCGCCAAAGTAGGTTTTCGCCCGTGCTCCTCGATAAATTTCTTTTCCTGCGCCTCAATCTGCCCCCGTCGCTTCGAAAAAACCTCCATCACTTCTCCCGAAACTCCCTCAATATCAAACCAGACGATACTTCCCTTGTCATCCAGATGATTTTTCGTCTTATACCCCAAATCATGGCACAACTTTGCCAGCTCATTATGATAAACCTTGCCCGCATAACGAATCGCCCGCACCATTTCCACCCTTAAAACTCAGTTTTCAAGCGTCCATGTGTACCGCAGCCATACTATATTCCTTCATCGCATCCGGCCAAAGCTTGCCACATCAATCCATTCGAATATCTCAAAGATGTCCTGGCCAGAATCAATTCTCATCCGCATTCCAAGCTCGCGGAACTGCTCCCTCACAACTGGCAGCCCACTGGCCGGTAATTTTCTTATTCACTATGCGCCTGGCTTCTTGTCAGCGGATGGTGCTCTGCTAAAAGATAGCCCGATTCCGGCCGGCGCCCTGATCACTGTATAAATTTCCCAATGTTGCCCCCTGTCCAGAGATTTTTATTTCCCGGACCAAATTCTCTACCATTTTCCGCTCAGATGTGGGCTCGTCGGACTCTTACCCCAGAAACACTGAAAAATTGCAAGGAAAGTAATCCTGTCAAGCTCAAAAAGCCCGAATCATTTTGCCCGATCTTGCGTATTGTATAGGATTTTATCTTTGGTTCGGGCGTAGATCGTTCCGGATTTTGGAAAATGTCATTTCCGAATCAGAGATAAAAATCAAATGAGCTAAGCCGCGGTGGTCGGACGAGGACGATCGCTATGTGTATTGAATCGAAAATGGGTGATTGCGGTATATGTTTTGGAGAGAACCTGGATGCGGGGAATGAATATTTTTCCGGCTATTTGAATGGTACGGCAGCGGGCTTGGAACCGTACAGGATCAATATCCGGATTACGGTTATAATTATGATTACCTGGGGCGGGCCGGAGGAGTAGTCAACGCACCGCCGCGCAAGGTCACTTCTCTCAAGGGGCCCTCGCGGATGCTGATGTTTGCGGAAAGCGTTTCGTCATCGCTGGCGAGTTACGGTTCGCACGCGCTCCGTCCCGCCCACGCTACGCTCTATCTGGGCGTCCTGGCGGCGCGTCATGCCAAAAGCGTCAATACCCTGTTTGTCGATGGACATACCCGGCAGGAAAAAACAAACGTCGTCACCGCGCCGCCGCACGTCCCCCTCGACAATCCCTATAAAAGCGAACCCTTCAACGACCCCATCACCTGGAAAGGAGAATAACCATATGAAAAAAGCGATGGTTCCACTGATCATCCTGTTCGCGGCCGCGCTCGGCGCGTCGGAAAATTACGCCTACCTCTATCCGTCCATCCTGAAAACAGGGAAAAACCTGATTCAGCAGGACCTGACCAAATGGAGCGGCAAACCGCTCAAGGACTGCCAAATGCTTCACGGCAAAGGTTCGCCGTTCTCTCCCGACGGGCAGACCCTGATCATCGATTCCAACGGCACTTCTCCGAATTACTGGGGCAGCAGCACGCTGGTTCAACGCGGCCACACGTATCTGGTCGGCGGCTGGGTCAAGAACGACAACGCCAAGATTCTGTTCTGGTCCCATTCCAGCTACAGCGACCCGAAAGAACGGGTCAATGACCGCATTTATTTTTTCTCCGGCGGCAGCAGGCTGCTGGACGGTTATCTGTCCGATTCGGTCAAGCAGCGGTTGGGCGGCGATCCGGATGAATGGCATCTCTGCTACCGGCTGGTGGAAATCCCCAAAGAAGGCTCCCCCTCCCCGCGCCTGAGTTTAATGATCGGCACCTATTTCGCCACCGGCAAAATAACGATTGCCGCCCCGTTCGTCATCGACGTCACCGATGACGCGGCCAATTGGAAGCTGACGCTCGATATCCGCGGTACAGAACCGGTCCACAGTGCCTCCGTCCTCGAGCAGAACGTCCGCGACACCGTCTGGCAGAAAAACTTTACTCCCCCGGCGGAAACCTTCAACGCTGAAATTCCCGGCACGGACTTCCGCCGCGGACTGGATAAAAAAACGTTCGAAGGCTATCTCCTGAAGGTCGAATACGCCAATGGCAAAACAGCGGCGTTCTCCGCTCCGAAAGAAAAAACCGTCAAAGGACTCTGACCATGAAAAAATTCTTCGCCATCCTGAATCTAAGCATATTCTGCCTGTTCTGCACGGCTTCGGAGCTCACGATCTTGAACCGCCAGGGCGGCGCATTGACCGGAGCCCAGCGCCGGGACGTAACAATCGAAATCAAAAAGACGGAATCCCCCAACAACGTCGAAACCATCGAATACCGCCTGGAATCCCTGGCCGACGGGGAACAGTTCTTCCAGCTCCGGTGCTCCGCCGAGCTTACCGGAGAGAACATTTCGGTGTTCGACGGGCTTGAACTGGTACCCGCCAATGCATCCGAGCATCATAAACAACAACTCTTTCTCGGTACGTTTCCGCTGGCGGCGGCCTGGACCGCGACAGAGGGCATAGCCGTCGCCGCCGGGGCGGAAGACCACCACAGTTTTCTGTACATGGACCTGCGCAGGGGCGGCGGCAAAGCGGTCATTACCCAGACCGTAAACGCCGCGTTGCTCAAGAAAGGTTCCATTTACGAAGGCAAATTCCATGTCATCCAGTTCTCCCCTAAGTACGGCGAACGTGACGCCATGAGCCGTTATTACAAACTCTATCCGCAACGCTTCCTGCCCAATCCCGAGGTCGATCCGCGCCTTTACGGCATCAGCGCCACCTATTCAAGCTGGATAAGGAGCAATCCCGAATGGGCACGTTTCACCGGGGCCGAATGGGAATGGTGCCTCCATGCCGGTCGCCACTGGGGCGACCTGACCGGTGATTACTACGACATGCCGCATGAGAAATACATCGAGCGCTATTATTTCACTCAACGCGACGGCAAATTCGATCCGAAAAACCTTAACGGCATGCCGCAGGATGAATTCCGCGAAATCCAGAAACAGCGGCTCGCCGACGGTTATTACTGCGGTATCGCCAACGGCTATTACACCACCGGCGCGTCCCGGATCAACAAAGCCATGTCCGCCAAGTTCAACGATTCGCTGGCGGCCGCGCATCCGCAGGTATTGGACCATTATGATTACGCCGATTCGGTCTTCGCCTTCCCGGAAACCTCGTGGTTCAAGGAACTCATGCGGATGATCCGGGTCGTGGCGGACCGTGACGACGTCGGCGCCATCGCCTTCGATATCCCGCTGGAAAGCGAAGTCTACCGTGGTCCGAAGCTTCGCGAAATGACGAACGCCGGCTTCGACAAGTTCGGCGCCGGAGTGGTCCGGGCGGTAGCCAACAGCAAACTCTATCAGGCGATCAATCAGGTCCCGGCGAAATTCGGCAACTACAAGCTCGGCGTGATCAAAAACGGCAACAGCCTCCACCAGATCAACGACTGCTTCTATGCCGACAACTGCATGGCGGAGGCCAACCCCTGGCAGTACGCCCCGCCGTGGCCCCGCTTCGTCCGTTATGCGATGGGCGAAAAAGGCGCGACGTTCTGGGAGGGCTACCACCCGGAGGAATTCGACGCGAATTACAACTCCTGGCCGCAGGAGGACCGCGACCAGTTGATCCGCGATCTCGGACATTACGCCGCTCACCGGGCATTCCTGTACGGCGTGACCTGCGGGGCGCATTTCACCAGTGAATACCTGACGAACCTTGCCCCGGCGATGCAAGCCTGCATCGACGCCCGTTACAAGGTCGTTCCCGGGCTGGAAACCGCGGATGGCGACATCACCGTCACCCGTTACGGCAACGCGGACCGGAGCTTTATCGCCCTCTGCAACAAAAGCAAAACCGTCAAGACCCCGACCGTTGAAGTATTCGCCGGAGAGTTCAGCTCGGACATTGCCGACGCACCGGCGGGCAACGCGCTGATTTTCGCCGGTTTCCTCGGCGGAGATATCAGCAACCTGTACCGGAACGGCAAAGAATTCGTTTCCGCCCCGGTACAGCCGTTGCGGGTGAACATTCTGGAAGCGGTGGGCGCCGCTCCGGCGGGAGCCACCGGCGAGATCACGGCGAAATGGGACAGCCGTTTTGCCCAAATGACCTTGACCCTCGTTTCAAAGAATTATTCCGGCGCGGTTCAATTGCGCGAACAGTTCGGTTCATACAAAGCGGAACACGGCGGCAGCGTGAAGCTCTCTCCCGGTCAACCGGTTTCGGTCATCTACCGCAACAGCCTCTCCTTCATCGACGACGACGCCATCAAGGCGATGCCGCTGATCGACGGTTCGCCCCGGTTCACCATCCGTTACGCGGACGATCACTGGTCGCGGGAAATGGCCGAGCGGACCGCCGTCTTTTTCCGTGAACTCGGCAAATACCGGGTCCCGCTGGAAAAAGATTCCGCCCTGCCGGAATTCACCGTGGCCCTGAGCCTCAACGGCAAAGTGCCCGCGCTCACCGCGCCCGGCATCGGCGGCAATGCGGAAAATCTGGTGGTTCATGCCGCCTCCCGCGAAGAATTGAGCACCATGACCCGGCTGATGCTGGACGTGCTGAACAACATCAAGTATCCGGAATACATCTGGGGCGTCAAGATGGATGATACGGACCGGAGCATTTTCCAGACGCGCCGGTACAGTTGCAGCTACCGCTAATCTCGAAAACATCAAAAAAACAGGCCGAGCGAAATGCCCTGCCTGTTTTTTTGCAGAAAAGCGTTATTTCAGGTAAATGTCCGCCAGGTCCAGATAATGCGCCCAGTCCGCCGGGGTCTGGTCGTGTTTACCGGTCCGCAGGTGGTAACTGATTTCACCGGTCAAGGGCGTTTCCGGCGGCGGCATGACATCGGTGCCGAGCCCTTCCGCGCCAAAAAGACGGTAGACTTCCGCCGCGTGGACGCCGGACAGAAATTCCCCCTTCGGGTCCGCCCACAGGTCCTCGGTGGCGCTGGCGATACACACCGGGCGCGGCGCCATCAACGAAATCAGGAAGTGCTGGTCGAACGCCATCGCCTGTTCATTCTCCATGTACTGCGCGAAAGAAGTGCGGAACCAATGCGGAAACGCCGTTTTGACCACGGCCACGTTTTCGCCGAAATTACGCTTGAACAGCGAAGCTCCGGCACAGCCGGAGTTGTTGGTGATCACCAGCCGGAAACGCGCGTCGTTGGCCCCCGCCCACAACGAACTCTTGCCCAGCCGTGAATGCCCGTGCACCGCTACCCGGGATGCATTGACCAGCGGCTCGGTCTCCAGACAGTCCAGGGCGCGGGAGAGCCCCCAGGCCCAGGCGCTGATGGCGCTGTAACGGTCCGTCAGCGAAGGCAGTTCGGCTTCGGTAAAAAACAGCGGATAGATGCTTTTGTCCCAATGCCCCGCGCCGTCCGGGAAAATATCGTGGTAACAGATGGTGCCCGAGGCATAACCGCGCCGGACCGTTTCCTTGAAGTACCAGCGGTCAACCTGAGTGCCGCGCGATTCCTCGGAACCATCAAGGTCCGGCATGCGCCGCCCGGTGATCCGAACGTCTTTTTCCGGGGTCGCCGCATGGTTTCCCTTGAAGTTCAATCCGAGAAACGCCGGGACCGGCTTTTCCGCGTTTTCCGGGATATACAGCAGCATGTCGATGGCGTGCGACTTGCCGTTGTTCATTTCAAATGCGATCCGGTATTCCTTACGGATCGCCAGTCCGTCCAGAGCCCCTTTTTTGCAGGACAACAGTTCAAAGGAGACGCGGTCCGGGCGCGGCGGCAGTTGGCCGTACACTTCGTTTTTGTACATTTCCAGAATGCGCGGGCGCTGGAAATTCACCCATTCAAACGCATTCCGCACGTTGGAGCCGTCGGCTTTGTCCAGCGGAGACGGCAGGGTCAGAGCCGGAATTTTCGATTCATCGTAATTGACGGTTTTCTGCGCTTCTTCTCTAGTTTTCATGCGAGTTCCTGTCTGGTTGGAATGTTGATATTTGCGCCGTATACAAAATCTTCAACAAAAAAACAGGATGCAAAGCATCCGTACCGCACCGGGCCCGGGCGGGGTACAGCGGCGCGAAACGCTGCCCGCCCGCAAAGCGGAATCCCATTTCGCCCTGCAGGCGACCAGCGCTGTCCGCGCGCTGGACCGCGTGCGGCAACGTGCCGCCGCGAAGGGCTTTTTGTTATTGAAAAATCTGCACACGGTGTTAAAAACATGTTCATCTTGGTAATGTAACGCGGGACAAAGAAAATTGCAATCCGGAAAACCGCTTTTGACAGACTCCGCACGATCATCCCCACGCAGGAATTTTCCGATTTCCGTATTTTTTTTAATTTGCCATTGACAAAATCCGGGAAACCGTTATATTAATCACAAACGATTGTGAAAGGTGTTTCATGGCAACTCTGAAAGACATTTCGGCGCGGACCGGTTTCTCCGTAGCCGTGGTATCGCGGGCATTGAATCCGCATCCCGACCAGCAGGTGGCGGAATCCACCCGCCTCGCCATCGAGGAAGCCTGCCGGGAACTCGGCTACCGCCGGAACCACGCGGCATCCTGTCTCCGCCGCGGGCGGCACAGCGCGATCGGGGTTTTCCTGCCCGGCCTTGCCGGTGAACTGACGGCAAGCCTGCTTCATGGGTTGACACGTACCGCCAATGCCGCCCGGTTCTCCTGCAACATCAGTTTCGGCGAGGGCATCGACGAATACCTGCGGTTCATCGAACAGGCCAATTCGCTCCAGAGCGTCGGCATCATCAGTTACGCACCGATTTTCCGCCGGGCCGGGGAGCGGGACGTATTTCACAGCCATATACGGAAATTTATTTCGTCGGGCGGCAACGTGCTGATGGTCAACCACGCACAGCCCCCCTGCCCCGGCGCGGACCGTGTCTGCATCGACAATTACCACGCGGGCAAGCTGGCCGCCGAGCATCTGCTGGAAACCGGATGCAGGCGCTTCCGCCTGATCGCCTCCGACGCCGACTACTGGCAGGGCAATCAGCGCAATGCCGGATTTCTCGATACACTCTCCGCGCACCGCCAACCCGCCGAAGTCCTAACCGTATCCGGCAACGACAGCCGTTTCACCGGCATGGAAAAAATCACCCCGGAGCTGACCGGCGAACTCGGCATCTTCGTCCGCAGCGACTATCTCGCCCTCGCTCTGTACCGGGAACTGCAACAGGCCGGGCGCGGCGCGGAGCCCGGGCGGAACCTGAAAATCGTCGGGCACGACGACCTGCTCTGTTCCGGGCTGCTGTTTCCGGCGCTCAGCTCCGTCCGGCCGCCATTCGAAGCCCTCGGCGAAATCGCCATGCAGACGATGCTGAACCACCTGCTCAACACCGCCGTTCCCATCGATACCGAACGGCTGAAACCTCAACTGGTCATCCGCGAAAGCTCGCGTTCCTCATAAACCAAATCTCAAGGAAAACACCATATGCTGCAAGACGTACAACTGAAGCCAATTACCGGCACCTTCATCAGCCCCCTGCTCGGCGATACCGGAATCAACAACTGGGGATTGAAGGAATGGCGACAGGGCTTCCGGCTGATGAAAGCGATCGGCATCGACACCGTCATCGTCATCCGCTGCGAAATGGAGCGCGGAGGGCATTGCTGGTCCGCGCTCGACCCGCGTTCGACCACCTGGCCGGAGGACCCGAATATCCTGAGCATGTTTTTCCGCCTCGCGGACGAATACGGCATGAACCTGTTCCTCGGCGGGCCGGTCGGCATCACCAATCTGCACGTCGGCGACTGGCGCAAGGAAATCGACGACACCAAACGCTTTTACGAAAAAATGTTCACCCTGTTCGGACACCACAAATGCTTCACCGGACTTTACAATACGCTGGAAGCGCTCCCCTGGCATTTCAATTTCCTCGACATTCTGCTGGAAGTCGCCCGGTTCTTCCGCGAAATCGGGCCGGATAAGAAAACCCTGATTTCTCCCACCTTCTACGGCTTCCACGGCGATATGTCCGGGCATTACACGCCCGAACAATGGATCGATATCTACGGCCGTTATTTCTTCGAACCGGCGGCAGGGCTGATCGATTACTGCGCGCCGCAGGACAAATTCGCCGTGCCGGATTGCCGCCTCGGTGAAATCAGGGAGAGCGAAATCTGCGAATGGTACCGTCAGGCGCTTGAGCTGTTCAACCGTTGCGGCATCGAGCTCTGGGCCAACATTGAAACATTTCAGCGCCCCTACGCGGCGGCGGAAAACGCCGGTTACTTCCGGCAGAGCGACTACCGCACGCTGTACATGAAGCTCCAGGCCGCCGCGCCGTATGCGTCCAAATTAATCACGTTCGAGTTCGACAGCTGCATGAGCCCGAACGCCGAATGGGGTTCTTCGCGGCGGCTGCTCGAGCGTTATCTGGAGATGACCGGACGCGACCCCGCCTTGATCGACGGGATCATGTCCTGAGGTTGCCGTGCCGTTCTTTTACGGCTGCTGAAACAGCGGGGTCGAAAGGTATCGTTCGCCGGTGTCGCAAATCATGGTCACGATATGTTTGCCGTGATTTTCGAGACGTTCGGCAATCCGACGGGCGGCAGCCACGTTGGCGCCGGAGCTGATCCCGCAAAGAGTCGAGCACTTCAGCGCAAGCTGCCGGGCGCCGCAGATCGCATCGTCATCACTGACGGTAACGATTTCATCCACAACAAACGGGTCGTAATTCACGGGCACAAACCCGGCGCCGATCCCCTGAATGCCGTGCCTGCCCGGCTGCCCGCCGCTTAACACCGGCGAGGCCGCGGGCTCCACCGCCACCACCCGGATTCGCGGGTTTTTCTCTTTCAGAAAACGCCCGACTCCGGTAATGGTGCCGCCGGTCCCTACGCCGGCTACGAAAATATCGATTTTGCCTTCGGTTGCGTCCCAGATTTCCGGCCCGGTGGTCAGATAGTGCGCTTCCGGATTGGCCGGGTTTTCGAACTGCCGGGCCAGAAATGCACCGGCGGTGGAGGCGGCCAGTTCTTCCGCTTTGCGGATGGCGCCTTTCATCCCTTCTTCGGCGGGGGTCAGGACGACTTGCGCGCCCAGGTGAGCCATCAGAGCACGGCGCTCCACGGACATGGATTCGGGCATCGTCACAATCAACCGGCATCCGGCGGCGGAAGCGGCCATCGCCAATCCGATTCCCATATTGCCGCTGGTGGCTTCGATCACGGCCCCGCCTGGGCGCAACATCCCGTCCGCCAACGCCTTGCGGACAATATTCCATGCCGGACGGTCTTTAACACTGCTCAGCGGTCCGAAAAATTCCAGTTTGCCCCACACCCGGACGTCATTGCAATCACTGCAAAGCTGCAACAACGGAGTGTGCCCGATACAATCGACGATTCTTTGATAATTTTTCATGGCCTCCATCCTGTTTTAATGATTACTCCGCCCTATAAACATAACGTGTTCATAATGAAATGTCAACCGCTGAACCTCGAAAACCGGCAATAAACCTCCCGCCGCCCCCCCTCCTCAGGACGATGGCGGCAGAGCCCCCAAATACTTGAAAAATCGATTTGAACTATCCCTCTCTTGTGATATTGTATGAATGTACTGTACCCAGGACTGGAGGTGGTGTCTATGGAAGCCAATCGCAGAATATTGATCGTCGACGACCAGAGTGACCTGCGCGAGCAGCTCGCCCAGTTGTTATTGAACAGCGGCCGTCCGAATAAAACCGCAATGCTGGTACGGGGAATGCGCGCCCGGCTGATGGGCGTCGGCGAAAGCGCCGAAGCCGATACCGACACGCTCCCGCTCTACGACATCGACACCGCCGGCCAGGGCGAGGAAGCCTACGACATGGCCAAGGCCGCGCTGGCGAACAAAGCCCCCTACGCGGTCATGTTCGTGGACATGCGGATGCCGCCCGGCTGGGACGGCCTCAAGACCGCCCGGATGATCCGCGAGATCGACCCCAACCTCGAAATCGTGATCATGACCGCCTACGCCGACCATTCCCAGGAAGACCTGTCCCGCGAAATCGGCAACCCGGAGAAACTCCTTTACATCAAAAAACCGTTCCAGTCCGAAGAAATTTGCCAACTGGCCCTGTCGCTCTGCGCCAAATGGAACCTCCAGATGCTGCATCAGAAACGCAGGAGCATTCTGGAACGGCTCGTCCTGAGCATCCGCAAGATCAAACAGCAGGAAACGCTGCGCGACACTTACCGCCAGATTCTCGACGCCTATCTGGAATTTTTCCAGACCGAATGCGGGTTCATCGCCGCCTGGAACCCGGAATCCCAATCCTGGAACGTTCAGGCCGCCAACCGGTACGAAGAAAAAAAGGCCATGGAATTCCTGACCCGCCATCAGCCTCAGTTGCTCGAAACGACCGCGCTGAGCGAAGTTGAAACCCTTCAGGCGGTGCCGTTGCGGGAACGCGGCTGCAACGCCATCCTGTTCGCGGATAACGGCATCACCAGCGATGACCCGATCTGGTTTCAGGCGTTCAACGCCCTGAATCAGACGGCGCTCGATCAGATCGAATTCGGACGCAAGCTCAGTATCCGTCTCCGCAACTGTCCGTCGCTGGCGCAGTTGGACGATTGCCGCCAGGCTATTGACGGACTGAAAAAGAAATACCTCGGCGATCCCGATATTGCCCGGCTTTCCGCCCGGCTGAACGATATATCCTACTGAACAAAAACTTATGCAGATTATTTCACTCCGGAATTTCGCCGAGGCGGTACAGGCCGCCTGCGATGCCCTGTCCGTTCCCGGCTCCGTGCTCCTGATCCCGACTGAAACCGTCTACGGACTGGTATGCCGCTGGGACGACGCCGCCGCGCGGGAAAAAATCTACGCCTTGAAAGAACGCGACGGACGCAAGCCGCTGGCGATGTTCGCCGCCGATGCCGACGCCCTGACCGGCGCCGGGGTCGAACTGGATGGCGCCCCGCGCCGCCTGCTGCTGCGCTTCACGCCGGGGCCGATTACGATTATCGCCCCGAACCGGGACGGCTCGACGACCGGATTCCGGATTCCGGACCATCCGTTCGTCAAGGCGCTGCTGTCGGCGTGCGGAACTCCGCTGGCGTCCACCAGCGCCAACCATTCCGGTTCGCCGAACGCCCTGTCGGTCACGGAAGCACTGTCCGACCTTGCCGGAGAATTGGAGCTTGCCATTGACGCCGGATCGATCCCGGCGGACAGCCAGGCGTCCACCGTCGTGGATGCCTCAAAGCCGGGAATATGCCGAGTATTGCGGGAAGGCCCGATTCCGGCGGATGCGGTTCTAGCCGCCGCCGAATCCTGAACAAACACGAAGTAATTATTGCAGCGCCATCTGCGGGAAACTGTTTCCCTCCGGCAGCGATGTCGGAACCTGAATCGGCTGTTCGTGATCCGGAATCCCCCAGCGCCGGGTAAAAGGCCAGAACACAAACGCCGCGCGTCCCACCATATTGCGCCGCGGCACCACGCCCCAGATCCGGCTGTCCGAACTGAACAGCGAATTGTCGCCGAGCATGAAATAGCAATCCTCCGGCACCACGAATTCCGCCGACGGCGAACCGAGATACCGGCACGGCCCCGTGCCGACGATATTCAGGTGGCCCTGATAACCGCCCATGCCGCTGTAGAGTTTTTCAAACGCGGGCGCAAGGTCCTGGACGCGCTTGAATTCCGAAGCGCCTTTTGGCTTCACATAAAGCTGGTTGCGGTCAATGCGCAGCGTATCTCCGGGCATTCCGGCAAGGCGCTTGATGTAGTAGTATCCGGCCAGCGGCTTGCCGTTTTCGAGGATGCCGCGGGTGTTGAACACCACCACTTCGCCGCGCTTGAAGTCGAAAAAATGATGCGAAAGCTGATCCACAAACAGATGGTCGCCCAGCGACATCCAGCCGTCGGCCAGCGTCTCGCCTTTCCGGTATTCGCGGTTCGGGTTCAACTGCGTATAATCGTAAACCTTGGGCCACGTGCCGGGCAGCGTATAACCGCTGTTGCCGATCATAAACGAACTGTTTCCGAAAAAGAATTTGCCCGGCAGGGTCGCGCCCCCGAAACGGGCCGTTTCGCTGATGGAATACTGGTCAAGCCTACCGTCGGACTGGATCGTCGCCTGCGCCGGCACCGCCGAAGAAAGCAGGAAACTCATCGGGTACGGAGTTTTTACCACGTCCTTTTCCAGATAATGAGTGCCGAACAGGGTCGGCTGCATGCTGCTGGTCGGAATCTTGAACGGCTGGGCGAACAGCCCGCGCAAACCAAATGCGATCATACAGACGACCGCGAGGATATCGAGGATTTCGCGCATCCGGCTGCTCCGGTATTTCGGCGCATAGCGGCGGATTTTTTCTTTGGCCTCGGCGTAATAGGCGTCGATGGCGGAAGTCTTGTCCTGTTCGCGGATTTTTTCACCGGCTTCGAATACTCCTGCCAGCGTTTCTTTTTGAGCGTCGCTCAAAACGTCGTCGTCGGCATGGAGAATATAACGAACCTGCGAGATCGCTTCGCGCAGACGCTTCTGCTGTTTCCGTTTTTTCCGCCAGTCAAACATCACTTTGCCTTGTTGTCGGTGGATTTCAGAACTTCGACGAACGCTTCCTGCGGGATATAGACATTGCCTACTTCCTTCATGCGCTTTTTGCCCTCTTTCTGTTTGTCGAGCAGTTTGCGCTTACGGGTGATATCGCCGCCGTAGCACTTGGCCAGCACGTTCTTGCGGAGCTGGCGAACGGTCTCGCGGGAAACGATCTTGCCCCCCACCGCGCCCTGAATCGCAATCTGGAACATCTGCGCCGGAATCAGGTCCTTGAGCTTGGAGCAAAGGATGCTGCCGCGCGAATGCGCATGGTCCACGTGAACGATTGAGGAAAACGCATCCACCGGTTCGCCGTTGACCAGGATATCGAGTTTGACCAGTTTGTCGGCGCGATAGCCGCTCGGCTCATAGTCAAAGCTACCGTAGCCGCGGGTAAGGGATTTAAGTTTGTCGTGAAAGTCGATCAGGATTTCGTGCATCGGCAGTTCGGCTTCGATGATGACATGCGCGCCGTCCACCGCTTCGGTCGACGTGCAGAGCCCGCGCTTGCTCATGACCAGCGCCATGACGTCGCCGATGTAACCCGTCGGAATCATGATTTTGGCTTTGATCAGCGGTTCTTCGATGCGGTCGATCAGGGTCGGGTCGGGCATATGGACGGGGTTGTCCACGTGGATCATGTTGCCGTCGCGCATGTAAACATGGTAAATCACGCTCGGATAAGTGGCGATGATGTCCATGTCATATTCGCGGCGCAACCGTTCCTGGATGATTTCCATGTGCAGAAGCCCGAGAAAGCCGCAGCGGAAACCGAACCCCAGCGCGGCGGAGGTTTCCGCCTGATACTGGAATGCGGCGTCGTTCAACTGCAACTTGGCCATGCTCAATTTAAGCTGTTCGTAGTCCGCCGAATCGATCGGGTAAATCCCGCTGAACACCATCGGCGTAACCTTGCGGAAGCCGGGAAGCGGCGCCGGACAGGGAATGCGGGCGTCGGTAACGGTATCGCCCATCGGTGTATCGGACGGGCTCTTCAGGTTCGGGATCAGGTATCCGACCTCACCGGCGCTGAGCGAATCAACGGCGGTCATGTTCGGTTTGAACACGCCGACTTCCTTGATTTCGCTTTCGATGCCGTTGCTGAAAATCCGGGCCCGGACTCCGCGCCGGAATTCACCGTTGTAAACGCGGACATAAGTGATCACGCCCCGGTACGGGTCGTAACTGGAGTCGAAAATAAGACTGCTGGCACCTTCGTAACCGTCATTGGTCGGCGGCGGGATTCTGGTGACGATCGCTTCCAGAAGTTCCGGGATGCCGATGCCCTCCTTGGCACTGACCAGGATCGCGTCTTCGCGCGGCAGGGCCAGGATTTCCTCCATCTGTTCATAGCAGAGTTCAAGGTTGGTGGCGGGCAGGTCAATTTTGTTGATGACGGGAATCACCGTCAAATTCTGGCGGAACGCCAGCGAAACGTTCGCCACCGTCTGCGCCTGTACGCCCTGCGTGGCGTCGATGATCAGCAACGCGCCTTCGCAAGCTGAAAGAGCACGGCTGACTTCGTAGGTGAAGTCCACGTGTCCGGGGGTATCGATAAGGTTCAGGTTGTACTCTTTGCCATCCTGCGCCGTGTGGGCCATCCGCACCGGGTGCGATTTGATGGTGATGCCGCGTTCACGTTCAAGGTCCATGGCGTCAAGCACCTGCTCCTGCAGGTCGCGTTTGGCGATGGTTTTGGTATGCTCCAGCAACCGGTCGGCCAGGGTAGACTTACCGTGGTCGATATGGGCGATGATCGAAAAATTGCGTATCAATTCAAGCTTGCTCATAGATCAACTATTTATGTTTAAATTATTGCGAATGCATAATCTAGCCCGTAAACACATGGATTTCAAATCGGGAATGAGATTTTTACAGATCCTCCCGTTAAAAATAGTTCACATGGGAAACCGCGGAGCGAAACGTCAGGAGCGAATCTCCGCAATCGGGAATTCGTCATACTGCGCAACGGTCATTTTCAAGCCGTCCGGCGCCCGGACTTTCACGTCCAGCGAACGGTCTTCACGCATACGCCATGAAACGTCGATTTCGCCGTGCGGAGTAGGTACCGAACCCGAGGCATGGGTCAAATGCCCCGGATAAATCTTCAACTCAAACGTCTTGAATCCCGGTTCCAGCGGTTTGACGCCCAGCAGATAAGCGCCGCTGTAGTACGGCATGATGCTGCTCCAGGCATGGCACAGGCTCCCCGCGCCGTTGAAGTCGCGGCTGCCGAACTCGGTTTCCCACAGCGAAGTCGCGCCGGACAGCACCGGACCGGAAAACTCCGACATCAGGAAGCAGTCGGCATAGGCGCGGGCCTCCGGCCCCGCCTCCATCATGGCGTTGAGCATATAGAACAGCGAACTGTAGGTCAATTTGCGGAGCTTCCTGGAATAAACGGCATCCAGGAGCCCCCCCACTTTCTGCTCCGGCACCAGTCCGTTGTAAAGCATCAGCATCTGCACCAGTTCGCAGGGCTCGTAATCGCCGGAGAGGGTGGTTTGATAAACGCCCTGGGCGGGGTCGAAGAATTTCGCTTCGCAAGCACGGCCGATGGCGTCGGCATGAGCTTCCAGTTCGGCGGCGCGCGGTTCGTTGCCGGACCACCGGTGCATGGCGGCGGTTGAACGCAGGGCTTCCAGCAGATAGATGTTATAAGGGCTCTGCGGAAATTCATTGACCTCCGAAAGCTTCCCGCGCCATTCATAGAAATTCCAGACGCCGTCGAACCCGGCTACCGCGGAATGATACAAGCCGTCAACGGCGTCGCGCCGCGCCAGCGCCAATTCCAGAATCTCATCGACCAGCTTCATGTGCCGCTCGAAAACCGCTCCCGAACCGCTGAACAGCCAGTGTTCGCGCAATTCGGAAATCCAGGCATAGGTGAACGAGGGAATTGAGAGCTGATGAAATCCCGGCGCGGTCAGGTTCAGATAACCGTTGCCGCGGTACGAACCGGCCAGCAAATCCAGCGAAGCCGCCGCGAAATCGTAATTGCCCCACACATAATAACCGTAATGAATCTGGTTGCGGGAGTCATAGCCGTAAAGCGCCTGTTCGCGCCACGGACAATCCTCGTAATGCTCGTGCATGCAGAGCTGGAGGGTGTCCACCGATATGCGGTTGATCTCTGTCATCAGGCCGTCTTCGGTTTTGAATTCCGCCGGAGCGGGCAGAGGCAATTCCAGCGGCACGGCTCCGGCATAACGCACCCGGACTTCCCCGTCGCCGAACCCGGTGATGTGAAGTTCGACATAGCGCGCTCCGATCCGCCGGAGCGTGTGGACAAATTCATTGTCCCCCTCGCGGCAGATGTAACGGTCGGCAAAGTTCCGGCCGTCCGGTGCGACTTTGCACCGTCCGTCGTCCAGATGCTCCCCGTGGGCGATATCGATCACCGTCCCGGCGGGCGCGGTGACGGCAATCACCGGCCAGCCCACGGTTTCCCGTTTCAGGTCGGCGATCAGGTAATAGCCGTTGGCGGCGCCGTCGGACGGCAACGGGCGAAACACCACTTCCGCCGAGCGGTCCGCCAGCAGTTCCACCGTCGTGCGGACATAGGAATCACCGGAACGGCAGGGCGGAGCCGATGAGAACAGTTTCTCGGGCGGCACCTGGCGCAGGTAATCCGCCGCGCATGCCTCCGCCGCGCCCTTGTCAAAATCGGTCCGGCAGAGCCAGCCGTGCTGGCAGAGTTCGACCGGAGGCGAATCAAGCTCCAGCAATTCGGCGGTCGGACGCTCTTTCACCGGGCTCCACCAGTCCTGATCCGGGTAAACGTAAACGCCCTGCCAATCCGTTTCGGCGGGCGCTTCCGGGCGGGCGTCGTATTCGAACGTATAACCCAACTGCAACGTCACCCGGCGCTCGCGGCCGGAGCGGTAACGCGGGTCCGGGAGGGATTGCCAATCGCTTCCGGTGGCCGCCAGGATTTCATCGCCGCTGAAAATCACGGCTTTCAGGCAGGCCCTGCCGGGACGGCTGGTCAAAAACGCTTCGCCGAGGAAGTGAACAGTGATCTCGACCGTGTTTTCGCCGTCGTTCAGCAGCGCGGTGATATCGGTCCTGCCGCAGGTTTTGCCGGCCGGATAATCGCTGAACTGGGTAACCGGCACCCGCACGCCGTTGATACAGGCCGAAAAGACGGTGTCGGCGCTGACCTGCAATATAACCGCCGATTTGCGCCCGGCGGTAAAGTTTTCCCTGAAAATGCAATAACGGTCTTTAGCGGTCGTTTCCGGGTTCCCCCAGATCCATTTGGCGTGTTCAATCATCGTTCAGCCTATGGTTTGGTTTTTATATAAATGTGGTTTAATCAATATTTTTATGGGGCCGAAACAGCTTTTCGCGGCGGATGTCTCCAGATATTCCAGAATCGCTTCGACCGTTTCCCGGGTCCCGTGGTTCAGTACGGAAACCACGGGCTTGCAGCGCATGAAATCGCCGCTGCCGTTGAAACTCAGGATTTTGAACCGTTCCGGGATGCCCCCGATCCGGTAGACCGGAGCCGTGATTTCATCCATCCATTCGTCGGACTGGATAAAGATGCCGTCGATGCCCCGTTCCCGCGCATCGACCAGACTGGACGCGCAATCGGGAATCTTCCGGGTAATCTCTTTCGGCGGAAACGGATAACGGTGCAATTCCCCGCCGAGCCGGGGAAGCCGGTCGGAAAACCCCTGAAGGCGCTTGTTGAAAATCGGATGGTCGAAGCCGCCGCAGATCGCCGCGCGGCGGCTTCCCGCCTGCCATAAAGTTTCGGCGGCCATCGTTCCCACCGCGTAATTATCAAGCGCGATCACTTTGTCGAACTGCTCCAACCAGGGATCGGAAAGCGCAATGACGCATTTATGTCCCTGAATTTCCTTCAGATGCCGGACAAAAGGCTCGTGATCGATGATCCCGAGCATGATGACTTCGGATTCAGCGGCGGCGACGGTCAATTCGCCCAGGCCGGTCTGGTCATTCACCAGAAACAGCCGGATATCGGCGGACGCGCCCCGGAGCCGCGGTTCCAGCATCAGCCACAGCCGTTCAAAAGCGGGCAGCGCCACCGTCTGCCCCTGCCCTCCGAGGAAACAGGTGATCCGGCCGCAACGCTCGAGGGACGGTTCCGGCAGAATATGGGTCTGATGCCCGTCACGCCGGATCAAACCGTCGATTTCCGCTTCAGCCAATACTTTGCGAACGGTCATCCGGCTGGCGCCCAGCAGTTCCGCCAATGTCCGTTCAGGAGGCGCCAAAAACACGTTTTCCTCCCTCCGCGCCCGGAGAAAACTCCTGAATTCCTCCTGAACATCCGTATATTTCCGGTAAGTACGCTTGCTCATATTTTCACCATTCACATCACATACCAATTTTCATAAATTCAAAAGTCGCGCGCTCCGAGTCGTACTTGGGCATGAACGAAACGAAAGGTCTTGCTTTTCCCCATGGGCGACCAGCGCTGTCCGCGCGCCGGACCGCGTGCGGCAACGTGCCGCCGCGAAAGACTTTTATTCGATCAATTTACCAGAATATACCATTTGGTCTATTTTTTGCAAGTGCCGAATCCGGGTCTTTGCAAAATTTTTCCGGAGACGGCTTGACATTTTTCCAATCAAGTTTATCTTAAGTAAACTTTTTAGTAAACAAGTGAGGCGCTCATGTATGATGCGGCAATTATCGGGGCAGGTGTTTCGGGCGTGGCGACGGCGTGGCAGTTGTCGCATTACGAGCTCCGGGTCGCCCTGCTGGAACAATGCGCGGACGTGGGATTCGGCGTATCCAAAGCCAATTCCGGAATCATTCATGCCGGATTTCACCACCCCGCCGGATCGCTGAAAGCCAAACTGGAAATCCGCGGCAATCTGATGTTCGAGAAACTTCAATACGAACTGGGGTTTCCGTTCCGGCGCGACGGCATCCTGGTGGTGGCGTTTTCGCCCGAGGAAATGGCGACCGTGCAGAAACTGTACGCCCAGGGCGTGGCAAACGGCCTGCGCAATCTCGAAATGTGCGGCCGCGAACGCCTGCTCCAGCTCGAACCCAAGTTGAACCATGAGGTCGTTGGCGGATTTTTCGCGCCGGGCGGCGGTACCATCGAACCCTACCGCTATGTCTTCAGCATGGTGGAGTCCGCGCGGAAGAACGGGCTGGAACTCTACTGCGGCTTCAAAGTCGAACATGGGGCATTCGACGGTAAACATTGGACGCTGGCCGCGGCGAACGGCAAGACCATCCAAGCCCGCTACGTAGTCAACGCCGCCGGGCTGTTCGCCGACGAGGTTTCCCGGAACTGCGGCGCCGAAGACTTTAAAATCACGCCCCGCAAAGGCGAAGAATACCTGCTGGACCGCGAAAGCCCGGCACGCCCCCGGCGAGTCATTTTCCCCGTCCCCACCAAAACCTCAAAAGGCGTGCTGGTGATCCCGACCGCCGAAGGCACCACGATGATCGGCCCCACCGCCGAATCCACCGACGACAAAGGCGATGTATCCACCAGCGCCGACCGCATGAAACAGATCGTGGCGCAGGTCCGCCAGATGGTGGACGGGATATCGGCGCGCGATATCATCACCTCGTTCGCAGGATTGCGCCCGGCGCTGGAAACGGAGGATTTTTATATTGAGTTATCGAAAAAAGCGCCGAATTTCGTTCAGGTGGCGGGCATTCAGTCGCCCGGCCTGACCGCGGCCCCGGCCATCGGCGAATACGTCAAGGACCTCCTGCGGAACGCCGGGCTCCGGCTGGTGGAAAAAAACGGCGACCACACCCTCCCCCGCCGTCATGAAATCCGCCACGAAACCCCGGAATCCCTTGCGGCGCTGCATCAGGACGATCCGCGCTGGACGCACGTAGTCTGCCGGTGCGAAAACATTTCCGAAGCCGAAATCATCGAAGCAGTCCGCCACGGACACACTACGCTGGACGGCATCAAATTCTACACCCGCGCGGGGATGGGGCGCTGCCAGGGCGGTTTCTGTTCGGCGCGGATCATGATGATCGTGAGCCGCGAAACCGGCATTCCGATGGAGCGTTTGACCAAAAAAGGCGGCGCCAGCCACTTGCTGGCGGGCAAACTGGGGAGCATGGAAGTAAAATGATCAACCTTCAAACCTGCGATGTCGCCGTGATCGGAGCCGGAGCCGCCGGGCTGGCCGCCGGGGCGGAATGCGCCGCCAGGGGGCTTTCGACCGTCATCATCGACCGCGAACCGCTGGCGGGCGGCATCCTCCGCCAATGCATTCACAACGGATTCGGCGTACAGTATTTCAAAGAAGAACTGACCGGGCCGGAATACGCCGTCCGGATTACGGAGGCGGCGCTCGCGGCGGGAGCCGAGTTGAAGCTGGACGCCACCGTGTCGGAAATCAAACGCCTGCCGGACGGCGCCTTTGAACTGCTGATCCTGTCGGCGAAGGACGGCGTCAGCCGCCTCACCGCCCGGGCGGTCCTGCTCGCCATGGGCTGCCGCGAACGCAACCGCGGCAACATCGCCACACCCGGCACCCGTCCCGCCGGAGTATTCACGGCGGGCGCTGCGCAACGCCTGTTGAACATGGAAGGAATGCTGCCGGGGACCAGCGCGGTAATCGTCGGCTCCGGCGATATCGGGCTGATCATGGCGCGCCGCCTCACCTGGTGCGGCATCCCGGTCAAGGCGGTCGTCGAGATCATGCCGGAGCCGTCCGGACTGCCCCGCAACGTGGTCCAATGCCTGCATGACTTCGATATTCCGCTGTACCTCGAACACGCCGTCACCAATATTTTCGGCCGCGAACGGGTGGAGGGAGTGGAAGCCGCTCCCCTGAAAAACGGCGTGCCGCAACCGGACCAAGCGTTCCGGATCGACTGCGACACCGTTCTTTTTTCGGTGGGGCTGCTGCCAGAGAACGAACTGTCGTGCAAGCTCGGCGTGGAGATCAATCCCGCCACCGGCGGCGCGATTGTCGATGAAACGTTGCAGACCGGCGTGCCCGGCGTTTTCGCCGGCGGCAACGTCCTGCATGTTCACGACCTGGCGGACTTCGCTTCGGCCGAGGGCAAACGGGCGGCGAACGGCATTGTCCGTTACCTGAACGGCGGACAGAAACCGTCCGGGTGCCGTGTCACGGCGGGGGCGAACCTCAAATACGCGGTGCCGAACAGCTTTTCACCGGGCACAAAGACGGAATTTTCGTTCCGTCCGCTGATCGCCTGCGACCGCGCCGTGCTGGAGGCCGAACAGAACGGTTCGGTCATCTGGCGCAAAGACCTCAAATTCATCCGCCCCGCCGAAATGCTGAACATCGAACTGGAAGCAGGCGCGGGCGAATTATTGTTCAATTTACGGAGCAAGGAGTAAAAAATGGCAATCATCACAATCGTCGGCGCGGGCATGATGGGTTCGGCAATGAGCTTTCCGGCGCGCGACAATCATCACGAAGTCCGGCTCGCCGGCACGCCGCTCGACCGCGAAATCATCGGAGCCGCCTCCGCAAACGGCGGCCACCTCACCATGAAACGGCAACTGCCGGACGGCGTCCGCTATTATCAGGTGGAAGAACTCAAATCGGCGCTGAACGGATGCGATCTGGTCATCTGCGGCGTCAGCAGTTTCGGCGTGGAGTGGTTCGCCGACGCCGTCCTGCCGCTGTTGCCGCCGGTCCCGGTACTGGCTGTAACCAAAGGGTTGTTGAACAACCCGGACGGTTCGCTTCTGACCTATCCGCATTATTTCAAATCGCGGCGGCCCGACCGCTCGTTCAACGCCATCGGCGGCCCCTGTACGTCCTACGAACTGGCGGACCGCCACCAGACCATGGTTTATTTCTGCGGCGAGAATCCCGCGGAACTGCTCCGGATCAAAGAACTGCTGGCGACCGGTTATTACCACATCACCGCCAGCACGGACGTGCTTGGAGTCGAGGGTTGCGCCGCCATGAAAAACGCCTTTGCGGTAGCGGTTTCGATCGCCATCGGGCTGGCGGAAAAACTCGAAGGCGAAAACGCCTACATGTACAATCCCCAGGCGGCGCTGTTCGGACAGAGCCTGCGCGAAATGTCCCGGGTGGTGCGCCTGCTCGGCGGCGATCCCGCGCTGGCGGCGGGCATTCCCGGCGCGGGCGACCTGTTCGTCACGATTTTCGGCGGGCGCACCCGCAAACTCGGCTACCTGCTGGGCAAAGGGCTCCGCTACAGCGAGGCCAAGGAAGAATTAAAAGGCATCACGCTGGAATCCGTGGTCATCATCACCCGCGTGGCAAACGCCCTGCGCGTTCAGGCACGGGAAAACCGGGCGGACCTGCGCGATTTCGCCCTGCTCCTGCATCTGGACGACGTCATCAACCGCGACGCGCCGGTCGCGATTCCCTGGGAGGAATTGCGATGAAAAAATCCTTGATCTGCCTCTCCTGTCCGGTCGGTTGCCGTCTGGAAGCCGTGCCGGATGGCAAAAACGACTGGGAAGTCAGCGGCAACCAATGCCCGCGCGGCGTGGTGTACGCCCGGAACGAGTTGACCGACCCGCGGCGAATCGTCACGGCGGTGGTCCGTTCGGATTCGGAACTGCTGCCGTTCATCCCGGTTCGCACCGACCGCCCCCTGCCGCGGCGGATGGCGGCCAGACTGTTGAACGAACTCTATCGGATGCAGATCAAAACACCGGTAAAATGCGGAGAGGTCCTGATCAAAGACTTTGACCAGACCGGCGTCAATATCGTTTTTTCCAGTAATTCCAACAACTGACGGAAATAAAATCATGAACACGGTAAAACTCGTTGCCCATCGCGGCGAATCCATCATCGCGCCCGAAAACACACTGGAAGCCTTCGCGCTGGCCTGGGCCCGCGGCGCCAAAGCCATCGAAGGGGACTTTCACCTGACCCGCGACGGTCAAATCGTCTGCATGCACGACAAGAACACCCGCCGCACCACTGGCGTCGACGCCGAAATCGCGGAACTGACCCTGTCCGAAATCAAACGCTTCGACGCCGGGCTGTGGAAAGGCGAAGCATGGCGCTATACCGGCGTGCCGACTCTGGCCGAAGTCCTCGCCGCCATGCCGGATGACGGCGAAATTTACATCGAACTGAAAAGCGTCGGGCCCATCGTCGACGCACTGAAAGCGGTTTTCGCCCAGGCGGCCCGGCGCCCGGAACAATTGACCTTCATCGCGTTTGAAGAAGAAACCATCCGCGCGGTAAAACGGCTTTTCCCCGCGCACCGGGCCTACTGGCTGACCTCGCTCGGCAGTTGCCACTTGACCCCCGCCGAACTGGCCGCCAAACTGACGGAACTGGGCGTGGATGGCGTGGACATTCATTTTGACGGGCAAATCACCGAAGCCTATGTGGACGCCGTTCACGCCGCGGGCAAGAGCTTCCACGTCTGGACGGTCGACGCCACCCATGAAGCGTACCGTGCCGCCGCGATGGGAGTGGATTCGATCACCACCAATCGCGCGGCGGCCATTGCCCGGGAGATTCGCTGATGGACCTGGTCAATGTCGCACAGAAAATCCGCCAGCTCCGCCGTCAGCAACAATTGACGGTGGATCAGTTGGCGGCCCGGAGCGGCCTGAGCAAAGGATATATCTCGCGGGTGGAAAACTTCCGGACCCGCGCTTCGCTGCGGGCGCTGAATCTGGTGGCGGCGGCGCTGGGCGTGGAACTGATCGACCTGTTCCGGAACGAAGACGCCGCCCCGGAATACGTGTTCGGACGGATCGATCAGGGTGAATTCATCGACCGCAATCAAGGACTGGAATACGGAATGAAATATTTCGCGCTGGCGTTCAACAAAACCGACCGCCGGATGAATCCGTTTTTCATTGAATACCGTCCGTGCGATCATGAACGAGAGCTGATGCAGCACGACAGCCAGGAATTTTTCATCGTACTGGAGGGCGAACTTGATTATCGGATCGGCAGTCCGGAGAACGCCCGGCGGATGGTAAAAGGCGACACCCTGTATCTGGATGCCCGGCTCCCCCACGGCGCGGTTTTGGCGGACGGCTGCCAGTACGCCGCCGCCCTCGCCATCTATTATTGACGCATAAAGTTTACCCAAGAACACCTCCACCTGCCGAATGACTTTCGAAAAATCCTGTTCCGGGATTGGTTTTCTTCATTTTCAGTATTATATTTTGGAAAATATGAAAAACTTATAGCGGGAGGATTTTTCGATGCGATTTTTACCTGTTGCAATCTGTTCGGCCATGTTGTTCCTGGCAGGAGCCTGTAAAAAAGAGGCCCCCCCGGTTCCACCCGCCGCCGTCACCGTGAGCCCCGTCATTTCAGGAGTCATTCCCGACAGCCTGCAACTGGTCGGACAAGTCAAGGCCCAGAAGCGGGTGGACCTGGAGGCGCGCGTCAAGGGCTTCCTGCTCAAACAGAACTTCAAGGAAGGCGACGCCGTCGAAGCCGGAACCATCCTCTATGAAATCGAACCGGAACAATACCAGGCCGAACTCCAGACCGCGGAAGCCTCCTACCAGAAGGCCCTGGCCGACCAGACAAACGCCGATTCCGACTACAACCGTCAGGAAACCCTGTACAAGAGCAACGCCGTTTCCGAACGCGTCCGCGACGAAGCCCTCGCCCGCAAAATGGAAGCCGACGCCCAGGTCAAAGCCGCCGCCGCCGCCATCGATACGGCCAAACTGCAACTGGGCTACACCAAAATCCGGGCGCCGTTCGACGGGCGCGTCGGGCTGGTGAATTACGACATCGGCAATGTCGTCAGTTCCACCAGCGGCCCGTTGCTGACGATTGTCAGTACGGGCGACATCGACGTTGAATTTTCAATCAGCGAAACCGCCCTGCTGCAACTCCTGCAGACGACCGGCAAGAAATCCGTTTCGGACACGGTCCGGGTGCGGCTGCTGCTGCAAAACGGCATGGAATACCCCCATCTCGGAAAAATCACCAAGTATGACAACCGCGTCAACCCCAATACCGGCATGCAGAAGGTCAAAGCCTCTTTCGAAAATCCCGACCGCGTCCTGGTGGACGGCATGTATGTAAAAGTCTTGCTGGAATCCATCGAAAATCCCGAAATCCTGATCGTTCCGCGCCAGGCCGTCCTCGACAGCCAGGGGCAGAAATATGTCCTGACGGTGGACAAGGACAATACCGTAGTCCGCCGCACCGTGACCCTCGGCAGCAACGACGAACTGTTCGTCGAGATAAAAGACGGTCTGAACAAAGACGAACAGGTCATCGTGGAGGGGCAACAGAAAGTCCGCCCCCAAAGTAAAGTGAATCCGAAAACAGACGAGCGCTTCACTTCGCAGGAAGCCGCGGAAGAACTTTACAAACTCAAGCGGCCCCAGAAAATCAGCATCACCCGGGACACCGGTGAAAAGGCGGCGAGGCAACCCTCCCCCGTCGGTACCGCCGTTGCGGCAATCAAGCCGCCCCCCGCTTCTCAGCCCGCCGGTACCGCCGTTGCTGAGATCACCCCGGCAGCCCGAGGCGACAAATGATCAGCAGTTTTTTTATCCACCGCCCGCGTTTCGCCTTCGTCATTTCAATCGTCATCACCATCGCGGGGCTGATTGCGATCAAGGCCCTGCCGATCGCCCAATATCCGAACATCACGCCGCCGCAGGTGGCGGTGTCGGCCACCTACCCCGGCGCCGACGCCATGACGGTGCAGGAAACGGTGGTCGAACCGATCGAAACCCAGATCAACGGCGTCAAGGAAATGATTTACATGTCTTCGACGAGTTCGGATTCCGGCACGGCGACCATCACGGTCACGTTCGGAATCGGCACCGACGGCGACATGAACACCGTAAACGTGCAGAACCGGGTGAACTGGGCCTCCGCGCGCCTGCCGGACGAAGTCTCCCGTCAGGGCGTCGTGGTCAAGGAACGGTCCAACAACATGCTGCTGGTGCTGTCGCTCTATTCGCCGGACGGCACCTATGACTCCCTGTGGCTGAACAACTATGTTTCGTTGAATATCAAAGAGGAAATCGCGCGCATCCCCGGCGTGGGCGACGTCCAGTTGCTCGGGGGCGCCGACTATGCCATGCGCATCTGGGTGAACCCGGACCGGATGGCCAGCCTGAATATGACGGTGGATGAAATCATCAGCGCCGTCCGCGCCCAGAACGTACAGGTGTCGGCAGGCGCGATCGGCGACACCCCGACCGGCAACGCGCAACTGTTCCGCTACGCGGTGCAGACGCAGGGGCGCCTGCCGGATGTAGAGGCGTTCGAGGAAATCGTCGTGCGCTCCCTGCCGGACGGCCAGCAGGTCAAGATAAAAGACATCGCCAACGTGGAACTTGGCGCGGAGAACTACTTTTCATCCGGTCATTTCCAAGGCAAACCCGCCGCGCTGATGGCGATCTACCAGTTGAACGACGCCAACGGCATGCGGATCGCCGCTCAATGCCGGGCCAAGCTCGAAGACCTGAAAACCCGCTTCCCGGAAGACCTCGCCTACGATTTCAACTACGACACCACCGAATTCATCCAGTCGTCCATCGACGAAGTCGTCAAGACGCTGTTCGAAGCCGTTTTCCTGGTGGTGCTGGTGACGTTTCTCTTTCTGCAGGACTGGCGTTCGACGCTGGTGCCGACCATCGCCATTCCGGTGTCGCTGATCGGCACGTTCGCGGTCATGCTGGCGATCGGGTATTCGATCAACCTGATCACGCTGTTCGGGCTGATCCTGGCTATCGGGATCGTGGTGGACGACGCGATTCTGGTCATCGAAAACGTCAGCCGCCTGATGGAAGAAGAAAAACTGCCGCCAAAGGAAGCCACCCTCAAATCCATGCAGCAGGTCACCGGCCCGATCATCGCCACCACCGCCGTGCTGCTGGCGATGTTCCTGCCGATCTGTTTCATGGGGGGCATCACCGGGGAAATGTACCGCCAATTCGGAATCACGATTTCGGTGGCGGTGACCATCTCGTCCATCAACGCCCTGACCTTAAGCCCCGCCCTGAGTTCAATCCTGCTGAAAGCCCCCGGTTCCGCCGCCGAAAAAGGTTTTCTCCGCCGGTTGCTGGACAAATTAGTCTTTAACTGGTTCAACCGGTTCTTTGAAAAAATGACCCACGCCTATTCGGCGGTGGTGAACCGGATCATCAAGCGTGCCATCATGCTGCTGGTCTGTTACGCCCTGCTGGGACTGGTGATCGTACAGGTGTACCGGATACTCCCCTCCGGCTTCATCCCGGACGAAGACCAGGGCGCGTTTTTCGTCAATGTGCAGTTGCCGGACGCGGCCGCCCTGCCCCGCACCCAGGCCGTGATCGACAAAGTCACCAAAGCCATCGACGGCATGCCCGGCATCCGCAGTGTTTCGTCCAACACCGGCTACAGCATCCTGACCGGGACCACCGCCAGCAACACCGGATTCCTGATCTGCAGTCTGACGCCGTGGGAAGAACGCAAAAGCAAGGAATTAAGCCAGAACGCCATCCTTGCCGCCATCCGCGCCAAGGTGTCGGACTTCCCGGAAGCCGTGATCATGCCGTTCACACCGCCCGCCATTCCGGGCATCGGCTCGACCGGGGGGTTCTCGTTTGTCATACAGGACACGTCGGGGACCAACCCGGGGGAAATGTCCATTGAGTTGAACAAGCTGATTCAGGCGGCGAACCGGAATCCGGCCATTGCCGGGGCGTTCAGCACGTTCCGCGCCTCCGTACCGCAGGTTTATCTGGAAATCAACCGCGAAAAAGCGTTGAAAATGGGCGTCCCCCTGACCAGCATCAACCAGGCGCTGCAAAGCCTGATCGGGTTCAGCTATATCAACGACTTCAACCGGTTCGGCAAAGTCTACAAGGTCGAAATACAGGCCAAAACCGACTACCGTTCCACGGTCGATAACCTCGCCAATCTGCATGTCCGCAATAATTCCGGCGACATGATCCCGCTGAGCACCATGGTCAGCGTGTCCGAACGTTTCGTGCCGCAGTACCTGAACCGCTACAACATGTATTCCTCGGCCACCATCAACGGCAGCCCCGCCCCCGGTTACAGTTCCGGCCAGGCGATGGCGGCGATGGAGGAGGAAGCCAGCAAAATCCTGCCGCCGAACATGACTTTCGACTGGACCGACATGTCGTATCAGGAACGGCTGGCAGGCGGGCAGCTGGGGGTAATCATGGCGATTGCGCTGTTGTTCATGTACCTTTTCCTGGTGGCGCAATACGAAAGCTGGATGGTTCCCATCGCGGTGCTGCTGTCGGTACCGGTGGCGTTCTTCGGCGCACTGGTTTCGCTGCTGGCGCTGAACCTGACCAACAATATTTATACGCAGGTCGGCTTTATCCTGCTGTTCGGCGTGGCGTGCAAAACCGCCATCCTGATCGTGGAATTCGCCAAAGTACAGCACGAGGACGAAGGCATGGGCATTGTGGACGCCGCCATGTTCGCCGCCAAACTGCGCTTCCGGGCCGTGCTGATGACCGGCGTTTCATTCCTGCTGGGGCTGCTGCCGCTGGTGGTGGCGACCGGCGCGGGGGCGGCCAGCCGCCGTTCGCTGGGAACGGCCATCTGCGGCGGAATGCTGGCGGCGGTCGTCATCGGGACATTCCTGATCCCCGGCTTTTATGTCATCATCCAGAAGATCACCGAATTCACCACCCGGGGCAGGAAGAACAAGGCCTGACGGCTCCGGCGCCTTCAGCCCCGGAGCCATTCATTCAGGCAGGCCGCGTCTTCTTTCAACTGTTCCAGTGAATCGTCTTTGATGAATTCGAGCATGGCGGCATGGTCCCGCCCCGAACGGCGGATCGCCTCGAAATAGCGCCGCCATTCGTCCGCGCCGTCCTTCAAAGGCAGGCGCACCAGTACATCCGGGTCCTGCCGCCATTGAAATACATGGACATTGGTCAGGCGCGGCAGGACGGCGTTCAGCCCCGCCAGGCGGTATTCCACCGACGTATCGACCGGCGGCTGCCAGTACGTATGAAACCCCGGCACGGTAATTTCATTCAGCATCCGGACGGCGGAATCGTTGGTGTCGGTGATCGTGCCACGGTGATATTCGGTGCTGACACTGAGCCCGTGCGAAACGGCAATGGCGCTGATCCGGCGCAGGTCCGCCGCAACAGTCTCCCATTGGGCGGGGGAACAGACATCGCTGCCGACATTTCCGGCCCAGACGCGGATAGTCGGGGCGCCGAGGATAACCGCCGTCCGCGCAATACCCTCGAAATCCGGCTGGTCCGGCGCTCCGGCGCGGTAATAACTGCCGTAAGCCGCGCAGGACAGATTTTTCGCATCCATCCGTTCCCGCACGGCGGCCGCCGTTTTTAAATCGCCGTGCGGCACGTGAACGTCGCCGCCCCATTCGATATGCCGCAGGCCGCAGGCCGCCGCAAGGTCAATAAGTTCCGCAGCCGGAATATTCCGGAAAGAGATTGAAACCAATCCGCTTGTAATCATATGATCCGTAACTCCTTTGCATCTATTTTGGAGATCAATTCCACATTTATACCGGTGACCCGGACTTGAAAATATACCACGCGCCCCGAATCGATGCAAACCGTCAAAGGGTTTTACCGGGCCGGACCGCCGGTTTCAGGTTGATGAAACGGTCCTGTTCTTCACCGGCCAGAAAAGCCGCCGTGGCCTGTATCATTTCCGCGTGCGGCACCACCAGCGTCGTCACCGGCTTCAGAAAATACCGGCTGATGCTCAGTCCGTCCCACGAAATGAACGCATAGTCCTCCGGCACCCGGAAGCCGTGTTCCAGCAGGTAGCTGACGGCGCCGATGGTCATGATGTCGTCGCTGATGAAAACCGCCGTCCGTTCGGAGGGCTTCCCGCATTCACTCAAAAACCGCCCATAGCGCCTGCCGGTTTCGGACAGTTCCAGCGTGCTGTCATAGCCGGGCAGTTCGACAATTTCCAGTTGCAGCATGTCCGCCCGGTTCCGGTTTTCCGGGGTCAGGGGAAACGCCCGCCAGAGGAGTTTCCGGTATCCGGCGGCAGCCACATAATCCAGTACCATGTCGATGGCTTTGCTGCGGTCAAAACCGGCCCCCCCCGAGTTCCGGGGAAACGACGCGCTATTGTAACCGAATTCAAAACGGTAATCGTAGAAAAACCAGCGGATATCCGGGTTGCCCTTCATGATTTTGTGCCACCATCTGTATTGGTTGAGAACGGCGACCGCGGGACCGGCGAAAATGAGAACGTTGCGGGCCTTGAAGGTGATCAACTGGTTGACGGCCTCCATGTTTTCCGCACCGACTTTCAACGGAAAAATCATATAGGAATATTTTTTCCGGTCGAACAGCGAAATGAAATCGAAAAAAGCCTGTTTATGATGGTCGTAGATGGAGGAAGGCAGCAGGAGCGCCACGTCGGTGCTGATTTTGCCCTTCATCGCCTGACCGATGATGTTCGGGACGAATTTGACTTCCTCGGCATAGGCCAGCACCCGTTCCACCGTTTCTTTCTTGATATTCCGTTCGCGCCACTTGCCGTTCAGAATATAGGAAACGGTACTGCGGGACAGCCCCAGGTCTCCGGCGAATTCGGTCATATTCGAATAATTTTTCATAAAAATCAGTTCCCGGCTATTGACAACAACACTAATATACTGTATAATCTTAAAAAAGCTACACGTGTGAGTAATTTTTTTTTGGAAATAATTTCTACACGTGTGAGCAAATAAGGGGATCAATCATGAATACTCAACTCCGCGAGAGAACAGAGGTCCGGAAGCTTGCCGTAAACGGCGGCCCTCCCGCGCTCGCCGCCCGATATGACGCCATCTTCAAATGGCCGGTCATCACCGGCGAAGACGAAGCCGCAGTGCTGGAAGTGCTGCGCGGCGGCACCATGAGCGGCACCGCCCTCACCCGGGTTTTCGAAAAAGAATTCGCGCAATGGCTCGGCGTGAAATACGCCCTCGGCTGCTGCAACGGCACCGCCGCCATGCAGGAAGCCATGTGGGCCTGCGGCGTCGGCATCGGCGACGAAGTCATCTGCCCGAGCATGACGTACTGGGCGAGCTGTACGGCGGCGCTGGCGCTGGGGGCGGCGGTCAACTTCGCCGACATCGACCCGGAAACCCTCTGCATCGACCCGGCCGACATCGAACACCGGATCGGGCCGTCCACCAAGGCGATCATCGTCGTCCACTACGCCGGATATCCCTGCGACATGGACCCGATCATGGGAATCGCCCGGCGGCGCGGTGTCAAGGTGATCGAAGACGTGTCGCACGCGGTCGGCAGCCTCTACAAAGGGCGTTATTGCGGCACCATCGGCGACATCGCGGGCATGAGCATGATGGCGGGGAAAAGCTTCGTCGTCGGAGAAGGCGGCATGGTCACGACCGACAACCGTGAATTATACGAGCGCTGCATGGCGTTCGGGCATTATGAACGGATCGCGGCGTCGCGTTTTTCGAACGCCAGCGAGAAATTGCTGGACGCCGGGCTGGCGCGTTACGCCGGGGTCCCCCAGGGCGGCGTCAAACACCGCATGAACCAGACCTGTTCCGCGCTCGGGCGCGTCCAGCTCAAATACTACCCGGGACGCATCGCCGAAATCCAGCAGGCCATGAATTATTTCTGGGATCAATTGGAAGGATACCCCGGACTGCATCCGCACCGACCGCCCTCCGGTTCCGGTTCCAGCATGGGCGGCTGGTATTATCCGCGGGGCCTGTACCATGCGGAAGAACTGAACGGCCTGCCCTGTGCGGATTTCTGCCGGGCGGTCACGGCGGAAGGGTTCGACTGCGGCAGCGGCGCGAATTTCCCCCTTCACCTCCATCCGGCGTTTCATGACATGGACGTGCTGAATGCCGGCAAACCGTCGATGACGGCGTTCGCCGCGCGCGACGTCCGCCAGGGCTCCGGCTCGCTCCCGGTATCCGAGAAAATTGCGGAACTCTGCCTCGGCGTGCCGTGGTTCAAGCGCTTCGACCGGAAAGCGATTCAGGAATATGCGGGCTTGTTCAAGAAAGTGATCGAACATCATCGCGAACTTTTATAAATCAAAAGTCTATAGATACTTTCAAGGAGAATAAAATGAAACGAAGAAGCGGATATTTCACCCTCATCGAACTCCTGGTCGTGATCGCGATCATCGTTATTGATGGAATGTAGCATTGTTACGGTTATCTTGTTT
>ENA-UOOH01000665-UOOH01000665.1-fermentation-metagenome-genome-assembly--contig:-NODE-665-length-37492-cov-18.534578_pt1 | contig 37492 bp, 27 predicted proteins | sample MGYA00245778_ERZ724025 | MGnify/ENA primary metagenome ERZ724025 (study PRJEB28704, sample SAMN03018313) | fermentation metagenome | biome: anthropogenic terrestrial biome; feature: soil; material...
TCCAAAAACCCCTTCTATTACCTTTTCAAGATTCATTCCCCTTGAGCCCTTAAACAAGACTATGTCCTCCGGCTCAAAAAAATCACTTAAATATGGAATTGCTTGCTCAATGGTAATAAAATGCTTTATATTTTCTTCATTCATACCTGCTTCTAATGCCCCTTGAACATAATCCCGTGCCAGATTCCCAATCGCCACAAGATGACCGATGTGCTCGCGCACAACTGAAGCACCTACCTGGCGATGAGCTTCACGAGCATATTCTCCAAGCTCAAACATATCACCCAGAACTGCAATGCTTCTTTTTTCACCGGCGACCTCCCTCAGAACAGACAGTGATGCCAATGCCGAAGCAGGGGCTGAATTGTATGAATCATTTATAACCTTTATACCGCTGTCGTACTTGATAATGTTAAGCCTCATTTTTTCTTGAGAATACTTTGCGAGACCATTTTTAATATTCTCGTTTGAAACATTAAGTTCCATAGCACATGCAATAGCTGCTAATGCATTTGACACATTATGTATTCCGGGAGCCGGTAATACAATTTCGACATCCTCATTCCTAAGATTAACAGTGAACCGAACCCCTGCCTCGCCTAAAGATTCAATTCCAAACGCATTAAGCTTGCTGGTTTCGTAAGTACCGTAAAAAATCAGTGGTATTGGCAACAACCCGTTTAATCCGGATAACAGCTCATCATCCCCGTTTAAAATAAGCTTGCCGTTTTCCTTCAAACCCTTTATTATTTCAAGCTTTGCTCTAAGAATGTTTTGTCTTGTCCCAAGCTTTTCAATATGTGACATGCCTATGTTTGTGATAACTCCTATATCCGGTCTGATGATATCTGAAAGGTACTCAATCTCTCCCAAAGAGCTCATGCCCATCTCAAAGACCGCGGCTGTGTGCTCATGCTTAAGCTCAAGAACGGATAACGGCAAACCGATATGATTATTGTAGTTCCCTACTGTTTTATGAACATTATACTCTGTTGACAGGATTTGCGCTATCATTTCCTTGGCAGTGGTTTTCCCCACACTACCCGTAATCCCCACAACAGGAATATTAAATGATTTAATATATTTTTTTGCCATAACCCCTAATGCTTTAATAGTGTCATCCACAACAATAACCGAACAACCATCGGGCGCTTCAACAGGCACTTCAGTAACGACTACCGAAGCTCCCTTTTCAAAAGCATTTTTTATATACTTGTGCCCGTCTGTTCTTTCACCTCGGATGGCAATGAACATGCTCCCTTCCTCCAGCGTTCTTGTATCCGTGCTTATTTTGTGCACCTCAATATTGCCGCAGCCGGTAAGCGTTCCTGCAATCCACTCTGATATAATGCTCGCCCTTAGATTATCCATGTTTTTCACTCCAAATCATCGAGTATTTCTTTAACAATTTCCCGTTCGTCGTAATGTATGGTATTGTCTTTAAATATCTGGTAGGTTTCGTGACCTTTTCCAGATAAAACAATAATATCTCCATCTTGTGCATGCTCCATTGCATACCTTATTGCCATAGTTCTATCTGTTATAACTGTGTATTGGCCGTTTGTTTGCTTCATTCCTTCCTCAATATCCCTGATAATAGCCTCAGGCTCTTCTGTCCTTGGATTGTCAGAGGTTATAATTGTAAAATCAGCAATTTCACCGGATATTTTGCCCATTTGAGGTCTCTTACTCTTATCACGATCACCACCGCACCCAAATACACTAATCAGGCGGCTTGGCACAAAGCTTTTTACCGTTGATAGAATATTCTTAAGGCTATCCGGCGTATGGGCATAATCAATCATTACAGTATAAGGTTTTCCCGGTATGGGCACAACCTCAGCCCTTCCCGGAATATGGATGTCCATTAACCCCTGTTTAATATGCTCCTTTGATATTCCCATCATTCCGGCAATGCCTATGGCGGCCAAAGCGTTATAAACGCTGAATAGTCCGGGAACGGAGACTTCCATAGGGCATGAAAACCATGGTGTTACAGCTTGAAATTCAACCTTTTCCGGGTGAGTAATAATATTTTCAGCCATAATATCAGCCTTATTATTAATACCATAAGTTAAGCATGGGCATTTACTTTCAGCTATAACCCTATCTGCTCTTTCCGAATCTATATTTACCAAACCGTGTTCAGCCATAGCAAAAAGCATTATCTTTGATTTAAGGTAGTCCTCCATATCCGGATGCTCATCTCCGCCAATGTGATCCTGCGAAAAATTCGTAAACACGCCAATTTTAAATTTAGAAGCTGCTACCCTGTGCAATTTTAAGCCTTGTGAGGAAACCTCCATTGCCACTGTGTCTGCGCCTTTGTCTTTCATTTTATCGAACATTTCCTGAAGATCGTAAGACTCGGGAGTGGTTCTTTGAGCCGGTATTTTTTCTATGCCTATACTGTTGGCAACCGTACCTATTATGCCCACAGTCTGCTTTGCCTTTTCGAGTATTGATTTAACCATATATGTGGTCGTAGTTTTTCCCTTTGTGCCTGTTATTCCAACAAGACAGAACGAATCAGACGGATGCTGGAAAAAAGCAGCTGATACATGTGCCAACGCATATCGTGTATCTGAAACCTTAATAACTGTCACACCTTCCGGTGCAGCAATATCCTTTTCTACCAAAAGTGCGGAAGCTCCATTTTCAAGTGCCGAATGTATATATTTATGCCCGTCCGTTTTAAACCCATCTATGCATACAAACAGAGAACCCGGAACAGCTCTTCTCGAATCATACACCACCCTGGTTATATCTCCATTCAAGGCTCCCTTAACACTTTGTATATCCAACCCCTCAACCAGCTTTTTCAGCTCCATAAAATCCCTCCTAATCCGTTTCGGTATGCTCAAACCAAATAGTAACGACCTGTCCTTTATACAGCTCCTTGCCTGGCTCAAACTCTTGCCTGTGCGCCTGTCCCATGCCTTCAACCTTTATATTTAGACCCGCTGCTTTCAAAGTCTCGGCCGCTTCGCTTATATTCTTATTTAAAACATCCGGCATTTTTACAGGCAGCTCCTCTTCCGGCTTATATGTATATAGAATTACAGTTGATCCGCTTGGTACACTACTATTAGGCTTAGGCGTCTGCTCTATTACTATAGCACTTTCACCTTTATCTTCACCCTCAATGATATAATTAAGCTCATAATTTTTTAGCTTTGCCTTGGCTTCCGCCACTGTCATATTCCTTACCTCAGGAACATACATTTCCTTCAACATCAATTGCTTATCTAATTCAGTATATACGCGTTCAACCCTCAGATAGTCTAATATTTCTTCAATAAGCTTACCTGCGATGGGAGCTGCAAGCATACCACCTGAGTGCGGATAGACCTGCGGATGATCCAAAACAATAAGTAAAGCTATTTCAGGATTATCAGCAGGAGCAAATGCTGCAAAGGATGCGATATAACGCCCTTCGGTTTCTGTTTCATTAGTTTCCGATGTACCTGTTTTACCTGCAATTCTATAGCCACTTATATATGCATTTTTCCCGGTTCCCACTGATACAACCCCTTCAAGAATCTCTCGCAGGGTATCGGAGGTTTGCTGTGAGATCACCTTTCTTACTACCTGGGGCTCATTTTTTTCAACAATGTTTCCGTTACTGTCGCTTATTTGCTTTACAATAATCGGTTTCATAAGATTCCCGCCATTGGCGATTGCGCTATAGGCAGTAACCAATTGAAGTGGGGAAATCGTAAAGCACTGACCGAATGAGCTAACCGCTAAATCAATTTCCTGGGGCTTCTTATGCCATTGATATTCATCATCTTTCGGCTCGCCGTTTAGCGTTATGCCTGTTTTCTCCATGAAGCCAAAATTCCTCGCATACTGATAGAATTTACTGATTCCTAACGCTAAACCGGTTTTTACAAACACCGGGTTACATGAATTATATACACCTAAACGAAAGGTTTCAGCGCCATGCCCGCCGTGTTTCCAACAATTAATATTGTATCCGGCTATATGTACGGTTGAGCATACAAAATTTGTATCAGGAGTGACAACACCTTCCTCTAAAGCTGCAGATGCGGTGATGGCTTTAAACGTTGAGCCCGGTTCATATGTATCCATCAATGCCTTGTTTCTGAAAACAGTCTGGAAAAGGAACTCAACATCCTCATTGCTTGATCGGCCTTCCCATTCATCATTTTCAAGAAAATCAGGTTTTGCATATGGATCATTAGGATCATAATCATGTTTTGATGCCATTGCAAGAATCTCACCTGTAGTCGGTTTCATAACAATCGCAGCAGCCCCCCGCTTCAGGTTATAATCCAGCATTGCTTTCTCAAGGGTTTTTTCAGTAAAATATTGAATTGTCTCGTCTATGGTTAAGTATAAATCATAACCATCAACCGGCTCCACATATGTTTCCGGACTATATTTCACCTGTCTCCCGCCGGCGTCAAATTCGCTCATAATCATTCCCGGTTCACCGCTCAGCTCCTGATCAAAGTATTTTTCGATGCCATTAAGCCCCTGATCGTCAACCCCGGTAAAGCCAAGAACATGGGACGCAAGTGTTCCATTTGGGTAAAAGCGTTTTGAATCTTCATCAACATAAATGCTCGGTACGCTATTTTCAATTAGATACTCACGCACCTGGGTTCCAATATCCTTATCAACCTTCCTTTTTATATATGCCCAGCATACCTTTGCCGTTAACCTGCTTTTTACCGTTTCGGGCTCCATATCCAATATCTGAGACAGATCAGCTGCAATTTTATCAACTAATTCAGGTGTTTCTTTCATTTTATCTCTAAAATCCTGTGGATTTACAGAGATAGTATCAACCGATGCACTGATCGCCAAATCCTTTCCGTTTCGGTCGTAAATTGTACCCCTTTTAGGGTTGATTATACGGTTAAGAGTCTGGTTCAAATAAGCTTTTTTTGAGTATTCCTCGCCCTTTACGATCTGATAATACCCAACCCTAGATATCAATGTAATTATTATAATCGAATAAGCTATTAAGAGCACCAGTGATCTCTTTTTTGTTCTTGTAATATTTGCTGCCATTTGGAACCTCCTTGAGCAGGAAATAAATCAACCTATAATTGCAAAAAAGGACTATAGATTGCCGCATTCACGAAGATATTCGTTTTCCTGCCTTTCAATCCATTGTCCCATTTCATTCTCCCTATATTTATATTCGGTGCAAGCCATTAACTTGACTACAATTTTTGTTAGCATAAAGCAAATAGCAGCTACTTGCCAAAATAAGCCATTATTAATGATTTTAAAGATGATTTTTCTTCTTTGCCTATTTCCTGCATAACCAAGCTGTAGTTTACCTTTGGTATTTTTACAGGTATTCTTTGATAACTATCCGGCATTTTCATGTTAAGTTCATTCTCAGCAATCGTCCGCACTTTTTCAAGATTAATTCTTGCACTAATTTCAGCCTGAAGCCTTCTGTTATTGTCCTTTAGTTCTTCGTATTCACCGACAAGTGCAGATAATTCACAATTCATCTCTGTAATAACGCTAAACCTGCTGATCATTGTAAATAAGATACCAAACCCTATTAGAATACAGACAACCATCTGTACGAGAGGAAAAACAGCAACTTCCGGCTGTACAGCTTTTTTCCGGACAGGCTTACGCCTCCTCACCCTTTGTTGTTCTCTTGCGGGCTTTTCCGGTAGTTTCGGCGCCGCTGAGCCATAAATATAATTATACCGAGAATCCATTTTTTCACCTCACTTGAAAACCGCCTTAGCACCTTATTGCTGCAAAACAACAAATAAAAACAAGAATTTGATGTTTTGCAGCTATAAGGTTCTGCTATTTGGTTGTGGGCAAAGCCCACTTTAGAAAACAACAAACCCAATGGTCAGAAAACTGACCGAGGGTTTTAAAGTTAGATAAAGCTCTTTTGTTTTCTGATTGTCTAATGACTTTTCATTTGTGTTCTTTTTAGGTTTTTTCTTTTGTAAGTAAATTTTGTTTTCTTTAGTAAGTTAATTTTGTTTTTCTTTAGTAAGTTAATTCTGCTTTTCTTTTGTAATTTAACTTTTTTCCTGATTTTTTTCTTTAGTAATTTAATAATTTTATCTTTCGTATACTATCTTTTGATTTTTTCTTACGTACATTCTTTTACTTTTCTTTTGTTTTATGCTCACCACGGCGTATTTTTTATCCTAATGGTTGAAAATATGCGAAGTTTTAGGGGCGAGCGAACCCATCTTTTTACCTTTTTAATCTGTAGCTTTTTAGTTTTTATTAACGTAGTAGAAATCTTCCGGTAAAACCTTTTTAGTTAGAATCTTTTGTTAAAATCTTTTGTTAAAATCTTTTGTTAAAACCTTTTTTTAAAAATCTTTTGTGCTTCAAATTTTTATCTTTTGTACTTTGGTTGTTTTTTCTTTAGTGTTATTTAGCGCTACTCGTTTGATTGTTTTTTCTTTGGTGTTGTTCAGTGCTATTCGTTTGATTCTTTTTCTTTAGTGTTTTTTTCATTTTTCTTTTGCTTAAATACCTAACTTACTCAAATTTCTCATATTGTTTTAAATGCTTGCCTATACGTCGAGGTATTAAAGCTTTTCAGAGATTCGTAGCTTTGCACTGCGCGCTCTGTTGTTTACTTTGAGTTCCTCAGCTGTCGGTATAATAGGTTTCGTTGTGATTGCTTTCAGTTCTTTAACCGCTCCGCATACGCATTGCGGGAAGCTTGGCGGGCACTTACACCTTCCAGATTTATCCCGGATAAAGTTTTTTACAATTCTGTCTTCAAGGGAGTGAAAGGTGATTACACATAATCTACCTCCCTCGGCAAGGCATTCCAAAGCTTCTGGTAGTACTCTTTCCAAAACATCAAGTTCACGGTTGACCGCTATCCTGATTGCTTGAAAGGTTCTTCTTGCGGGGTGTGGACCGTCTCTTCTTGCTGCTGCGGGGACAGCGGATTTTATAATGTCAACCATTTGCATTGTTGTTTCAATGCTTCTATGCTGCCGAGCCTCACAAATGAATTCTGCAATTCTTGATGCCCACTTCTCTTCTCCGTATTCACGAATGATTCTTGTGATCTCTTCCTTTGACCAGGTGTTTACAAGGTCTTTAGCACTAAAGCCTGTGTTTTTGTCCATTCGCATATCCAGCGGAGCATCCTCCAGATAACGGAATCCCCTTTCTCCAATGTCCAGTTGATGAGAAGAAACACCGAGATCTAGTAATATTCCGTTTACGGATTTTATCTTTTGTTCTTTCAGGATTTGTCTTATGTTTTCAAAGTTCGCATGTATAGCAATAAATTTACCATTAGTGTCTACATTACTTAATCTTTTATATGATGCGTCAATAGCATCTCTGTCCTGATCTATACCTATCAACAAACCGTTTTTTCTGAGTCTTTTGAGTATCTCCTCTGAGTGTCCGGCACCACCTAAAGTGCCGTCTACATAAATTCCGTCTGTTCGAATATTCAGACCCTTTATACACTCTTCAAGTAAAACCGGTTTATGTGAAAAATCCATTTTGCACGTCCTTGGAACTAAAAGTCTATATTCATTTCTTCAAGCAAGTTCCCAACCATTTCTGCATCACACTCTTCATATTTCTCAGGATTCCATATTTCCACTTTGTTTAGGTCTCCTACGAATAAAAGCTCCTTATCAAGTGTGGCGTATTCTCTCAAATGTTGGGGTATTAGTATTCTACCCTGTTTATCCACTTCACATTCAACAGCATTGGAAGAAAAAAACTTTCTGGCTTCACGGTTGCTCTTTTTAGATGAGGGCATATCTTTTTTTAATTTTTCAACCAGCACAAGCCATTCTTCCTTTGGATATATGTACAGGCATTGTTCAATACCCTTGGTGAGAATGAATTTATCATCCAGGTCATAACGGAATGCTGCCGGTATAATAACCCTGCCTTTAAGGTCTAACGTATTGGTATGTTTACCGATTAGCACCGTTTTCACCCCTTTTGTGGAGTTCCACTTGTCACCATTATCCCCCACTCATCACCACTTTATTTGTATTTTACCCCATTCAATCAATATCCGTCAACCCCATATTGAATAAAAATAAATACGGCACTTTATTTAACAATTATGTCTTTTCTAACAACCACAACATATTGTATATTCATTCCTTTCTCTATACCAGATCTGCTTTTAAATTCAAAAATAAAAAATTATTAATTTTTTGTAACACAAACTTAATATTTCTCAGAATTTATTTCACCTCATTTTATTGTTCATACCCTCTATATTTTGAGATATAGCCATGCAATAACGGAAACTACGCTTCGTATGCAATAGCTGTATAGTTCAGCATACGTTTTTTTACAAACCGTTAAAAATACGCTATATTAGCGTAGTTCATTTTGTGAAGCTTTCTGATATTGCACACCTATGTCTCCTCATTAACTGTAAACAGTAACTTTCAGGTGTCTATTCAGAGGTTCAAAAAGAAGTAGCGGGTGGCCTGGGTGATTTCAGTGACGCAGGGCAACATACTTCGAAGCACTACTACCCGTAACAAGCTAAGAGCGTGTGTTTGAGCGACCCGGGATATGGAGGCCGCATTCAAAAATAATGATAAGCTAAGGGCGGGTAAAAAAGTACGTGCTTTGGTCGTGCTTTTAAACTTGTTTAAAATGCACTACCTTAATGCGTAACCGGCTTGCTGGTTACATCCAAGGAATGAAACACCCAGGACCGGAGCCCGCGGATTTTAGCTGTTCACCTATCACTGAATAGTAACACTTTCAGGTATAACACGTACAGATATGGGACTAAAAAGCTCTTGCAAACTAGTCTTTCACATGTTATACTGATTCCATTGACAGCACAGGCGCTGTGGGCATAAATAGTCCGCAGTGTCTTTTTTTAAAATAACGGAAGAAATTGCTTAGACCCGTTTTTTGCGAAGCAAAATGACGTACTCTAATTTATGTTCTTGCGTAGCAAGCTATATTTTCAGCACACCCCGGTTGCATGGGCGAGCAGCAAACGAAGTTTGCGACCAGCCCCGGTTGCATGGGCGAGCAGCAAACGAAGTTTGCGACCAGCCATTTCAACGAGGCGCCTGAGCCTCGCTATAACAGCATGGTTTTCGTTGGAAAACCAACGGTTTTCAGCGTTTTTTAAGGAGGACATATAATATGAAAGATATTCCGGCCTTATTCGGAAGTATGGTTTTTAATAACAAAGTAATGAGGGATCGACTTCCGAAGGATACGTACAATTCTTTAAAAAGAACAATTGAAACAGGTAAACATTTAGATCTTGATGTAGCAAATGTTGTGGCAAATGCTATGAAAAACTGGGCTATTGAAAAAGGAGCCACTCATTATACTCATTGGTTTCAGCCTCTTACAGGCGTAACAGCCGAAAAGCATGACAGCTTTATTTCTCCTGATGGTTCCGGCAATATAATAATGGAGTTTTCAGGTAAAGAGCTTGTACGTGGCGAGCCCGATGCATCAAGCTTTCCATCCGGCGGTCTTAGGGCTACATTTGAAGCAAGAGGATATACCGCTTGGGATCCTACCTCCTATGCATTTGTCAAAAACGGTTCCTTATATATTCCTACGGCTTTCTGCTCATACAGTGGTGAGGCTCTTGACGAGAAGACTCCCCTACTCCGCTCAATGGAAGCAATTGATAAACAAGCTCTGCGTATATTAAGGATTTTTGGCAACAAGGATGTAAAAAGAGTCACTGCCACTGTTGGCGCTGAACAGGAATACTTTCTTATAGATAAGGACATGTTTAACAGACGCCCGGATCTTATATATTGCGGTAGAACTCTTTTCGGAGCAAAGCCACCTAAAGGGCAGGAGCTTGAGGATCATTACTTTGGAGCAATAAAACCCAGGGTAGCTTCATTCATGAAAGACCTGGAGGAGGAACTTTGGAAATTAGGTGTCCTGGCGAAAACCAAGCACAACGAAACAGCTCCCGCTCAGCATGAACTAGCGCCTGTTTATACTACAACAAACATAGCTACGGATCACAACCAGCTTACAATGGAATTGCTAAAAACTGTTGCAGACCGGCATAATTTAACCTGTCTTATACATGAAAAGCCCTTCGCCGGAGTTAATGGAAGCGGCAAGCATAACAACTGGTCACTTATAACCGATACGGGAATTAATTTGTTTGAGCCCGGTGCAACACCTTCACAAAATGCACAGTTTCTGTTATTTTTAACCGCGGTTATAAAGGCAGTTGATGAATATCAGGATCTTCTGCGCATATCGGTGGCAAGTGCAGGTAATGATCACAGGCTTGGTGCACACGAAGCACCACCGGCTATAGTTTCGATCTTCTTAGGAGAGGAGCTTACAAAAATACTTGAAGCTTTGGAAAACGGCACACTTTATAAGGACAGAGAGGCCGCCCAGATGGAGATTGGTGCAACTGTTCTTCCTCATTTCCCTCGGGATAACACAGATAGAAACAGAACTTCTCCTTTTGCATTCACCGGTAACAAATTTGAATTCAGAATGCTTGGATCTGCTCTGTCCATTGCAGATCCAAATGTAGCGCTGAATACTATCGTCGCTGAGTCCTTGTCACAATTTGCTGATATCTTAGAAAAAAGCGATAATTTCAAAGAGGATCTGAATAAACTCGTTAAAAAAGTAATAGGTGAACACAAACGGATTATATTTAATGGAAACAATTATTGCGAAGAATGGGCTGAGGAAGCAAAAAGCAGGGGTTTGCTGAACCTGAAAACCACCCCGGATGCTATGCCGTACTATATTACCGACAAAAACACAAAAGTGTTTACAAAACATTGCGTACTAACCGGAACCGAGATGCACTCACGATATGAAATACTTTTAGAAAACTATTGCAAGACCATTCATATCGAAGCATTGACAATGAAGGAAATGGTTAAAAAATATGTTTTCCCTGCTGTAATAGAATACGAAAAAGAGCTTGCCGGTACCGCAGTTAAAAAGAAAGCATTTTCATCAACTATAAGCTGCCGGTTAGAGGAAACCCTGCTTACCAATATATCAGGTCTTTCGGATTTACTTTATGAAAGGCTGAATACTTTAGAATCCAACATCTTGAGCCTTCAAAATATTAATGATCCGCTTGAAATCGCTAAATATTACCGGGAATCCATATTAATAAGCATGCAATCCTTAAGAGAAGTGGTTGATGAGTTGGAAACACTTATCGGCAAAAAGTATTGGACTGTGCCTACGTACGGGGATCTTTTATACAGCGTTTAGGTCACTCAAACATCAATCTTTCTTTATGCATGGATATGCTTAATATAATTCCAGCTGAAATTAAATTGGAAACAACCGAACTGGCTCCATAGCTAATAAAGGGTAAAGGTATGCCTGTGACTGGGAGAAGCCCTATATTCATTCCTACGTTTTCAATAAAATGTGCCAAAAACATAGCGGTAAGACCCATAACAATAAACGAGCCGTATCTTTCACGGGTATGCCAGGCAATATATATGCACCGGGCAAAGAATAAGAAAAAAAGCAAAATTAAAACCGCCGCACCAAAAAATCCAAGTTCTTCAGCAACCACCGAAAAAATAAAATCAGTATGGGCAAAAGGAACCCTTTTTGCAGCCCAGCCGTTTCCCCATCCCCGTCCCCATAGCTGCCCGGAACCTGCATGCTGTACGGCTCTCGATACCTGATAATTCAAACCTAAAGGATCTGCATCCTTGTTAAAAAAACTATAAAAACGATTCAGGATATGTTCGGGAAGCAACTGATAAAGACCAGTTATGTAAACAAGGAAAACTCCACCTATTGACGTTCCAGCTCCAATAAAAATATATTTATATGGCAACCCGGCAAAAAATATCATACACAAAAAAATAAACCCATATACAAGAACCGTCCCAACATCAGGCTGCATCAAAACAAGCAATACCGGCAATGCAGCAAAAAACATCAGCTTAATGTAATTATATTTTCCTGTTTTCATTACAATATGCTCAAGGTATAGAGCTATAATTAAGACAAACGCAACTTTGCCTAACTCTGATGGCTGAAAAGAGATGGGACCAAGATCCAACCAAGCATTGGAGCCAGTCTCCTCTTTTCCTATTCCAAAACGCAGAACCAAAACAAGAAGAACCACTATAGCCCAATAAACAGGGAACCCCAGAATGCGCAAATCCTTATAATCGATAAGGGATAAAATCACAATACAAACCATTCCCAGACCAATGCCGATTCCCTGTTTAATAAAAATGCCGGGAGTACCTAACTGAATTGATACGCTTCTGATCATTAGCATACCATAAGCATTTAGTGCTAATACAATAATCAGCAGGAGCCAGTCAAAATGTTTTAATCTATTAAAGCCCTGACTTTTCTCTACATGGAGCATGGATGCTTTCTGTTTCCTTTCATGTATTATCTTCTGATTTTTCCGTTTCTGCTTCTTCTACTATTTCCGTATTAATTTCTTTCACATCACTTACTTCTACGTTTTCTTCTTGAATTATATCTGCTTTTTCTTCTTCAATTACTTCTTCTTTACTTTCTTCATTTATTGATTCAGTTTGGTTAATTGCTTCCTGCTCACCTGAAGTAGCTTTAATGTCATCACCCACCCCCAAATCAACAGCATTCTTGGACTCTTGTTCCTCATCTAATTCATCTAATATGTTCCTGTATTGGCTTGGTTCGCTTGCGGGCTCTTCCAAAGATTGCTTTTTTAGTTGTAAACGTCTTAAAATAAATGTAGCGGTAAAACCAATTATAAAAATTACTCCTATCAACCGATTTATATTTACATCGCCTACTCTAAGGTCAAAACGGAGGCTGTCAATTACAAATCGCGCACCACCATATGATATCATGTATAGGAAGAATACTTCTCCATTGAGCTTTTTTCTTTTCCTGAACCATAAGAGTATAAAAAAAGCGGCAAGATTCCATAGGGATTCATAAAGGAAGAGCGGGTGTACCGGCAGCTCCGGATTAACGCCTTCAAAACCTTCAATAATTATTGTATTTTTTATAATGTCACCTGTCATTCCCCACGGAAGATTCGTGTTAGGGCCAAACAGTTCTTGATTTACAAAATTGCCCCATCTCCCGACTACCTGTCCCAAAAGAAGATATACTGCTATATGATCCAATAAATGCAGGGTATTTATTTTTTTATAGCGGCAAAACAAATAAATAGTTATTATCCCCAATATTATGCCGCCATAAATAGCAAGGCCACCTTTCCATATCTTATAAATTTCACTAAGGTTAGCTGAGTAATATCCCCAGTTTATAAAAACATAAAACAGCCTTGCTCCCAGAATTCCGGCCGGTACTGTTATGAGCACCATATCAATCAAATTGTCTTGATCTAGATCGAATTTAGGAGCGCTTTTTATGATGCCAACTACAACAACTAAAAAGGCCAAGGCTGTTATAATGCCGTACCAATGTACCTGCAGGGATCCGATTGAAAACAGTTCAGGGTTTAAATCAATGTGGATACCAAGGTTTGGAAATTCGATATAATGCATTTTTCTACCTCACATTCTCTTTATATAATTGAATACAGCCGTTTTCCGGTAATCGGTAATGACTCCCGTTTTAAAACGCAGACTAATTTGAGTCATTTAACGGCCATATTATCGATAGCGAAGGTTCCTGTGAAAAATGTTCCTTAAAAATAGTTTGAGCTTCCTGTAAAGTTAATTCCTCATATAGCTTTGAATAGTCAAAATAATTAGCTCCTTTAAAATACAACGGAATAAACTCGTAGGATATATTCTCCGGGGAATTAAGGCTTCGTATAAATCTACCCTCATGAGCTTTTCTTATTCGATTAAAAATGCTTTCATCCAACCCGCTGCTATGAAGATTAGATATAGCTTCATTAATACGGTCTGCCACTTTGTGCGGGTCTTTCGACTGTCCGCCCCAGGAAGTAAACCCAAAATGACCTTCTAAATTCACTTCGTAATCAAAATTTTGATTTATTAAACCTTCACTATATAACTGATTATACAACAGAGAGCTTCTTCCAATCAACACCGACAATATTATTTCAAGCGAAATTTTTCTTTTTATGAGTTCGTAACCGGTTACTCGCGAATTATCCTTTATACCCATTTGAAACTGAGGCATGGATACGGCAAGCTTTTTTTCAACCATCTTCTTGTTATGATGAGCGGGCTCGTCTTGGAACCTTCTTCCGATCTCACCCGGGTTTTCCCTGTCGTCAATACCCTCCTCGACGATTTTTATTACTGTTTCAGGCTCAACATCGCCGACCACAAGAATTACCATATTCGAAGGATGATAAAATGTATTATAGCAAGTGTATAATGTGTCTTTTGTAATTTTAGAAATACTCTCAACGGTTCCTGCAATATCAATTTTCACCGGATGCTCTACAAATAGTGCCTCTAAAAGGTTGAAAAACACTCTCCAATCAGCATTGTCCTCATACATTTTTATTTCCTGCCCGATGATTCCCTTTTCTTTCTCTACATTCTCATCTGTAAGATATGGATGCTGGACAAAATCCACTAATAGCTTGAAGTTTTCTTCAAAAGAACTGGTACACGTGAACAAGTATACGGTTTGTGTAAAGCTGGTGTAGGCATTGGATTCCGAACCCAGCTTAGCAAATTTATCCGAGATGTCTCCGTCTTTTTGCTCAAATAGCTTGTGTTCAAGGAAATGCGCAATCCCATCGGGTACATGAATTTCTTTACTGCTTCCCGGCATTGTAAAGGTGTTGTTCACAGAACCGTAAAATGTGGCAAAGGTTGCGTATATTTTTTTATATCCCTTTTTGGGAATAACAAACACTTTCAATCCACTTATATGATCATATTGGTACAGCTTTTCACTAATTCTACTATACTCCACTGTTTTCATCAATATTAACGCTCCTTTCAGTATCCCAACTTTTAGGGGTACTCTTGAAAAGTCATATCCGTATTTTTCACCCTTTATGCTTTCTTTTGCGAAAAAGCAATACAGGGGTACTCGATGTTTTTGCATAATTTGCTCGGAAAAATTAAACGCAAATTTATATTCCTACTTTAATAACGTTTTTAAAGTGGGCTTCGCCCACAACAAAATTGCGGAACCTTACAGCTGATAAACTTTAAATTCTTGTTTTTATTTTATGTTTTCAGCAATAAGGTACTAAAGTGATGTTAGGAAATATGTGGTGTCCAGCGTTATCATTTCCGACATCTTTATTACATCATCTTTTTTTACTGATATAAGCTTATTGTAAAATTCGTCAATACTCTCATTTATTCCGGATATGTGCTGGCTGAGATAAAAATCAACTATGCCCTCCTGACCATCCTGCATTATTTTTAAACCTGTTTCAAAGCTTTTCTTTGTTGCTTCCATTTCTGTTTCAGAAATGTCCCCGCTATTAATTGCTTTGATCTGATCTAAAATAATTTTCTCTGTTTTTTCCCGGTCTGCAATCTCAATTCCACTACACGCCACTAATAAGCCCTTATACCTTTCCAGCAAGGAAAAAGCACTATATGCGAGGCTTTCTTTTTCACGGACATTTTTAAAAAGCTTTGAGTGCACTCCACCACCTAAAATACCATTATATATCGCTAACGGGAAGTAGTCCGGGCTGTTGGCTTTTATATGTGTTCTAAACCCAAGGCAGAGCTTACCCTGACTCACATCCATCGGTTCTTCTATCCTTAGTGGTTCATCTCTTTTTTTGTTAAACGAAGGCTCTGTTAATGGTTGAATATTCTCTCTTTCAATAGAATCAAATTTATCAATGAATCGTTTCATTTCGTCTTCACTTACATCCCCTGAAATGTAAACGAAAACAGGATATTTTTTAAGAAGCTCTTGATAACCATCCATAAGTTCAGATGCAGTAATAGCCTTTGCATTCTCTTCGTCTCCGTCTTCATACACCTCAAAAGGTTCACCTTTACACATTTCCTCCAGGCACCTATGCATTGAATAGCTCATTTTATTATTTACCCTGCTCCGGATTCTCTGTATAAGATTTTCTCTTTCCTGTTCAATGTAATCCTTTTTAAAGCTGCCATTTTCAAGAACCGGCTGGGTTAAAACTTCCAACAAAAGATCGCCTGCCTCATCAAAAAGCTTTGTCCTGTCTGCAGTATACCTGCCGGAAACAAATCCGACATGGAAACGAATAAGCTGGTTTTCACCTTTTTTGTCAACCGAACCATTTAAGCTCATGCCATATAGCTCCTCAAGCCTTATTGCAAGCTCCTGTTGTGTCGGGTAACTCCTGCACCCTCTTTTTAAAATATGAGGAATTAGTGCATTACAGGTTGCTAGTTTTTTCTTAAGGGCTGTCGCAAAAATGACATTAAGGCTAATGGTCTTAAACTTATCAGAGTGGATATAATAAAAAGATATTCCATTCTTTTCGCAGACCTTATTTACAGTCATAATATCTTTTTCATTTCCCATATCTATATCTTCCTTTCATTTAGTTTTTAACGGCATTCTATAAAATTTAAAAGAATTCTGCATGGAAATCCAATTTATAACGTTACGCGAATTCATTTTCAATTTACAATGCACATGTGATCATATTTCACCTGCAAAGCGTTATCAATAGCCAACCTAAATCATCTTTCTTTGGCATTCTCAAAAATATGGCACATACAACAAATCATGTTTACATATGTGTTTAACTTCAAACTGAACATATATAATCTATTTATTAATTCCCATTCATGTCGGCTGTAATACATTGATAGAACCTATATTTTACTGCAACAAACACAAAAGGCGTTTTCTTTTTACTTTCATTACACATTTGCTGACTTAAATAGCTTTAATGTAGCGAAGTAAACTTTGACAACAAGTTTGCATTTTCAGCTTTACATTCGTTTATCATTATCCGATATAATGAATATATATGTGCAAATAAGGTTAATGTCTTTGTGCAGCTTATGGAGTAGCGATAATTATTAGCAGTAAAATTCCCGGGAGGTTGCCGAATGTTTTATCTTAATCTGGAAAACCAGATCCATCTATTAATTATAATAGTTTTTTCATCATATATTTATTTTTCAACCTTTGCGTTGAAGCAGCCCTTATCTTTTACAAAGCATTTTGGAACTGCTTTCTTTACACCGTTGATATTATGTTTCATGTCCTTTTTATCTTTAAATAAGGAGTATGCTTCCTCTTATCTTTTCTTCTCCGAATTTATATTAATAACTGCTTTGCTTTTTATACTCCTTGTTGAAAAAAGCGGTGACTTTTCATTATTTGTTTTTTTCCTTTTATACGCCCTTCCGTTAGGTGTTGTATTACTAAACCTTAACTTTGACTCTATTAATCGTTCTTCAATATTCGATCTGATCCTATCTCTTTACTTGGGCATTATTGTAATTATTATTTTATCATGCATATTTTTAAAACGCTATAGGAGAATTAATCTGTACTTAGGGCTTTTTCTTATATCTGTATCGCTCTTAATTGTTCAGGTAACACCCGGAAGTAACGCCTTAACACTTGCATTATTGTTGAAGGCTCTTGGATATATCCTCTTTTCATATTTCTTTTATCGTTTAACCTACTTGCAGCTTGAAAAAGATAATTACAGCAAAACATCCCAGTTAAATAGAATTAATCAATCATTGCAGCAGGAGGTTACGAGACGGGTTGAGGAAATTGAGCGTTCTAACCGCAAACTTGCTGAAAAAAACAAAATCGATGACCTTACAGGGGCTTATAATAAAAAAACCACCCTTGACTATGTAGATAGTGCAATAAGCAAGAAGCCTGGTATGGAGTTTTCAATCCTTCTGATCGATATTGACAACTTCAAACAGATAAATGATACATATGGGCATATAACAGGTGACAAATGCCTTAAAAATCTTGTATCCATTGCTAGGAATTCAATTCGCAACGAAGACATATTAGGTCGTTTTGGCGGGGACGAGTTTATCATCATAATGCATGAAACAAATCCTGTTCAGGCATATCTTGTTGCCGAACGTTTCAGAAAAAAAGTGGAAAGCGCAACCGATCCCCACTACACTATTTCCATCGGTATTGCATCGTATCCGTCTGATGCCGGAAACGCAAAAGACCTTGTAAAAGCAGTAGATAAGGCATTATACATATCCAAGGAAGACGGTCGCAACAAAGTTTCCCTTTCCGGTCGGAAGTGAACCTATACCACAAGAAAAGTTTTATTTCAACCACACTCTGTCAGGCAGCCGCTCAGAAAAGCAAGGATACAGATTTAAATTTTCAATGAGAGCTTGCTGCGAATTACACACCAAAAGCATTAACGCTTTGTGAAGTAGGGGTACAATTCTCAGCTATTAAGAAATTCATTGATCAAAATTCCAAGACCTCCACTTCTATAAGTGGGGGTTCCTTATTCTTGCTTCGGTGGGGGTAGAGTCCCCCACCGAAGTCCCGATGTTCAGCTTTAGCTGAACGAGTTCACTTATCTGTGGCAGACCGATTCCTTTCGTATTTTTTTCAAAAGTATATGCTGTTTTTAATAGAGTACCTTCATCCAAATGCCTTGCAATAAGCTGCATACCTATAGGAAGCCCTCTTTTGTCCTTTCCGCATGGAATTGATAGAGCGCAGATCCCGGCCATGTTAACAGATACAGTATAAATATCACCCGGAGATATATTCAGCGGTTTATTGGCTTTTTCGCCTATTTTATAAGCAGCACCTCTTTCTGTAGGCCCCATAATAATATCCACATGCTTAAATACTCTCTGAAAATCGTTGCATATAATTCTTCTTACCTTTTGTGCTTTTTTATAATGCTTATTATAGAAATCGGAGCTTAACGCATATGTTCCTATAATTACTCGTGTTTTTACACCTGAACCGAAGCCCTCGCCTCGCGTTTGTTTGTGCCGATCCGGATCATTGTCATAATTGCTTGACTGAAAGCCATATATTTCACTTCCAAATCCGGTAAGATTTAAACTTGCTTCAGAACTTGAAAGAATGTAATAAGCTGGAACCGCATATTCAGTAGCAGGAAGCGATACCTCAATAACAGTTGCCCCGTTTTGCTCAAAAAATTTTATTGCCTCATTTATAGAATATTTAGTGTCCTCGCAAAGCTTATCATCCATGTACTCTCTCGGAATGCCTACCTTTAAACCTTTTACATCCTCCTTTAAAAAAGAGGTATAATCCGGATACTTAATATTGTATGAGGTTGAATCATTTAGATCATGACCTGTTATTGCATTAAGAACCACAGCGCAATCCTCAGTATTCCTGGTTATAGGACCGATCTGGTCAAAGGAAGAAGCGAAATCTACTAATCCATAGCGGGAAACCAAGCCATAGGTTGGTTTTAAGCCAACAACACCGCAATATGAAGCTGGTTGGCGTATTGAACCACCTGTATCGGTACCCAAAGAGAAGCATGCCAGTCCGGCAGCAACTGCAGCAGCCGAACCACCGCTGGAACCTCCCGGCACCATGTTAAGGTTCCAGGGGTTTCTGGTAATACCATACCATGAGCTTTCGGTGGAGCTGCCCATTGCAAATTCGTCCAAATTTGTTTTCCCGAGCAAAACAGCGTCATTGTTATATAGCTTTTCAACGACAGCTGCATCATATGACGGTATGAAATTACTCAATATTTTTGAAGCACAGCTTGTCAATATGTCTTTTGTTAATATATTGTCTTTAATACCCATTGGAATTCCCGTAAGGGGTGAAAGGCTTACCTTTGAATCGATCTTTTTTTGTGCCAAGGCTGCCTGTTCCAATGCTTTTTCTTCGCAAACCGTAATATATGAACCTATTTTACCATCAAGCTTTTTAATTTTGTCAAGATATGCGCAGGTTAATTCCATTGAGCTTATTTCTTTATTTCTGAGCTTTTTTGAAGCCTCACAAATTGTCAACCCGGTCAAATCCAAATGTTATCCCTCCGTATAGTTTTATTGGTATACATATATATTCACAGGGTATATTATCAACACTCAAAACTTGATCCGTCATTATAGTGTATCAAGTGTATCTATCCCATCGAGTTTATCAGCCTCATCCAGTTTGTCTTTTATATAAGTGATGATTCTGTTCATATTATCTGACAGCTCTATTATTTCATCTTTAGAAAGACCTATCTGTGCGATATCTGCAAAATGCTGAACCTCATTCTCTGCTATATCCATGCATACCCCTCCGCTATCTTTATATTACCCAGTTAAACTATTCTTTAACAGTTGAGCATAATATATATTTCATTTTTCCAAAAACTGTTTTTCAAATTAACTTTCTGGGAAGCAATCATAATATCCTATTACACAAAAATCATCGTTTCAATAAAAACGATGATTTTTATGTTAGTATTATATATGTTTATTCATCAGTATGGGCTTTTGCATCTAGAACAATTATAGTTTTTCAATTACTCAATGGGCTTATACTCATAAGTTACCTGTTCTCCCATTATGGTAACCAGAATGTATTTTGCCGCAGCTTTATTATCTGCTGTTAACCTGTCAACATCAAAGCCGCAGGTTGATAAATACCTGACTCCTCTGTCCATGGTTACTTTATTTTCCTGACCTTTATAAAACACCCATACGTTTTTATATCGGGTTTGGCTGTAATCTGACAGTATTTTTCGGAAGAGCTCCGCTTCAAGACTGTCTTTAAAGGCATCAGGGCTATCATCTAAAAACAAGAATATATTGTTGCCGGTAAATGTCTCAAGCTGCTCAAGTAGCCAACGCCATTGCTCACCTGTGCCATTTTTCAGGGTTTTCGTTCTCATATCAAGCTTAATAAACCTGGAGTTTTTCATATCCATTGAATCATATCCTGTACCGGTTGCAACAACAGGGCTTTGGATTTGTTTTGTCACATTGTGCTGACTGTTTCCGACGAAAGCTCCTATTTCAATGTATTTGTTTATCTTGTCAGCTAAAAATCCTGATAAATATTTTTCAACATCGGTTGCAGGTTCATGAGACTCTCCAAATACTGAAAAGCGGTAGTTGTTTTCCCCTTTTGCATAGGTTATTGCTTGATTAAGAGAGTCTACAGCCCTAGTGTCTTCAGGTAGATTCTTAAAATCAATTTTATCCTGTATTTTCATACTAAGCTGCAGGTCATCTATATAAATATGCCCTTCCTCATTTATTGGGCTGGGGTTTACAACATACACCCTTGTAAGCTTTGCAGGCTGTGGGATATGTGCAACACTTCCCGAAACAAACTTCCAGCCGGTCCATTGAATTCCTTCCGAAAACATTACATAATGTTTTTTTCCGGCTGCATCCATTACTTCGGCTCTCAGCCAGCTCCTTGTATATTCTTTGCTGTATGCCCACAATCCGATTGATTCGGTTCCTTTAGGGATGTTGAGTCCATTCCCACTGAATGTAAGGTAGGCAGCCTGCGTTTCAGGAGCCTCTTTAAATACGTAATCCAGTCGTGCACTTGATGTACCGGAATTTGCGTATGCATCACCGACCTCAACACCCCCAGGAACCCAGGAAGGATAAGAAAAAAAGCTTATATCATTTTTCTCAAAATTATGTAACACAATATTTTCAATTCCTTTAACGGTTGTATCTTTAGTCATTTTTTCACGTTCTACAGTGATTATACTTAAATCATCAAAATACACCGCACCAATCTCCTCAATAGGGTTTACTTGAACCAAATATATGCGCGTTAAGCGTGCGGGCATTGGAACTCCTGTAAGCGGTATTTCGACATACCTCCAGCCTTTCCAATCCAGCTTTGTTAAATCACCGAGCCGATATTTCCTGTTGCTGCTGTCATTTACTTCGATACGAAGCCAATTTGAGTTTTCCTGACTGTTATAAACCCAAAAACCAATACGGATTGCATTTTCCGGAAGTACAATTCCGTTTCCTGATAACTCCACATAAGCAGCGCGGTTATAATCTGTATTTTCAAAACAATATGAAAGCTTCCCGGATGAATTACCACTGTGCTTTTGCTCTTTTGAAATAGTATATGAACCTGAAACCGTCGCTGGGTATGGCAAATAAGAAGCATTCTGCTTTTCAAAATCATCCACAATGATGCTTTGCGTAGGCAAAACAGTTACTGCACAATATGCGCTTACATCACCAACGAAAGCACGGATATATCCATAGCCTGAATTTGTGGAGACAAATGTGTTCGTTGAAAAGAAGCCAATGCCTCCAACTGTTTTCCAAATAACATCAGAAGGAAGAATCGGAGCTTTATAGCCGTTCTCATCCTCACCGATTACGTTGAAGGTTTTTCTCTCTTTTGAAATCAAGGTGATATCCTTATAGCTTATTGATAATTTAACAGGTCCTTTTAGTACATTAATCGGAAACTCAGATATCACATCCCCAATTGTTGCCACAACGGTGCCTTTGCCCGGAGAAAGTGGTTTTAAAACATTCCTATCAAAGCTTCCCTGCACACCTTTAACTTCCCATTTTATGTCCTCAGCATTAATAATAACAGGATTAAAATACTCATCATAACCGGTTACTGTAAACGCTCTTGATGTATTCACAAAAACGTCTGAGTTTGTTGTGTTTATGTATAAACCTGCCAGCTTTGACGGAGGCGCCAGCGAAAAAACACCTAACGCATTTGGGATCCTTCTTTGGACGCCGTCACTTGGGCTGTTTTGGACAACAATATCTCTTGTTCCGGGTTCTCTCGATGCCATTGTTGAGGAGCCCCCACCATCAAGAACCAAAGCATCGTAAGCTCCGAGTTCCAACATTAACTCAGCAAGCTCTTTCATTGTCATACCTATGCTATGGGATTGTCTACCGTCAACAACAACCATAAATAGAGTATTTCCATTCTGGCTGCTACCAATTGCAGTCCTTGGATGCCTTCCTGTTATTTCGTGAGTAAATGTATCAGGTATGCAGCCATCAACCACCAGCATCCCTCCGCCTGTAAGCGCCATTTTCACAACACCCCAGTTAGGCGATGTATTGACATCAAGCTTAACTGTATCACCAACCTTGAAATTTTCAACAATCTGCGAAGCATTTTCTTTTCTTGTAATAACAACATAACCATTTAACGGAATATCCGTAGCAGGTTGGTTTTGACGGATTTCCCTTACAACTCCGTCCACTACAATCATTTCCGTGATATCCGAATAATAACCGTTTCTTGTTCCGATTGTAGTTGCCCGCCATTTTCTGTCGATAATCGTAAAGTCGGTATGACCATAATAAGGCTCATTATAACGTCCTATATCCAAAGTTTTGTTGTTTTGAGCATGTAAGCTGATCGTGGTTTTCCAATAATCAAAATTAGCTTTGTTATCCAAGTTAATGGAAAAGGTTGCCATGCTGTCATTGCCAAGGTTAAAACCCGGATCGGCTGTTTTTAAATCATATGCCTGAACCATCGGTCCGATAAGATTCTGGGAACCAGCCTGCTCAGATGCAAGAAAAAAGCTTCCATTTAGCCCGGCAATTGCTCCCCATTCTTTCATATGATCGGTTGTTGATAAAGGCTTTTGAATCGTATCGTTATTAGTAAGAGCATCAATATGAACATTGGGGTTGTTTAAATCTGCTTTCATTATGTAAATTTTCTGCCATCCAAGATCGGTATAACGTGTTATGGTATTCTGGGTAACTCCGGACGTTATTTTTTTACTGTCAACCGTTTGATAAATAACCCGATTAACAGGATCGGTTGTTTCAGCTTTTGCGCCCGTCATACCGGCAGATAATATTAAGATACATGCCAGCAAGCCTGCTGCGGTCTGTTTAATACTCATTCTAAATCCTCCAAGAAAATATTTTATCCTTTGTTAAGTCTGTCTGCTTAGACGAAGAAATTACCAATTTTGTTCCCAAGGGATAATGATTTCACTGCATTAATTAGCTTTTTTAATGCTTCCATGCACATTTATTCATAAGCATGCGTAATTGTAGTGAAATCAACAATATGACGAAATACAAATTAATCATAGCTGCTCTGGTCATAAACCTCACAAAGCACCGATTTCATCTGCATTTACAGCTAAGCCTTCAAATCCTTGATGTATTTCGTCTTTTAATTCTATCATAGGGATTAGCTAATAACTACAATACAGCGTTTACGTTTTCATTAAGAATATAACAATACTAAGACAGAAGTGTTACATCGGTGAAATTAATAACATGGTTATCACCCAGAAAGTCACAAAGTGACTTTCTGATGAAATTTAAGACTTTTTAAATTTCATCAGCCTTCTTCCGAAGGCTGGATAACCATATTGTGATTGCACCAGGTTGCAGCAAGCTGCAACTTCCTGCAGTTAAACCTGCAGGAAAAAGTCGTTTCACGACTTTCTGGGGAGCAATCATAACATAAGGTCAACAAACTTGCGGTACAAAAAAAGAGGCTTTCGCCTCTTTTTGAAGTGCATTCATTTTTTTGCTTTGGCAGGCTCAATATTAATCTTTTTCCCTCTTATTTGTGCCAGCTTCATAGCAGCCAGCACCTCTCTCTGATTTTCTGCAGGTACCTCTACAAAGGTAAACTTATCATGCATATCAATTTTTCCTATAACCTTGCCTTTAATACCTGTTTCACCGGCAATAGCACCTACAATGTCTTTGACTTGTACTTTATCTTTTTTCCCGATGTTGATAAACAATCTTACCATCCCAGCTTCGGCTCCGGTATTTTCAATATAGTCCTCATTGTCCGGAAGATTATTTTCCTCTTCCATAACCATTTTCATAAGCGCTGCAGCCACATCAAGGGAAGTATATTCATCGCCCATAATTTGTTCAATTATGGATAGATAGCGTTCCTGACCTTCCTCGTGAAGAGTTTCTTTAACTTTATCAATAAAACGATTATTTTTGCTTTCTTCTATATCGCTTAAGGATGGGATTGCTTTTGGAAGTATTTTTGTATTGGCATAACGTTGAATATCTTTTAAGGCAAAGAATTCCCTGCGTCCGGAAACAAAGGTAAAAGCCTTTCCGGTTTTGCCTGCACGTCCTGTCCGCCCTATTCTATGAACATAATATTCTTCATCCTGAGGCATATCATAATTGAAGACAATTTCAATATCATCCACATCTATACCTCTTGCTGCAACATCCGTGGCAACAAGTATGTCTATCCTGCCACTTCTGAACATACCCATAACCCTATCTCTGGCTATCTGGCTCAAATCGCCATGAAGGCTCTCGGCCATATACCCTCGCAGTTGAAGCTCACTGGTCAAATTATCGACATGTCTTTTGGTGTTGCAGAACACCAGAGACAGTTTTGGGTTAAAATAGTCTATCAGCCTTACCAAAGCTCCTAATTTTTTTGCTACGGCTACCTCAAAATAATATTGCTCGGTGCTTCTAACCGTTAATTGCTTATGATTAACCTTTACTGTCTCGGGCTCTCTTTGGTATAACTTTGTTATTCTCATAATTTCCGGCGACATGGTAGCTGAAAATAAAAGGGTTTGTCTGTTTTCAGGAACATCCTTGAGAATCGTTTCCATATCCTCACGAAATCCCATATTGAGCATTTCATCAGCCTCATCTAATACTACAATCCGGACTGTGTTTAATTTAATTGTTTTTCTCCGCATGTGATCCATAACCCTGCCCGGTGTTCCGATTATAACATTTGCTCCCTGCTTCAGCGCTTTTATCTGACGATCAATAGGCTGTCCGCCATATATTGGCACAGGCTTTATCCCTTTCTTATACTTGCTGAATTTCCTCATTTCCTCAGCAGCCTGTATGGCCAACTCCCTAGTTGGGCAAAGAATAAGAACCTGTATCTCTTTTTCTGATGTATCGATTCTTTCTACAGCCGGAAGACCAAAAGCTGCTGTCTTTCCGGTACCTGTCTGTGAAAGACCTATCAGATCCCTGCCTTCTAAAATTGCAGGTATTGCCTGAGTCTGAATTGCTGTCGCTTCTTCAAAACCCAGTTCTTCCACTGCCTTTAATATCTCCTGCGATAAAGGCAGATCTTTAAATTTCATTTTTTTCATTGCAACACTCTTTCTTAAACTTATTTTTTATTTCATTGCATTTATTTGCAAATCATCATATTTGAATATCATAATTACTACTCAAAAAATCGCAAAACGATTTTTCTCTGCAGGTTATCCTGCAGGAAGATGCAGTTTGCTGCACCCTGTGTAATCACAATATGGTTATCCAGCCTTCTTATAAAAGCTGATGAAATTTCTCATATTTTAGTTTCCGCATTTTATCTTTAGTTCATCCAGGTTTAAAAATACACAATTAGGCAGCCTTACTTGCGACCAGCCTCGTTGAAATGGCTGGTCGCAAACTTCGTTTGCTGCTCGCCCATGCAACCGGGGCTGGTCGCAAACTTCGTTTGCTGCTCGCCCATGCAACCGGGGTGTGTTGAAAATATAGCTTGCTACGCAAGCACATAAAATAAAGTACGTTATTTTGCTTTGCAAAAAACGGGTCTAAGCAATTTCTTCCGTTATTATAACAGTATTGCTCCTAATACTCCTCCAGCCAATGTAAGAACAATAGGCCCTATTTTAAACTTTTTAGAACAGATTATTGTCAAAACAAAAATTAAAATGGAAGGAATGCTGAAAATTTGCCAGAAATCATCTGCCAACCTCGTTAAATCCAACAATGATGTTTTTGAAAAAAATATCACAGCAGAGGCAATCATTCCAACAGTCGCAGGACGTATTCCCCCAAGTATACTGTTGACATAATGGTTTGACTTGAATTTATCGAATACAGTCGCTATAAACATAATCAAAATAAAAGATGGAAGAGCAACTCCAAAAGTGGCAAAAGCTGAACCCCAAAAACCTGCAGCCTTGAATCCTACATATGTGGCAGCATTTACAGCAATCGGTCCAGGTGTCATCTGTGATATTGCTACCACATCGGTAAATTCCTTCATCGAAAGCCCAAAGGTGTCAACTTCTTGGTATATCATTGGAAGCATAGCGTATCCGCCCCCAAAACTAAAAGCTCCAATTTTAAAAAAACTGATAAAAAGTCTTAAATACTCAATCATTTTACGTCTCCCCTACGGCAGAAACTGCTAATCAATCCGTATGAAGCACCAATAACTATCGCCCATATTGCGTGAACATCAAAGATTACTATTATAATAAAAGCAATCGCTGCTATGGTAATGCCCCACTTGTCTTTAATGGCTTTTTTTGCCATGTTAATAGCCGCCAGAAAGATTAGCGCCGCAGATGCCGATCTTATACCGGTAAATACTTTATCTAATATTTCGTTTTCCCTGTATTTAATAAGCAGAGAAGCAAGCGCTAGTATTATCATAAAAGACGGAAGTATTACACCTAAGGCTGCAGAAATTCCTCCCAAAGTACCTGCTATACGTTTTCCTATAAAAATGGCTGAGTTGATGGAAATAACGCCGGGAACGGATTGTGCTATCGCAAAAACGTCCAGAATTTCTTCTTCCTTCATCCATTTCTGTTTATTAACAACTTCTCTTTGTATAAGTGGCAGCATTGCATATCCGCCGCCGAACGTAAACGCTCCGATTTTAAAGAAAAGCACAAAAATCTTCTTTAGAGTATTAAATTCCAATATATCAAGTCCTATCAAATAAGAATTATATAGTTGTAAACTATATTTTATGCCGCATATTAAGTATTACTCGTCATCAACGAACACAAATCATTCTATCAGAAATTCATTACGAATACAAACATGATTTTGCTGTTTGGAAACAAACATAAGTTTGCTTCGTTACTGTTTAAAGGGTATCACATTATAGTCCATGGGTCTGTCTTGGGTGTTTCATTTCTTGGATGTAACCAGCAAGCTGGATACGCATTAAGGTCGTTCATATGTGGTGTGTTTCTGATTTATTTATGATAAAACAGATAAAAAAAACGGGGTTTCCCCCGTTTAATGCTGAAGTGCCTCAATAATACTTTTATAAAGAGATTCGGCTGCCTTTTTTTGAAATTCATATGTAACTATGCGGTTCAATTCTTCCTTATTTGACATAAATCCTAGCTCGGCAATTACCGCTGGCATCGAAGTTTCCCTCGTTACAACCAATTTAGGCCTTGGTATTATACCCCAATCCCTTGTTTTGAAATCATTCACCATATTTTTTTGCACTATTTGTGCAAGTTTAATACCTGTCATACCATTTCTTTTTGATGACGGATAGTATAATGTCATAACTCCCTGCGCAGATGAATCGGGGGAGGCGTTATGGTGAATGCTAACAAACAAATCAGCTTTGAGCTTATTGGCGAAAGCGGCTCTTTCATAAAGTCCTATATAACGATCATCAGTCCGCGTCATATGAACAATCATTCCGGAATCGGAAATTAAATCCTTTAGTATCATGGATACCTGAAGGTTAAGATCCTTTTCCTTGACTTTGCCGGCCACTGCACCGGGATCATTTCCGCCATGCCCCGGATCTAAAACAATTAATTTCTTTTTCAAACTTTCATCAATACTATCTGGTCTTGGTGTTTCTGGTTTTGGAGTTTCCGGCTCAGTTACCTCGGGCATTTGTATATCCCCTGTTGTAGAAACAATAACAGAGCTGGTTCTACCATCCCAAAGCACTACCGCCCCTAATGCTTCAGCAACGTAACGCAATGGTATCATAACCGTGCCGCGAACCAGGGTAGGCTGAGCAGGCATTCTTTCCACATTTATTCCATTTGCGCATTGGTAATTGGCTATGTACATGGTGAGTTTACGATCTTCTTTTTCAATTTGGATTTTCCACTCATCCGGCACCCAATTTATTGATGCACCCATCATTTCGACAACAACCTGAGCAGGAACCAGCATATTGCTGTGTTGGGTCAGATAACCTACATCAGTTTTAACCTGTTGGTTATCCACCAATAGCTTGATGTCATAAGGAAGATACTCATTGCTAATATTGGCTGATACCGGCAACACTCCGCAAGATAAGATAAAAACAAGAATAATCACTATTATCTTTTTCAACACTATTTTTCCCCCCGTGAGTATTATTGCAATATTTATATGTTTACATAGTTCGGTGTCTCGTACAAGTCTAGTAATCTAACTGTAAAATAAACAAAAAATATATTACAGAGATGATATGGTAATGAAATGTGGGTAATGTGGGTAATTTTGGTCTTATTGTAAGCATAAGTTTCATGGGAGGATAAACAGAGCCTATTTATTTTAGAAAAGCATTGACAGAAACGTATGTTCTTTTTATAATAAAGGTAGCAATCGCTGGTATTGATTAATGAAATATTTTCATTTTATATTGACTAAACTTACCCATTCATTCATAATAACCATGTAAAGTTAAATTATTTTTTTAACTCACGGAGGGTTGAAATTGTATATTATCAGCAAAGATAAAGTTAGATTACATATGAACAAAAAGGGAATAAACACCCAAAAAGAATTAGCTGAACACATGAGCATAAGTAAAAATCAGCTTTCGATGCTACTCTCTACTCACTTTAATCCCATAAAATCAAGCGCCCTTAAACTCTGTGAAGCTTTAGGTACAAATCTTGAGGAGATTATTGAGTATGTTCAAACTGAAATGCCTGTTGATGGTACAGAACCTTTTGAAAATAAGGAACAAAATGAACAAATCAATGTAGAAGCATACAAAGGGCAGGGTTTTGTTGAAGTAAGAGAGATAAAGGCTTTAAAAGAATATTCTTGTGTGGAACTGTTTGCAGGGGCAGGAGGTTTAGCTCTTGGACTAGAAAAGGCAGGTTTCCACACTAAGGGGTTAGTTGAGATTGATAAACTAGCTTGCCAGACTTTAAGAAAAAATAGACCTAATTGGAATATCATTGAAAAGGACATAATCCAGGTTGTTGATGACGGCATTATAAGCTATATTAATATTTCTAAAGGAGAGCTTGATTTGTTATCTGGGGGTTACCCCTGCCAAGCTTTCAGTTATGCTGGAAAAAAGATGGGGCTAGCTGATGCAAGAGGAACTATGTTCCACTATTATTCACAAGTTTTAAAACAGCTTATGCCGAAGATGTTCCTGGCCGAAAATGTTAGAGGTCTGGTATCCCATGATGGGGGTAGGACATTGTCTTTGATGTTAAAAGTATTCTCAGAAATTGGCTACTCGGTTAAATGGCATTTACTACGAGCATTAGATTATGGCGTTGCCCAGAAAAGAGAAAGGATAGCTATTGTAGGTATCAGAAATGATTTAGTTGATAAATTTAATTTAATCTATTCATTCCCTGAACCATATGGCTATGAACTAACATTAAGAGATGTTTTAAAGGATGTTCCTAAGTCAGATGGAGAAAAATACCCAGAGTCCAAGAGGAAAGTACTGGAATTAGTACCCCCAGGAGGTTACTGGAGAGATTTGCCAGAAGATATTGCTAGAGCTTTCATGGGTAAAAGCTATTATTCTGGTGGTGGAAGAACAGGCATGGCAAGAAGGATGTCATGGGATGAACCTTCTTTAACATTAACTTGCTCTCCTGCTCAGAAACAAACAGAGAGATGTCACCCAGATGAAACCAGACCTTTTACTGTAAGGGAGTATGCACGAATACAGAGCTTCCCGGACACTTGGGAGTTTGACTGTAGTACATCTAATGCATATAAACAGATTGGAAATGCTGTTCCAGTACACATGGCTAAAGCTATTGGATTATCTATTGTCAACACATTAAACCATATGATATGATTATATTATAGATATTTCCAAAAAGTCACAAGGTGGGGCGGGCTTTCTTATGAAATTATACTTTTTAAATTTCCTCAGCTTAAAAAGAAGGTTGGATAACCATATATTGTGATTACAACAGATTAAATCTTACTGCAGCGCTATTATTCTTCATCCTCTGGATTTAAGGTTTCCTCTATTTGTCTTGTCAGATCATCAATAACACTTTCTACCAGCTCGGAACCATCATATTCAGATGCAACATCACCAATAGCATCAGTTATTCTGGAGTAAAAATCTGCATGCCCCGTGAGCCTAAACCAAAACTCCGCTCCTACAATTACAGGATATTCTTCTTCAATCCTTCTGTAGTGTCCACTAAGTTCCTCATGTTCACCATAGAAAACTCCTACAACCATATCATTTATACCAATAGTGAGGTTGTTTGTTCTAGCAAGTGCTCTTACTCCTGCAAAATGGTTTTTTATTGTCTCAATATCATCTTTATTTATCGTATTTGTGCCTGCTTTAACTTGGCAGTATTTTCTCCTGCTGTCTATACTATCAATAAACTCAATATCAATACCTGATGTTGTAGATGCAAAACCCTGTAACACCTCACTACAAAACCTTTGTAGTTGATTTCCAAATATAGTATTTAATGATGTACCGATTACTCTTGGATAAATTAGAGCTTTTGCTATGCTCCTTGGTTCATTATTTCCTGTAATGAAATTAGCTTTATATTTATCTAAAAAAGGATTTAACCTGAAATTACTGAGGTTTCTACATCCCTCAGTCCTTGCAATATGATTAGGAATAATTTTTGTCCTAAAAAAATCCTTTGCCCTCTCAATTATTTCAATAAGATCAGTTTCGGTCATCATATACAGCTCCTTCATTCCAACATTTTCCTTGTGCTGATAACAATATTTTAGCATGAAGGGTTCTGAATGTCTACAATATGCCAAAGCTAATAATGTATACTCTTGCTGGTTAAAAATCATTAATTGTATTTTTCATAGCATATGATACTATCCAAGTCTTTTCTCGGTCTTGGAGAAGGTGTTTCTGCAGGGTAACCAAGTGGAGTTACTGCTACTACTCTCACCTCATCCGGTATACACAGGATCTCCTTTACTTTTTTTTCATCAAATCGGCCCAGCCAGCAAGTGCCCAAGCCTTGCTCATAAGCCTCAAGAATCATGTAGGCTGTTGCAATTGACAAATCTACAGTATACCGGTGCTGCCCACACATCATAACACTATCCGGCTCTGTTCCGCATGAGACTAAAACAATCGGAGCTTCTCCTACAAAAGCTTGACCACCGGACGCCTCTGCCAGCTTAGCAATCGTACCTTTATCCCTTACCACAACGAATTTCCAAGACTGCTTATTGTTTGCAGAGGGAGAATGCCTTGCAGCCTCAAGAACCTTTCTAAGCGCATCCTCCTCCACAGGTCGAGCACTGTATTTCCGTATACTTCGTCTGCCTTTAATAGCTGTTGAAACATCCATCCTATTACCTCCCATTTAGCATTTGTGTGAATGGCTTGCCTATGGTTAATTAGCCCGGCTGCAACCAACAAATTCCTTATTGAAACAGCTGCTTTTGCATAAGTAAGTGTTCCTTCCGGATCAATGGTTCTCTCAGTCCTGCCAACAAATATCCCAGCACCGACTGTCTTTTTTACTTCTTCATAAGCCCATTCGGCAATTTGATCCACATCCTCGTATGCTTTAATCTTATCACTATCTGTATCATTTAGTCCATTGACACTCCCCATACCTAAAGGAAGGGGATTCTTGAGTGATTAAACACCAGTCTATTTCTAGTAGGTGAGTATGACCTCAAGCTTGGGGTATGCCATTACCCCTCCTAGGGCAGTACATATAGTACCCTAGGCTGATAGACTGTTACCATCTACCACAGGTGCATTTATTATATTTATAGCACCTACTCTGTCCCTGTGGGTACGGTAGCCACAAGAACATTTGTATTTTCTATCTTTAGCTTTATTTTGAGTACCACAATTAGGACAAATTTGACTTGTATACTTAGGATCAACATACTCAACTGCAATTCCTGCCAAATTAGCCTTATACTCAATGAATTGAGCTAACCGATAGAATGACCATGTATGCAGATTCTTCTCGTTTTTACGGCTTGTTCTTGCCGTGTTTCTGATGTTTGTTAGTTTCTCTAAACGAATAACAGAAACATTATTTCTGATTGCAAAATTTATAATTTCTCTGCTTATTTTATGGTCTTTATCTTTCATCCAGCGTTGTTCCTTATCATTAAGATTTTTAATGACCTTAGGTTGCTTGGCTTTGCCTAACTTTTTACGCTCTGATCTATGTTTCCTTTTAACATACTTATTTTCTCTGCCATTGCCAATGAATTTCGTTTTCGCTGATTCGGTCACAACAACAGCGGGAACTTTTAAGCCTAAGTCAACACCCATTACAACATCACCCTTAGATGCAGGAGGTGTTTTTTCTACACTTATTTGAGCCATATATTTAGTACCCTTTTTGCTTATACGCAATGTTCCTAAGTGACCTTCTAGTTGTTTTAACTGATAATCTGTCATGATAGCTCTAGTTTGAATACGCTGCGTTTTCCCATCTATCAAAACAGGAAAACTTAGAATACCGTCTTTAAGTGAATAGTTTTGATTATTCCATATACAGACAGGTTTTCTAAGGGTAGGTACATTGATTACCTTTTGTTTTTCAGCAGGCAGTTTGAAATTAGTCTTGTTAGCTTTCTTGTACTTAGCAAAGATACTTTTGGCATCTCGAATAGCTTGGTTCTTCACTGCGCTTGGCATATTAGCAAGTACATCTTTTGACGATAATTTTACCCTTTCTTCTGATTGGAGCATAGATGAAACAATATTATTAACAGTATTGATATATTCTTTTGATATAGAATCCACTAAATGAACTTGTTCTTTTGTCATAACAATCTTGAATTTCACTGTTATTTGCATTGTTTCACTTCCTTTCAGATCTTTTTTGACTTTTGATATATTGTTTTATAACGTTTAATGGTGCTCTTCCAACAGTAGATACAAAATACGAGTTTGTCCAAAGTGTTGGAAGTTTCGTTGTGAGATGTTTAAATTCCTGATAGCGAGAGGTAGAGCCTTTAATATGCTTTATAGTTTTATGAATACCATACTGAGGATCTACTTCTAATAGCAAATGTACGTGGTCTGGCATAATTTCCATTTCGATAATATCAACCTTAATGTTTGAGCAAATTTGAATAACCAACTCCTTTAACCTTGCTTCAACAGCTCCATGAAAGACTTTACATCGATATTTAGGACACTATACCACATGATATTTACACGAAAATATTATATTATTATTAGATTTATATTCCATATTTACATTATATATTAATGCAATATACAATACAAATGTTTTATTTTTAAAAATAAAACAGGCTTATATCCCCATAGTTAAAAACTAGGGGCTTTACGCCTGACTATGGTAATATCCATTGTTCTTGCATACATTGCCATTGCTTTGCAAAATCTCTGACAAGTTGGTACATTTTAGTGCCATCACTGGAAAGAATAGTGACTTTTCCAGCCTTTTTACTTTGCTGCGTTGTGGTATACTATAATATGGTTATCACCCCATTAAGGTTTATACCTAGCCTTGTTATTAAGAAGGAAGGACTCTAAAAATATGTGCGATTATAAAGATAAATATATAAATATAAACGGCAATTTAATCAGATACAGGGAAGCAGGAACAGGTCCTGTGCTTTTTCTTGTTCATGGTATTGCTGGCTATTTGGAGGAATGGGAACCCATAATGAGAAATCTTTCAACGCATTACAGGGTTATTACTCCTGACCTTTTGGGTCATGGTCTGAGCGATAAGCCTGAAATTGCTTATTCATTGGATTGTCTGACCATTTTCTTAAAGGATTTTATTCAAAAGTTTACTGACAGCAGAATATACCTTGCCGGTCATTCTCTCGGTGGTGCTATTTGCCTTAACCTTGCCATCCTTTTTCCCAGTATGGTTGAGCGTTTGATATTAATCAACAGCATATTTATAAAAATTCCTTTATTAATAAGGCTTTCTTCATTCAAATTTTTGCAAAAAATAAAGCTTAAAACACCAAGATTTATGGTTAAAATATCTTTAAAACGAAATTTTTTCAACAGAGAATTTATAACCACAAAGTGGCTTGATGACGCATATCGCTGCATTAATGCACCCGGAGCCTCACGAGTTATGTTCTCAGTTATTAATTCAAGCATATCCTTAACAGGTCTTAGAAAAAATTCTTTATGCAAATTCTTAAGTGAGATAGAGAACCTATATATCCCTGTATTGATTTTTTATGGCATAAAAGATAAAATACTTTCATATAAAAATTCAATATTATTGCATGAACTTTTAAAAAACTCACAATGTGTTGCAATTGAAAATTGCAGCCATGAATTGCAGGTGGAAGCCTGTGATGCTTTCTGCGCTAAAACCTGTGAATTTTTAATGAATAATTTCACTTAAAAGGCTTACGGCTTATCTGTCACCATAGAGCTTTTTGCCCATGAACAAAATATTTCCGTCTTCATTGTCTGCTATTACAAATATAAACGGACGATCTGCAATAAATGAAATCGGCTCTCTAACGGATGTTACCATAAACTCTCCCACAGTAACAGCCGCTGCTTCAGTTCCTTCTTCATTAACGTCAACTACAGCTTTATGTAAGACACTGCTTATAAACAGGTTTTTAGCAATTCCGGTAAAATCAGCTGAGTCCGAAAAAGCCTCTCCCATCCCGAGTGCACTAAGAGTACCATTAAGCTTCTTAACCCCATATTCCATCTTAAACCTTGGAAGCTTCAAATTAAGATCAGCAACGGGCTTCAATTGACTATTCAGTTCATTCCACTTTTCACCATCCATATTTTTTATAAACTCATTTATATCACCATTAGGCAGAATTACCACCATACCTGTTTTCTCATTTCCATACGGAAGCCTTACTGCTTGGTAATCATCATTCTTATAATATTCTATTTTTCCACTGCGCTGCATCATTGAAACCTGGTCGGTTTTTTTATCATATGCGTGAAAATCTGCTTCAATTGTATTCTTAGCCTTAAATGCTTCAGTCCATTCACCTTTGAAGTATATTGCGTTTATTAAATACATCATAACATCACGGGAAATCGGGGGGTCAATCATTTTTGTAATTAGATTCCTTGTCTTATCGGAAATCCAGTTATTAATTTCTCCTGCTGCGAAGGTATCTGAAAAATCTAAAGTATCAACATCCGCTCCCAAAAAGTTTCTATTCGTGTCAATAAAATCCTGCTTAACTTCAAATCCATCTCTAATCCAGATTGAATTGGCAATCTCTAACTCAACCTTTTCATCAAGACTAATTATTCTGTCCATAAGATAAGCATAACCTTTGTTAAGCTCTTCAATTGTAATACCATTATATCTAAGACCTTTAAGCAGGGCTTCTTTTGTTGTTCCCTCAGCACCGTTTAATGCCATAGTCAACATGCCTGAAATTGAAAATGGGGATATAAAAATATCTTTTTTGCTATCCTCTGTATTTAGTTTTTTAAAAATATCCCAGGAAAATTCTTTATTTGCTGACACCAAGGATTCATTTTTTTCTTTTTCCAAAGAAACCACTCCCTTATTTTCTTTTTCAGTTTCTTTGTTTTTCGTTGGTTTTATATTAACCGGTTCTGTTTTGTCAGGCTCCGTGCTATTACTAACCGGCTCTTTTCTACTAGGTTCTTTGTTAAATGGTTCCGTTTTAATAGGCTCTGTGTTTATAGTCTCCTGATTGTCTGAGTCTAATGAAACATCTATCTTTTCAAAAAAACCGCATCCACTTAAAATTGTTGAAACTACTAAAATCAAAACTAATATTATTTTCCCTCTCATACTTAAAACCTCCTCTGAGTGCTCTTCATACACTTAGACAGTAAAATCGAGAAAAAGTTCCATTAGTTTCAAAGTCTTCTTCGAAAGCAATAAACATTCACCTATGAATTACCAAACGACCCGAAAGAGCGTTTGATTACTCATAGTTAGTGCGAGATTGAACTCCCACTGAAGCAGAGCAGCGAAAAACAGGAGATGGTGATTACCTAATCTTTCGCGTTTGCCCCGCATTTTTTAAGAAAAAGCTGTATGTTCTTTTTCTCTTCATTTATTGATTCTTCTGTAATATCGCCTCTCCCCAAGCGGTCGCACAGGCTTAGCAGGGCAATTTCGTTAAGGTCAACTTCCTCTTTCATTGTTTTTATATCAGCAAAAGGCAGTTCCTTAATGACCATGAGGAACTGCATATGCCATCGTACCAATTTGCATACATTTCTTATAAAATTCTTTTCGAGCTTATAAAACTCCAAGAAATCTGCCGCTAGCTTCTCACCAACCTTATCATGATCATAAGCTGTGATTTTTCCACGCCTCACCTTAGTTGTTGATGGCTTTCCGATATCATGCAGAAGTGAAGACCACATAAAGACTTCAGGGGCGGAGCTTTCAACTTTATATACTGCCGCATTGTCAACAACCTGCATTGTATGGTTCCAACAATTCCCTTCGGGATGATATTTGGGATTTTGCTCGGTCTTTTTTAATGCTCCGAGTAAAGTAAATGGATAATCAGTCGAAAAAAGCCCTTCCTTTTCTTTTTCATTAAAGTATAAAGAAGGCTTTTTATCATGCATAAGATGAGTATTGAATTCTTGGATGACTTTATTTTCTATATCCATATATACCACCTATATTGTAATAATTATTTGCTGGCAGATGTAAATGAAGAAAGTTACTTTCTGGCTTTCTGGGTGATAACAATATTAT
>ENA-UOOH01000666-UOOH01000666.1-fermentation-metagenome-genome-assembly--contig:-NODE-666-length-37470-cov-4.011894_pt1 | contig 37470 bp, 33 predicted proteins | sample MGYA00245778_ERZ724025 | MGnify/ENA primary metagenome ERZ724025 (study PRJEB28704, sample SAMN03018313) | fermentation metagenome | biome: anthropogenic terrestrial biome; feature: soil; material...
TAACAAAAAGAAGGCTTGTTCTAGTGGCTAAAACATGCCTTCTTTGACAGTCTGAGGCCTCCTTAAGGAGGCCTAGCCTTCGAGAAATTGATTGGTATAGAGGCGGTAATAGTATCCTTTGGCAGCCATGAGTTCAGTATGGTTGCCTTTTTCCTGCACTTTTCCATCTCGAATAACGAGGATCACATCCGCGGAGCGCACGGTGGAAAGGCGATGGGCGATGATAAAACTGGTCCGTCCTTCTAGAACGGTCTTGATAGCGTCTTGAATCAACATTTCGGTCTCCGTATCGATGGACGAGGTGGCCTCATCGAGTACGAAAATCTTAGGGTCAGCCAGGACAGCCCTGGCAAAGGAAATCAACTGCTTCTGCCCGGTGGACAAAAGGCCTCCCCCTTCACCGACTTCCGAATCGTAACCTTGGGGTAAGTTAACAATGAAGTCATGGGCATTCACAAGCCTCGCGGCCTGTTCCACCTCCGCATCGCTGGCCTTTAAATTTCCATAGCGGATGTTCTCTCGGATATTTCCTGAAAAGAGGTGGGGACTCTGCAGAACATAGCCTAAATTCCTCTGCAACCAGGAAAGGGGTCTGTCGCGATAGTCCACTCCATCGATAAGCACTCGGCCTTTTGTAGGTTCATAGAACCGGCAGGCCAAATTGACAATGGTGCTCTTCCCTGAGCCTGTTTCGCCTACCAAGGCTACCGTTTGCCCTGGTTTGACCTTGAGATTAAAGTCTTCCAAGACGGGTTCTAAGGGGTTATAAGCAAAGCTGACGTTCTCAAATTCCACCGCACCTTGCAGATGGGGACACTTATCACTTAATCCTGGGCGATCCTGAATTTCAGGCTCGGTGTTGAGCAGTCCCATCACTCTCTCCGCGGCGGCGTGGGCCATTTGGAGTTCCGCAAAGATCCGAGCAATTTCCCTCACAGGTTCAAAGAACTGGATGGTGTAGGAGACAAAGGCCACCAATACTCCGTAGGTAATGGTCCCGGCAATCACGCCACTCCCCCCGGCCCAGAGCGTCAGACTGGTGCCTATGCTGCCAAGCATCAAAACGATGGGGAGATAGAGGGCAGAACAGGTGGCCGCCCGTATGCTCGAGGCTCGTAGCCCAGAAGTAAGGGACTGAAATTCCTTCAAGTTTTCCTCTTCGCGGCTTAGAATCTTGGTGGTTGTGGCTCCCATAATTCCTTCACTAAAAGCACCTGTGATCTGAGAGTTCACTCTGCGGACCTTACGATAGGCTCTTAAGATCTGTTTTTGAAAGTAGACACTAACTACCGCTAGAACGGGTATCACGCACACTGTCAGAAGGGCGAGGCGCCAATTCATACTGAACATCACGATGGAATAAAAAATCATGGCCACTCCGCCCCACAGAAGGTCAATTAGACTCCAGGAGACAATCTCTCCCAGACGGTTTACATCACTGGTAAGGCGGGCCAAGAGCCATCCTGCCGCCCTTTTGTCATAGAATGAAAAGGAGAGTTTGTGTAAGTGTTCAAAACCAACTTGGCGGATCGTATAGGTGATGCCTGATTCTACTTTTCCAGCCATATTGATGAAGATATAGACATTGAGACTTTGCACTAGAACTAAGGCAACAAAGGCCACAGCAAACCAGCCGATACCCTCCACTGTTTGCGGGACCACAAAGCGGTCGATGGCTACTTTCGTCATGTAGGGAAAGAGGGCGTCGCCCCCCGCCATGGCCACCGTTCCCAGCATGGCATAGATAATGTAGCGCTTGTAGGGTTTGGCCAACTGCAGGATTTGAGCCCACAGCTTGACATCAATCTTCTCTTCGTGGATTTCTTCCTGCGCAAGTGTGTGTTGCATGGGATCACCTCGCTTTCGTTATCTCGGCTTCAAGTGTATTCTGTATCTCCCAGATACGTGCGTACGGTCCATCGCTAGTCATCAGCTCTTCATGGGTGCCTCGCTGTACGATCGTTCCGTGGTCCAGAACCAAGATGAGATCTGCCCCAGAGAGACTCGTGACTCTGTGGGAGATTAAAAAGGTGGTGGCCCTATTGGAACGCCTCCCCAGAGCGTTACGAATAGCTACGTCTGTTTCTGTATCTACCGCACTTAGAGAATCGTCAAAAATCACAATGGGACTGTGGGTAATAAGGGCACGGGCGATGGCAATTCTCTGCCTTTGACCTCCTGAAACGGAGACGCCCCGTTCACCCACTAGGGTTTCATAACCCTGATCGAAACTTAGGATTACATCATGAATTGCCGCCTCTTGGCAGATGCCATACAGCTCCTCGTCGGACACATCGCCGCTTGCCAGGGTGATGTTCTCTCGAATGGTCTTGGCAAACAAGAAGGGCTCTTGGGAAACTACAGCAACATTTTTGCGCATCCACTTCTTGTCAATGGTCTTGAGCTCTATGCCATCCATTGTAATGGACCCTTCTTCGTAGTCATAAAGGCGGGCCAAGAGATGGACGAGGGAACTCTTACCAGAACCAGTGTGTCCCAAGAGAGCCACTGTTTGGCCCGACTTGACAGTGAAGCTCAAATTCTTCAGCACCGGCTGATTGGGCTCATAGCCAAAGGAAACGTTATCGAAGACTATTTCGCCAGTAATAGGAGGCTGTTGGAAATTTTCAAGGAGGTTTTCCTTCGGTTCATCGAAGACTTCCTGCAGTCTTTCCGCCGCCACCAGCGCTTTACCCATGTCAGTTAGAACTCGTCCAAGCTGACGAACGGGCCAGACCAGCATACCAATGTAGGTACTGAAAAGTGCCATGGTGCCCATGGTGATCTCTCCCCGGGCAGCAAAATATGCGCCCGAGACTAACACCAAGCCAATTTGGAGAAAGGCCAGGAAGTCACTGGCAGACCAATAGCAGGCCAAAAGCCAAATCAGGCGGTAGAGCTTGTCGCGGTTGACTTGGTTCTTGGCATCAAATCGTGTGATCTCATACTCTTGATTGGCAAAGGCTCGCACCACGCGGATCCCGGTCAGGTTCTCCTGGAGTACTGTGGTGAGTTCAGCCTCCGCTTCGTCAGCCTCCCTGAACGCCCTTTTCACCTTAATGAAGAAGACGATGGCAAAAGTGAAGATAATGGGTATTGCGATCATGGAGAGCAATGTCATGCGAAGATCAGCACTGAGCATGATGCTGATGATAAGAAACACCATGAATAGCGCATTACCCATTTCAACGAGTTGCACACCCAAGAATCTGCGAATCGTGTCCACGTCTGAGGTACATCGTTGCATGATATCTCCGCTGTCGACCTCCTTATGATATTTATAGGGGAGGTTCTGGATGTGGTTGTAGATGCGATCCCGAATGTTCTTGGCGATGTTCTCACTAGCCTGGGCAGACAGTCTGCCCCTAAGAAATAGAAAAAGTCCCCGGAACGTGGTGATAACAATCAACACTATACCAGGGACCCAAAGTGCTTGACCGATGTTTTCCACAAAGCTACGTACCAAGAGAGGTGCTACTAGTGGTTCATCTCCAATGACATTATCTATGGTGATGCGAATCACCAAAGGTGCGGAGATAGCGGCTAGACTTGCCAAACCTACCGAGAGGATGGCTCCAAGATATAATAGTCGATTGTTGGCCATGTACTTCCATAATATACGTACGGATTTCATGCTACGATGCCTCCTTTCGGTTTACAGAATGTGCACTTATTCACTATAGCACCGTTTTTTTCTTTAATCAAGCGCCCTCTTGTTTGGGAACCATTTTTTCCTAATTTTGCTTGCATTTCCCATATCGGTTTGATATCATAATAATATCAAAATATATGTGAGGAGGAATTGTGTATGGAGGAGAAGATTCTAAAGGCCAAACCGGGGTTGCCCATGTTAATTTTGTTTTCGTTGCTGTATCTTGGGATGATCGGGCTCGTTATTTTGGGAGGCTTCTTGCTAGACGATGGATTGAGTATAGGTGCCTTACCCCTGGTTGTCGGGATTATTGGACTTTTCGTGGGGGTTATCCCCTTTTTCGGACTAAAAGTCATCAAGCCCCAGGAGGCGCTCGTCCTTACCTTGTTCGGAAATTACACTGGTACATTGAAAGAACCTGGGTTCTTCTATGTCCATCCTTTCTCGTCGGCCGTTAACCCAGCAGCGAAGACGCGTTTGGGCCAAAGCGGGGATGTGGATACCAATGCAGGTTCCAAGGTGATCCTTTCAGGTCAGGGAAGCACGGGGCAGGTTAATGTGGTAAATAAGAAGATCTCCCTGAAGGTTATGACGCTTAGCAATTCCAAACAGAAGGTCAACGATGCTTTGGGCAATCCTGTAGAGATCGGTATAGCCGTAATGTGGAGGGTTATTGATACGGCGCAGGCAGTCTTCAATGTAGACAATTATAAGGAATATCTGTCGCTGCAATGTGACAGTGCCTTAAGGGATATCGTCCGCATTTATCCCTATGATGTGGCTCCAGGAGTGGACACCACCGGTGACGGTCTGCCCGATGACGGTAGTCTGAGGGGTTCGAGCGCCGTTGTAGCGGATCGTATTCGGGAGACGATTCAATCTAAAGTGGAGAACGCAGGTCTCGAGATCATTGAAGCTCGCATCACACATCTCGCTTATGCACCCGAAATTGCCGCGGTGATGCTTCAGAGACAACAGGCCAGCGCCATCATTGATGCCAGGAAGATGATTGTTGATGGGGCTGTGGGCATGGTCCAGATGGCTCTTGATAGTCTTAGTGAAAACGACGTTGTACAGCTTGACGAAGAGCGTAGGGCGGCCATGGTATCGAATCTCCTTGTCATCTTGTGCGGGAATAGAGACGCCCAGCCTATTGTGAATAGTGGAAGTTTGTATTAAAGATGGCCAAGAAGCAAGTCCCACTTCGCTTGTCTGTGAGACTTTATGAGGAGATTGCCGCCTGGGCTGAGGATGATTTTCGATCTGTAAACGGACAAATTGAGTTTTTGCTCACAGAATGTGTCCGGCAAAGAAAGAAGACCGGCAAGTATATACCGGATCATACCGGTGCTGGCAGAAATCAAGCAGACAGTGATCGATGACCACAAGGGGCCCTAGAAGGCCCCTTTTAACTTGACGGAAATCTTTGCTAACTTGTGAAGGGGAATCGGGCGGAGGAATCTAATAGTAATACGTAAAGAGAACGTCAAAAAAATGCGAAGGGGAGTTTACATGACATCCTATCAACCAGAACCGTACAAAATTAAGATGGTGGAACCCATCAGGCTCTTACCTCGGGAAGAACGCCAAAGGTGTATAGAAAAGGCGGGTTACAACCCGTTTTTATTACGCAGTGATGAAGTCTATATCGATTTACTCACCGATAGTGGTACAGGCGCCATGAGTGATAGGCAGTGGGCTGGATTGATGCTTGGGGACGAATCCTACGCAGGTAGCCGCAACTTTTACCACCTTGAAGAGACAGTTCAAAACCTCAGTGGCCATATCTACGTCATGCCTACACATCAAGGGCGTGGAGCTGAGCAGGTTTTATTCCCCCTCCTTATTAGACGGGATGGACAGTATGTCTTAGGCAATATGCACTTTGATACAACGAAAGCCCATATTGAGATGGCCCGTGGAAGAGCGGTGAACTTTATCACCGCGGAGGCCTTAGATACAGCCAAGGAGCATCCCTTTAAAGGAAACTTTGATCTAGAGGCAATGGAGAGGTTCATTCAGGAAAAAGGCCGAGACTCCATTGCAGCCATTGTGACTACTGTGACCTGCAACAGTGTAGGTGGTCAGCCGATTTCCATGGCGAACATTAGGGCAACCTATGCCATGGCGAAGAAATATGACATTCCAGTTGTTATGGACAGTGCGCGCTTTGCGGAAAATGCCTATTTCATTAAGGAACGGGAAGACGGGTATGCCAATAAGAGTATTCGTGAAATCGTCCGGGAACAGTTCTCCTATTGCGATGCATTCACCATGAGCGCCAAGAAGGATGGCTTAGTGAATATTGGCGGCGTCTTGGCTGTACGGGAAGACATAAATCTTTTTCAACGTTGCCAAGCCATGGTGGTTCCACTTGAAGGCTTTCCAACCTATGGGGGCCTGGCCGGTCGGGACATGGAAGCTTTGGCCATAGGCCTCGAAGAAGTCGTAGAAGAAGATTATTTGACCCAGCGCATTTCCCAGGTAGGGCTTTTGGGTAAACGCTTGCAGGATGCTGGTATTCCGGTGCAATCGCCAATAGGCGGTCATGCTGTATTTGTGGACGTGGGTAAAATCTTACCCCACATGCCAAAAACGCAATATCCTGCCCATGCCTTTGCTGTGTCTTTGTATGTAGAAAGCGGTATTCGGGCGGTGGAGATTGGTTCGCTCCTTTATGGACGTGACCCTGATACGGGAGAAGATGGTTTGTCGGAGCTCGAGCTTCTGCGCTTAACCATTCCTAGGAGGGTGTACACAGATAACCATATGCGTTATATTGCAGATTCCATCGCTAAAGTCTACGCTCAGAGAGATGAAATTAAGGGAATCGCCTTCGAATATGAACCTCCTATTTTGCGCCACTTCACGGCACGTTTTCGCTTAGTCGATTGAGGCTTATGGCTCTTTCATGGTATACTGAAATTCCAGGGATCGCTGTGGAAGGAGTATGTATCATGCAAGATCAAATCATGGATATTCTGAAGACAATCGCTGACGATATCACACAGGTTAAGACGAATGTTGAGCGGGTAGAGGCCCGGATGAATCAGATGGAAACCGGTTTGCGTGAAGACCTGGGCCGTGTTGAAGCACATCTCGGTCAGGAGGTCTTAGGCCTAGGTCAGGAGATTTCCCGCCTAGGTCAGGAGATTTCCCGAGTTGAAAGAAGTCTCGGTCAGGAGATTTCCCGAGTTGAAACAAGTCTCGGTCAGGAGATTTCCCGAGTTGAAACAAGTCTCCGACAGGACATTGTCAGGCTGGAAAATGCAATGGAAGAGAACGATGGAGCCCTCTTTGATGGGTACAATCTTCTCCACGATCGTCTGGGCAGAATTGGAAAACAAATAGATAGGATGGCCATGACGGTAGAAAAGCATAGCATTCAGTTGGCCAAACCATCGGCCTTATAGAGAGGAGGAGGTAGTATATGAGTAACGTAGAACAAACATGGGATTTGGAAAGCATCTTTCCGGGGGGAAGTTCTTCACAGGAGCTCCAGAAACATATAGAGACGGTGCGTACCAAGATATCGGCTCTAAGAGAGCAAGTTGAAGCGCTCACCGCCGATCTGGATGTGGAGCAGTTGAAAACACTTGTCCATGATATGCAGGACGTGCAGATGAATCTGGGACAGTGCAGTGCCTTTGTGGGCTGTCTCATGGCACAGAATGTAAGGGATGACAAAGCGAAGCTGCTGCAGGGGGATCTGGGCCAAATCAGTGCATCTTTGGCCGGGGTTTTTACCGCCATCGATCACATTTTTGTGAGCATTCCTGAAAAGAATTGGCAGTCATTTCTGGACGATGAAGAGCTTAAGGAACTCCATTTTTCCCTGAATGAAAGACGCAATGTGGCCAAGACAAAGATGTCTCCAGAGTTAGAAGCCTTAGTGACCGACTTGGAGGTGGATGGTTATCATGCTTGGTCCCACCTTTATTACACCATTGTTGGCGAGATGTCTATCGATATGGAGCTAGACGGAAGGCCTCAGACACTATCCATGGGGCAGGCGGCCAATTTGCTTTCCAACCCAGACCCCAAAGTCCGCGAAGAGGTTTTCCAGAAATACGAAAGGGCCTGGGCTGAAAAGGCCGAGCTTTTTGCTAGCACCTTAAACCATCTTGCGGGCTTTAGAATTAATCTTTACAAAAACCGCGGCTGGGATGATGTGCTCTCAGAACCCCTACAAAGAAATCGCATGGAACGGGCCACATTGGACGCGATGTGGACGGCTGTGCAAGGGGGGAAAGCTCATTTAGTAAAATTCTTGGAACGTAAAGCAGAGCTTTTGGGTCTGGACCAAGTTGCCTGGTACGATCTGCGGGCCCCTGTGGGGGATGCGGGCAAGGAGATTCCTTTTGCCGAAGCACAGACCTTTGTCGTTGATCAATTTCGCAAGTTTAGCCCCGAAATAGCTGATTTCACCCAGAAAGCCCTAGACAAACGCTGGGTTGAAGCGGAAAACCGGGCAGGAAAGCGTCCTGGAGCTTTTTGCACCTCATTGCCTTTGAGCAAAGAATCCCGGGTTTTCATGACCTACTCTGGTACCCTTGATAGCCTAGGCACCCTTGCTCATGAGCTTGGTCACGCCTACCATGGTTATGTTCTAAAGGATGCTCCCCTGTTTCTGCGGCGTTACGCCATGAACGTGGCCGAAACGGCATCCACTTTTGGAGAGCTTCTGGTGGTGGATGGAGCCATAGGGGCGGCTACCAGTCCAGAAGAGAAATTGGGCATTTTAGAGGACAAGATCGGACGTAGTGTTTCCTTCTTTATGGACATTCACTCTCGTTTCCTCTTTGAAACCCGTTTTTACGATGCACGAAAGAAGGGTCTAGTGAGCTCAGCCCAGTTGAGCGAGTTCATGACGGAGGCCCAGAAGGATGCCTTCTTGGGGAGCCTAAAGGTCTACCATCCGCATTTCTGGGCATCCAAGCTACACTTTTACTCAACTGGCGTACCGTTTTACAACTTCCCTTATACCTTTGGTTATCTCTTTAGTGCGGGAGTTTACGCCAGAGCCAGAGCAGAGGGGCGGGGTTTTGCCCAGAGCTACGCACGCCTACTGGCAGATACTGCCAGGATGACCGTGGAAGATCTGGCCAAGAAACACCTAGGGGTGGATCTCACCAAGCCGGATTTCTGGGAGGCAGCAGTAAAACTGGCTACTGATGATGTGGAAGAATTCTTACAACTAGCGCAAAAATAGAAACAAGGGCTGCTGCCCTTGTTTTTCTGTCTGGGCATTCAAGCTCAACGCATGATGCAGGATTTATCGTGGATAAACTGAAGTAAATGTGACAGTAGGTGGTACGGGAGGCGATGGCTGGTGAAGAACATTTTACAAACGAAGGGTCCTTTCCGCCGTTTTGGCCTGATTGGATATCCCTTAGGGCATAGTCTCTCACCTTTCATCCATGAGCGCATTATGGAGGTGGCAGGTCTGCGAGGAGAGTATCAACTCTATGAGCTAGAACCAAAATCTCTGCCCACAAGGCTACCTAAGCTTCTTGATGCACTCGATGGGCTTAACTGTACCATTCCTTATAAAGAATCTGTAATACCCTATGTAGACAAGCTGGGACCTTCTGCTTCTCTCTATGGTGCCGTCAACACTGTGCATGGGCGCACAGGACATAACACTGACGGAGAGGCCTTTGCTGCCTGCAGGGTGCCCATGCATGGGCGCAGAGTTTGTGTTTTGGGAGCAGGTGGTGTCGCTCGGGTACTGACTATGGAAGCGGTTCGTGCTGGCGCTACGGAGATCCTGATCCAAGTTAGAAACTCTCATCGGGCAGAGACGTTGGTGGGTGAGGTTAAGGAAAGAGATTACCATACCATCCATGCTGTTTGGGGTGATGAGGGAAGAAATTTGGACTGTGAGGTCGTGTTGAATGGAACACCTGTGGGGATGTGGCCCCATGTAGGCGGTATTCCAGTAACAGAGAGACAGCTTGAGGCGGCGCAGGTTGTCTTTGATACGGTATATAATCCGAGCGCAACTCGCCTTGTGTTGCAGGCAAAGTCCAGGGGACTCTGGGCCAAGGGGGGCCTGCAAATGCTCTTTGAACAGGCACTGGCATCCCAGAAGATCTGGAACCCCCAGGTGAACTTTGATTCATGCAAGGATGAACTTGACGAGGTGCGACGAGAACTAGCAGAGGAAGTACTCCGTAATAGTCCAATTAAGCTTGTGCTTACAGGTTTTATGGGTAGTGGAAAGACCCATGTTGGGAAGACTTTAGCTACAGCCATGTCGTTGGACTTTGTAGATTTGGACGATCGCATCGTGCAAGAAACTGGACAAAGCATAACCGAGATTTTTGCCTCCCGAGGAGAAGAAACCTTTCGTAGCTTCGAGAGGCGGATTTTCCTGGACCAGCTCCTCTGTCCAGGGTCGATGGTCGTGGCCACAGGTGGCGGAACACTGCTCCAGGAGGGTATTCTAGAGGCAGTTCATGGGGCTGGGGCTTTGGTCATTTATCTCGACGTGTCCCTTGAGGTGGCCTTACAGCGCATAGGGGGCGATTCGAATCGACCTATGCTCAAAGGAGGCGTAAAGGAAACTCGCAAGTTGTTTGAACGGCGCCAACCATTGTATGAAGCTGTAGCTGATCTAAAGGTCTGTGGCCATGGAGAGGTTGCTCAGATTGTGGACACGATAATGACTGCCTTCGGGTGGAATCAATAAAGGAGGATGTCCATGGCATCAAGCTGGGGTGAACAACTAAACATTACCCTATTTGGAGAATCGCATGGACCTGCAGTGGGGGTTGTGGTGGATGGTGTGCCTGCTGGCGAAAGGCTCGACCTTGAAGCCATGCAAGACTTTGTGGCTAGGCGTGCACCAGGACGTACACCATGGTCCACAGCAAGGACGGAAGGGGATGCCTTTACTATTCTCTCAGGGGTGTATCAGGGACAGACAACGGGTACACCCCTCTGTATCGTCATAGAAAACAGGGACGCGCGCTCTCAAGACTATGATGAAAGGTTGAAGCTACCACGGCCAAGCCACGCGGACTATACGGGGACTGTGCGTTTTGATGGAGCTGCGGACCCTAGGGGAGGCGGACACTTTTCTGGAAGGCTCACAGCTCCCCTGTGCGCGGCTGGGGCTATCTGTAAGCAGATGCTGAAGCGGCGAAGTGTCGAGATTTTTGCCCGTATAGCGGAGTTGGGTGGTGTTTCTGATATCACTTTGGATATAGCCAATCCCAATATAGAGGAACTCCAGACCCTGGCGGCTAAAGACCTTCCTGTTCTGGATGATGGCAAAAAGGAAGAGATGGTAGAACTGGTAGAAAGAGTGCGCCTCCAGGGCGACTCCCTTGGTGGCGTGGTGCAGTGCATCGTCTTGGGCCTACCGGCGGGCCTGGGAGATCCCATTTTTGGTGGGGTTGAGTCTCGCTTGGCGTCACTTCTCTACGGTATTCCAGCAGTGAAAGGCGTGTCATTTGGTGATGGTTTTGCCGCCTGCAGGCGCAGGGGGTCGGAGAATAACGATCCTTTGTACATAAGTGCAGAAGACCAGGTGCGCACTGCCACCAATCATGAGGGTGGAATCAACGGAGGTATTACAAATGCTATGCCCCTGGTATTTCAGGTGGGTATTAAGCCCACGCCGTCCATAGCCCTTCCTCAGCGTAGTGTGAATTTGGAGACCATGCTTAGCGAGACGATTACCGTCGCTGGGCGTCACGATCCAGCCATTGTACCTCGTGCAGTAGTTGCAGTGGAAGCGGCGGCAGCCATAGCCATCATGGACTTGATGCTGGTGGCCTTTGGAGTGCAGGGCTGGGGAGGGAAATCACATGGGAGAGCTTGAGAGACTCCGTCAGGAACTGTCCATCATTGATCAAGGGCTTCTAGAACAGTTCCTGAAAAGGATGATGATTGTTGACCAGGTAGCAGAGCATAAGGGAAAGACAGAGGGTAAGGTCTTCATCCCTGAGCAGGAGGAAAGGGTGGTTAGGGAAGCTGAGGCCAATACACCGCCGGAGTTTAGACCTTACGCCAGCGTTTTTGCACGTACCCTAATGCGTCTTTCTAGGGAGAGACAATACGAACGTCTAATGGATTCGGGCTTGGTCCTAGTACAAGTCTTGCAGCACGCTAAGGAACCCCAGGGTCAGGTGAGGACCTTGGCTTTGCTCCCAGGCCTAGGGCGGGATGACACACAGGTTGTAGCGGCCCTCTACCCAGAGGCGGCGTTGGTGCAAACGGATGACGCCGGTAGTGCCTGCCGCCAAGTGGCAGAAGGGTCTATAGACTATGCCCTCTTACCCTTTACGGAAGAGTTGGTTTTTCTACTCGAAAAGCACGCTCTCTACGTTCAAGCGTGCCTACCCCTTAATCGACGATATTTCGCAGTTGGCTCAAAACTTATCTTGCCTTCAGATGTCCAAAGTGTACGTTTCTTGATTCAGATCAAGACTGTGGAGACCCTTCCCCTTATCATCAATATCCTAGGGGACTTGGGGCTTAGCATGGTACAAGTTCAATCCCTACGGGATTCAAGTGTTTGCGTCGAGTTTTCGGCAAATCCCGCTAGCCCAAAAACACATAGAGCTTTATACCAAATCCAGCAAGAAGCTGGAGCGATGCGCCTCTTGGGTTGCTATGACGATTTGTCTTCCAGCATTAATTTGGTTAACTCCAGTGGCTGAACCTGGGCACCATCTTTATAGGCACGCATATTGCCTCCGGAGATCTCGTCTATGAGTGCAATATGATGGTCGTGGCCAACCCGGCCAAACTCAAATTTTATGTCATACAAATCCATATCTCTTTGGGCCAATTGGTCTTTCACTACATTTGCGATTTCGCGCGTGAGCTGACACAGGGTTTTGTATTCTTCTTTCGATAGAATCCCCAGCATAACCAGGGCATCTTCTGTGATGGGCGGGTCTTCTCTAGCATCATCTTTGAGGGTGAATTCTACAAAGGCATTAAGGGGATCGCCATTTTTCACATACTTGCCATAGCGCCGATAGAAACTTCCCACCGCTCGGTAACGGCAAATGACTTCTAGACCTTCACCAAAGGGATTGGCTGGCTGAACAGTCATCGTCTTTTCCTCTAGATCCGCTGCAATGTAATGGGTGGGGATTCCCTTTTTATGTAGCATCTCAAAGAAGAACTTACTCAGCTGTAGAGCGGCCTCACCGGCACCTTCCATAGCTAATCCCACTTTATTGGCCCCCGGATCAAAGACGCCATCCTCACCGGTCACATCATCCTTGAACTTCAACACATACTTGCCATCATCTAACACAAAAACATCTTTGGTCTTGCCTTTGAACACAAGTTGCATGGGCGTAGACTCCTTTCAGTCTCATTTTATAGAAGTCAGAGGCAAGGATCAATAGCTGGGGCGGGGTTAATATTCAGTAAAATTTTCTCGAGTATTTTTTAGGAAAAACGAAATCTTTGGGGATGAAAACCCAAACATTCGTGAACGGCATTAGCCAAGACAACGCAAAACAGCAGTGCATCGCAGTTCTCGGGAAATGATCCCCGGAACAGGAAGCAGGAATCGGCGATAAAAACATGAAGTACATACATAAAGTAGAAATAAAGGGAGTGTTACATCGTGAAGATTTCTCTGGTGAAGACTACAACCCCGAAAGCCAAACCAGATGAAAGCAACCTGGGTTTTGGGCGCTTTTTTACTGACCACATGTTCATCATGGACTACACAGAGGGTCAAGGGTGGCATGACGCCCGTATTGTACCTTATGGGCCCTTCGATATGGACCCGGCTTGTGCAGTGATGCACTACGGCCAAGCGGTCTTTGAGGGTATGAAGGCGTATAGAAGTCCCGAGGGTAAGATTCTTCTCTTTAGACCTGAGCAGAACATGGCCCGCCTCAACCGCAGCAACCAGCGAATGTCCATACCGCAATTTGACGAAGAGTTCGCTTTAGAGGCCATTAAAAAGCTGGTTGCCCTGGACCAGGATTGGATTCCTAGAACACCGGGTACAGCCCTTTATCTCAGGCCCTTTGTTATTGGCGCCGATAATGTTTTGGGCGTTCGGGCCTCCCGTACCTACAAATTTGTCATCATCTTGTCTCCAGTGGGAGCGTACTACGCAGAGGGTCTAAATCCCGTAAGCATCTGGGTTGAACCACATTATGTGCGTGCTGTGCGCGGCGGTACCGGCTATGCGAAGGCAGCTGGGAACTATGCCGGGAGCCTCTTAGCACAGAAGAACGCCCAGGCCCAGGGCTACTCGCAGGTGTTGTGGCTGGATGGACTAGAGCGCAAGTATGTAGAAGAAGTGGGAGCCATGAACGTCTTCTTCAATATAGATGGAGAGCTCATTACGCCAGATCTGGGCGACAGTGTTTTGCCTGGAATCACCCGTAACTCCGTATTACAGCTCCTGAAATCCTGGGATATTCCTACAGTAGAGAGGCGCTTAGGCGTTGAAGAGATTTTCCAAGCCCATGCAGACGGCCGCCTGATTGAAGCCTTTGGCTGTGGTACGGCAGCGGTGATTAGCCCCATCGGTAAACTGGGTTGGGCAGACAAGACCATCGAAATTGGCGGAGGAAAAACAGGGGAAATCAGTCAAAGACTCTACGACACCATGACAGGAATCCAAAACGGAAGATTGAAGGATCCGTTTGGATGGGTCATGGAAGTCGAACCTTAGAGTCATCTCGAACGATCTATCAAGATAATGATTGGTCCTTTAAGAAAGAGAAAACCTCGCTTGTGCGGGGTTTTCCTTTTGGGAAATATGGAGCGTCGGAGCTAGAAAATCAGCATCAAGAGTCCAAGGAGTAACAAGAGGGGTGCCGCCCCAAAGAGAATTGGCACAAGTAGTCGAAAAAAAGCCCAACCAAGTTTCAAGAACAATACAATGGGGATAAAGGCCAAGGACAGGATGAAAAATGGGCCCAAGACCCCAAGGATCACTAAACTAACAATTACAACGACAAGAATTGTGGGTATGGCAACGAGGGCCTTTATGGGTGCCGAGTTTCCGTCTATTTCGAAGATAACTTCGCCATCGTCAGTGACCGTTTTCTTAGGTCTAGAGCTATTCTGATAGAGCGCTACCAATCCGAGAACGATAAGAACTACGGGCCAGAAAACATTTGAGCTCGGGAGAATGCCGAGATTGTTGGCAAGGAAGTACCCGCCAAAGAGAATCAACGCTAAGGCGCCGAGATGTTTGGGTTCCATGATCATAACCTCCCTTTTTCTATAGTATAACAAGATAGAGAGAAATGGGCAATTCGCCTCTAGTCTGTTTCTTGGTCCGTCTCAAGTCTGAGTCGCGGGACGCTAGAGAACCGAAAAATCCAAGAAACAAGGAAAAGTCAAAAAAGGGCTGGACTAAGCAAGAGAAATTGTCGATAATGAAGTAGTTGCGTTCCAAGGAAGGATTGTTGTTTAGGATGAACAATAAATTGCGGACAACCTGGGCTCGAGCAAGCGCTTTGGTTGGACTAGACCCCGCCACTCTGCGGCATAGCCAACGTGTGCAGAGGCTTTCCCTGGTCCTTGGTGAGAACTTGGGCTTGAGTTCGGCTGAACTCAACACGCTTTCGCTGGGTTCTCTACTTCATGATGTGGGAAAAAAACATATTCCCAGGGCTATACTACTGAAGGAAGAGCCCCTCTCTGTGGAGGATTGGAAAGCCATTCAGCAGCACCCCGTCAGTGGTTGGGAGTATGTGAAAAAGAGCGTCCTTGATGAGCGAGTGCGGGAGATTATCCTCCACCACCATCTGTGGTTTGATGGACAAGGCGGCTATCCTGAGAGTAGTAAGGGTGTAAGGCCTAGCTTTTTGACGCAGATTGCCAGCGTGGCTGATGTGGTGGATGCCATGACTCAAGATCGTCCATACCGTCGGGCTTTGAGTCTAGATACAAGCCTGGATTTTCTGGCTGAAAAAAGTGGAACCCAATTCTGCCCCAGTGTCGTTGAAGCTGTGCACAAGAATCTAAATCAGATCATCAAACTGGTGATTGCTTAAAGAAGAGAGGTGGGCCATCTGTGAAAGAGCTGAAGAGGCTTTTATGTGAGCACCTAGAACGTTACCCCCAACTCACCCCCCGAGATTTAGCCAAGCTCATCTATCAAAATGAATTTGGCAGTGGTCATTTCATCAACGATGAGGAAGTCAGTTTAGCGCGCCTTACGGAAGAAGTAAAGGGGCTTACCTACACCCCGGGTGAGCTTTTTGAGGACATTGGTAACGGACTTGTTCGCCTAAATCTCAAAGCCTTAGGCCATGCCCTTTCTCTTCAGACCGTGAACCGGTTTTTCGTCTTGACTGCGGCCCAGGAGCGGGGGAATAGGGAAGAATTTGAGGCGAAGTTGTCCATTTTAAGGGAGTTTTATCCCCCGGCAGATGTAGATTCGTTTCTGGAAGAGTATAAAGAGGCGGGGTATCCACCCATGAGCCACAGCCCGCGCTATAGGGAGCATTACTCCCCTAGTTATCGGGTGGTAAGACGTGTTTTTGCACTCTATTTCCCAATTTTTGAGCGCATTGAGCAGCTCGTGGCAAACCAAGGGTCTACAAGTGTAGTTGCCATTGACGGGCGGAGCAGTTCAGGAAAGAGCTCCCTTGGCCAGCTCCTTCAGGATGTCTATGGCTGCCCAGTTATCGCCATGGACGACTTTTTTCTCAGACCTGAGCAGCGTACGGTCAGTCGCCTTGGGGAACCTGGGGGTAATATAGATTATGAACGTTTTCAACTTGAGGTCATACCTAAGCTCAAGGGTGGCAACCCTTTTCACTACCGGGTTTACAATTGCCAGCAGAATAACTTTATCATATCACCTACCATCAAATCACATCGCCTAACGGTTGTGGAAGGCTGCTACAGCCATCACCCTACTTTCGTGGAGAGCTATGATCTGAAGGTCTTTTTGACTGTGAGCCCAGAGGTGCAGAAAGAACGATTACTGAAGCGCAGTGGCCCGGCTATGTTGGAACGCTTCGTCAACGAATGGATTCCCCTAGAAGAACTCTACTTTTCCGTTCTAGACATTCCCCGCAAAAGCGATGTAATCCTAGACACTGGCGAATAAATCCGCGGGTTTGGGGCAGTCTAGGATCGAGTGAGGAAGGGAGAGTTGTCATGGCTATGGCGACGTTTACGGTGGGGGCCCATAGTAAAAACCCCACCAAGACCGTGGTAAGGGCGCGCAATTTCGAAATGATCATTGACGAACCACGAAATCTGGGTGGTACAGACACCGGACCAACTCCAGTAGAGTATGTCTTGGGGGCCCTAGCCGGGTGCTTGAACGTTGTGGGGCATGTGGTAGCGAAGGAAATGGCCTTTGAGCTTAAAGGTATCACCTTTGAGCTTGCAGGAGAATTGGATCCAGCCAAGTTCCTCGGAGAATCTACCACGAACCGGGCAGGCTTTCAAGAAATTCGCGTGAAGGTCATACCCGATTCTAATGCAAGTAAGGAGCAACTAGACGCCTGGCTGAAAACGGTGGAGAGCCGCTGCCCGGTGAGTGACAATCTAGCAAACACAACTCCGGTACAATTGACCCTTTAGCATGGACTAAAGGGTCTTTTCGATCAGGTCGTCCCGGGAACGCTTCGGAACGTAATGAACGCCTTTGTCATCTCTCCAATAGCGGATATCCCCGTCGCTACCAACCGTAGTCAACATAACCTCTTCACCTGGTGTGCCTAGAGCTACAACCAGTTCAATCTCTAGGTGTTTGGGAATGTCCAGCACTTCCCGGAGACGGGACCTATCAATAGCTGCCAGGAGACAAGCACCAAACCCCAGTTCCTGTGCGCCTAAGACAATACTCTGGGCTGCTAGGCCAATGTCAATACCGGGATTCTTCGACTTTTCTGGATCGCTGAGGATAACGATATAGGCGGTGGGTTGCTCACTGAGGGCAGGACCTGTCCAATCCTGTAAGTAACCGGCCCATCTCAACGTTGAGAACACCTCAGGAAGTGCTTGCTTATCTTGAACCAAGATAAACTTCAAAGGTTGTCTGTTACCGGCAGATGGAGTCAGCCTGGCAATATCAATAAGACTCTTTAGATCATCCATGCTCGGGGCTGGATCTTGTTGGAACCGCCTAAAACTCCGAGTTTTCTCCATCAATTCAACGAACATGAGAGTTCCTCCTATGTTGGATTTGTTCTACCGCGATCTCGTGCTCTAACGCGGCAGTTTGGTCAAGGTCAATTACGCCTGCACCAAAGTGACTTGCGTTTGAAGAAGCCGCCGCTAGACTAAAGCGGAAGGCTGGCGCGAAATCCCACCCATCCTGCAACTTAGCTAAAAGACCTGCGACCAATGTATCGCCGCTACCTATTGGACTTGCCACTTTGATGGGGGGGAGCTGCTGTACAAGATAGGAATGCTGTCTATCAACTGCCAATGCGCCTTTGGCGCCCATAGAGACTACGACAATCCCCACTCCCTCTTCTTCCACGATTCGTCCTGCTTTTTCCAAGGCTTGCACTGTTGAATAGCAGGGACCCACTAATTCTTGGAACTCTTCCCAATTGGGCTTAATCAGATCGGGACACGCCTTGATTCCTTCCTTCAACCACGGGCCTCTCGTATCGAGGGCCACCTTCACTCCTGCGGTCTGCGTTTTTTGGATCAACTCATAATAGAGGGTGGAAGGGGCACCCGGGGGCGGACTGCCGGCAAAAACCACCCAGCTACAGGTAGGAGCGATCTGCATGATTTTCTTCTCTAGGCGTTTCCAGGCGTCTTTAGGGATGGCCGGACCTGGTTCTTTGATTTCGGTGTGAATGGAGTGGTGGCGATCTATGACTAGGGAATTGGAGCGAGATTCGGCTCGAATCTGCACAAAATCGTTTTCCACACCCAACTGCTTTAGAGCGGTTTCGATCTGCTTTCCGGTAAACCCTCCCAAGATACCAGTGGCCACAGTTGGTACTCCCAGTGTTTTTAGCACCCTTGAGACATTTAGGCCCTTACCAGCAGGCACTATAGACATGCTTTCCACCCGGTGAATGCCCGTCAGGGCGAATCCGGGGATACTATAGTTCTTGTCTAATGCGGGATTTACAGTCACAGTGAGGATCATCTTAACAACTCCACATTCCTATGTCCATAAGTATTTTCGGGAGACAAGGTCTTTTCCCTTCTAGCCCAGGAAGGTTTGAAGAGGTTTTTTGGATACAGGTGGGGCCAATTCAAAATTATGTGCAGCTCCAACGCTTGTTGCATTTCTTTTTCGCCAGTCGTATGAAGCGCGTCAGAGTCATGGGCTTCAGATAGCGGAAAATTCTCGAACTGGATTCATAATTAATTGACAAATCAGAAAGGATGGTGTACAATTCACTCAAATAGACCTCCAGGGTTGCTCGTGCAATCAAACTAAAAAATCGAAGTAGGGGAGGGAGAGAGTTGCTCGATGCCCAGCTGGGTAGTGGATGGGGGGTCCCCAGTTGGAGGGAAGCGTTTTTAGCGCCAGTGGAGAAAGGTAAACATTGCCGAACTTGGCCACGTCAAAATACTGAGGATAGACCCTAAACGTGGCATAGGGTTCTAGGCAGGAAAGAAAAGGAGCAGAGGAGCTTGGGGGAACGAGCTCCTTTGTTTTTTCTATTCATTTGATAAGAAGAAGCCGATCTTATGATATAGTAAAATCGAAATTTCAGAAAGAAAGGAGAAGGTATCTTGCTCCATTTGACCCAAGACCAATTGAAACAAGCATTCGTGTTAAAGCCCAACCGGGTTCTTCGTACCTATCGTGGAGGACTACTCTTGGAGGCCTTTCGAAGGTACCCTAATCCCCGAGATAGCTGTGCACCAGAGGATTGGCTCGGATCGACAACAGCTTCTCGTCTGAAAACGCATCCCAACGAAGGTTTGAGCCTTGTGTCCGTTGGTGATCGTGAGCTCATGTTAGATGATGTAATCAAGCAATATCCACGGGAGATGCTCGGGGAAAAACATGTGGAAGTGTTCGGTGCGCATCCCTTCCTTTTGGCCAAATTACTGGACTCCTGTGAACGACTGAGGGTTCAGGTGCATCCATCGCGCCAACAAGCCCTGTCCTTATTCGGTAGCCGTCATGGCAAAGCTGAAGCCTGGTACATTCTTGAAACCAGAAGCATCAATGGTGTTCCGCCTTATATTCTCTTGGGTTTTCGTGAGGGGGTTCGTGCTCTGGACTTTAAAGAGGCACTCCTGAATCGGGATACAGAGTCTCTCATTGCCATGATGCACCGAGTTGACGTCAGACCAGGGGACATTTTCATGGTGGACGCGGGTGTCCCCCATGCTATTGGTTCCGGCGTACTCATGTTAGAGATCCAAGAGCCCTCGGATCTCACAATCTACGCTGAAGCGAATGGTCAAGATGCCCCCCTCGAGCATTCCTCCAACCACTTAGGGTTAGGCTGGGAACGAGCCCTAGACTTATTCCAGTACCAGGGAGATTCTCCTGAGGGAAATTTGGCGAAAAGAAGACTCGTGCCGATAGTGTCCGAAGGGGCCCAGGTTAGCGTTTACGAGACCATGATGGGAGACCCTGATCAACCCTACTTTGGGCTAACAGAATTTGTGGTGCGGGGGCGCACAGAACTAGAGATGGAAACCTATACCATTGCCATTGCCGTACAGGGTCGAGGCAGTATGGAGGTAGGCGGTCGAAGATGGACCATCAATCAGGGGGATGTCATGTTTTGGCCAGCTATCTTAGGCGAGTTCACTCTCTCCACAGAAGCGGAGCAGACTCCTCTTAGACTCCTTTGTTGCCGTCCTCCGTCACACTACCTCTAGTTACGATCGGGTGAAGGTAAGGCAATGTTTAGGGTGATCGGACCCAGGCTGATATGATTAGTGATAATATCTTCCGAGCTTTATTTTCGCGAAAACGGTTTAAAATGCCAAAATTCGTCCAATAACAAGTACATTTATGGGGTTGACTTCTATTAAATACTAGGGTAATATTACTACTGATAATATTAAATAAACGCAACGTTTGCTATAAAAGGAGAATGATTGTGGATCGACGGGAACGCCTGCACGCGACACTTCGTGGAGAAAGCATAGACGGAGTTCTGTGTGGCTTTTGGCATCATTTTAGTTCCGATAACTGGACGGGCCGTGCCGCAGTAGAGGCCCATTTGGATTATTACCAGAAGGTTAAACCAGATATACTCAAAGTCATGAACGAGCATTTTTATCGCATGGAAAAACCAATTTCTAACATATCCGATTGGAAGGATCTAAAGGCGTTGCCATGGGAACGCACTGGATATGAAGAATACCTCACAGAGTTTCGAATGCTTCGTGCTGAGTTGCCACAGGACCTACCGTTGTTCGCTACGGTACATGGAGTTCTTGTTTCAGCTTATCATGCAACGGAAGAACCAGGCTATTTTGCAAACCCAGATAACTTAGTGAGCAGGCATCTTAGGGAGGACCCTGAGACAGTGGCCACGGCGTTAAAAAGCGTGGTAAAAACGCTGTGTGAGCTCAGCACCAAGTTGGTCGAAGCTGGTGCTGACGGGATTTTTTATGCCGCTCTAGGTGGCGAAGCGCATCGTTTCGAACAAAGCTTGTTTGAGAAGTATGTCAGGCCTTTAGATGCTGCAGTGGTTGATCATATCAATGAGCAAGGTGCAATCAGTATCCTGCATATCTGTAAAGGCGGTACTAACATACCCATGTACTCTCCGATCAACGCTGACGTGATCAACTGGGCGATCCACGAAAGTGACTATACATTAGCCGATGGAAGAAGATTGTTTCCTGGAAAAACGCTCTTGGGCGGCTTTGACGACCGTAGTGGTGTGCTCGTTGATGGCCCCACAGAGGAAATTGCCCGCACGGTAGCTGAGATCGTTGCTGAGGTCGGCCGGGAGAGGTTCATTATCGGTGCCGATTGCACTCTGCCGGAAAACATTGAAGTCTCGCATCTCCGGGCAGTGATGGATGCTGCGGGTGATCTCTAAGACGAGTCTGTGACAATAATGCAAGGCGAAGGGGAGTGGGGGAATGGCACTACAAAACTCAAAACCATTAACAAGAAAAGTCTATGATCAAGTGTATAGCGACGTGATTAACGGAAAATACAGCTCGGAGGATATTATTACGGAGAGCAGGTTAGTTCACGAGTTCGGGGTAAGCAAATCGCCGGTTCGGGAAGCGCTCATTGAACTTTGTAATGAGGATATTTTGCGTTCTATACCGCGGCTGGGCTATATGGTAGTGCAGATCACTCCCAAGCAAATAAGGGAATTAGCCGAAGCACGCCAGGCCTTAGAAATCTATATGTTGGAAAGAAGCTTCCACATGCTGACCGATGAAGTCATCGCCGAGTTGGAAAGATTGAACCATGCCAATCGCAAAGATGCTGAAATTCATGGGGCACCCATGGACAACTGGAAACGCAACATGACTTTCCACCTGCAGCTGGCTTCTTACGCCCAAAATCAGGTTCTCTATGGGCTTTTGGAACAGATATTACGTAAGTTGACTCGGGCTACGACCCAACACTTTAGTGGCTATGACCGCGACAATCCTCTCATGAAGGAGCGCTCCTCAGGTGCGCGCCATTTTGAGTTCGTTGAAGCATGCAAAAACAGAGATTTAGCCTATGCCAAACGAGTATTGGAAGTTGACATTGATTCCTTGCGCTAAATCTGTGCCAACTATGTCGCGTCTTATGATGTGGAGGGGATTGGAGGTGCTGTTCAAGAGCTCATCAATGCTAGAGAGCACAAGATTTATCCTACTGTTATTGAGTAAGATATCGAAGAAGGAGGACTCTCAAGAATGTACAGAAAATCAATGTCCTTAGTGTTGCTTGTCGTCGTTTCGTTGGTTATGAGCGTTTTTCCTGTGATGGCTCAAGACACTTATCCAGATGGAAAGATTCTCATTTACTCTACTGGACAACCTCATTTCCGGGAACTATTCTACCAACCTTCCATCCATCGCTTTGCTCCTAATGTGGATGTTGAGACAGTTCAGATCGAAACCATGCACGCTGGCGTTCAGAAGATCGCCATGGATAATCTCGCTGGCGCTTACAAAGATATGCCAGATGTGATTATGCTTGATGCAGTAGGCATCATGAACTTGGTTGATGCTGGATTACTGTTAGACATGACTGATTATTGGACACCAATCGCAGATCAGTTCGTGGACGGTGCAGTACTCGATGCCACCATTGATGGACGTGTTTGGGCTCTGCCTGACGCTGTTCGTCCCCAAGTGTTATTCTACAATGCGGCGATTTTCGAAGAGTATGACGTAGATCCCGCTATGATGGGCACCTTTGACGGATATCTTGAAGCAGGACGTCTCCTAAAAGAACGCAGCAATGGTGAAGTCTATCTATCTTATATTGATCCCACCACCTATACCTGGCGTTACTGGGGTCGTCGCGGTTTGATGCCTCAAGCCAATGCTAGAATCTGGGATGAAAATGGGAATGTGGTCATCGGCGAAGACGAAGGTACAAAGCTGGCCCTTGGATTCTTGGATCAGCTTCACAGCGAGGGGCTTCTCTACAGAACAACCATGATGCAGCCGCCACTTTATGAAGCAACGGATCAAGGCAAAATTGCTACATTCTATATCGGTGCATTCTGGGATGAATTCTTGCGCAGGAACCTGACAGCCACTGTTGGTGATTGGCGAGTGATGGGTGCGCCTGTCTTTGAAGAAGTAGGCACCGGCGGTGCCCCTGTTTCTACGTACTTCTGCGTAGTAAACAAGGGAGACGACACCTACGTGGATCTGTTCTTGGATATGTGGTATGACTTCTCGACCAATACTGAAGAGCGCAACGCATGGGTAAACGAGATGGACAGACTGAATGGTCCCTACTCCAACCCAGTTTCCCTTGAAGTGCTGTCGGATCCATTCTGGCAAGAACCCTCGTCTTTCTACGGCGGTCAATCGTTCCGAAAAGCCGAGGCTGATGGTCTGTTCAATCCTTCACCTAACATGACAGTAACGCCACAGGACAATGAAGCTGACGGCATCATCAGTGCTGAGATTGAGAAATATGTGGCCGGTGAGCAAACAATGGTACAGGCAATTGCTAATATGGATAAAGAACTCAAACTCCGTATTGGCCGGGCAGAGATGCCCTAAGGAGTACTCTGGCCCTGGCGCGCTCCGTACTAATGGGTGCGCCAGGACATCTCGCCCGAGGTGAGGCCCGTTTTCCGGGCGTTGCCGGTTAATAGCGGAAAAGGAGGATTTTCATGTGGGAGACGTTGAGAAAGCATCGCCATCCCTATCTATTCATCGCACCTTATCTCATTCTCTTCCTGGTATTTCAGCTTGTTCCCACCATTGCCACTGTGTATTACAGCTTTACTGAATGGAACGGGCTAAGGCCTCCGAGGTGGATTGGGTGGAGAAATTACCAGCTCATGATGAATGACTACATGTTTTCCAATGCTATCCAGAATACATTTCGCTACTGGATCGTGGGAGCCATTGGCATCATGGGATTGTCTTTACTCATCGCTGTTTTGCTCAATAGCAAAGTGTTACGCTCGAAACAGTTCTTCAAAACGTCCACATTTCTTCCGTATGTCTGTGCTTCGGTGGCCATGGGGTTAATTTTCCGAATGTTGTTTGAAGAACATGCAGGCCTGGTGAATGAGGTCATTGTGTCCTTGGGAGGAAGTCGTATTCCCTGGTTGACCACAAGTGCCTATGCCTGGATTCCAGTAGTGATCTTGTTTATCTGGCGCCTAACGCCTTGGTTCACAATGATTATCCTATCTGGTCTATTGAATATCTCCGATGAGTATTACGAAGCAGCTACAGTGGATGGAGCATCGGGCTGGCAACAGTTTCTCCGTATCACCCTGCCACTGCTAAATAATATTCTGTTCTTCTGCTTTATCACCATCACCGTAGACGCGTGGCGACTTTTCAATGAGTCCCACATATTATCTGGGCCTGGAACATCAAATACATCGTTGTTTGAACTGATGTATACGTCCGCTTTCACCAACTTCAAATTGGGTTACGGTTCTGCGTTAGGTGTAGTGTTGATTGTAATTCTGCTTGGTATTTCGCTCATTCAGTTCATGGTACGACGCAGGACGGGTGAAATCTAGTGACGGGGGGGTTTGTTATGAGCTACAAGACAAAGGAAGTGCTTCGTAAACTTGTTGTCCATGGATTGCTGTGCATTATTGTTGCCTTTTGTCTCTTCCCAGTACTCTGGATGTCCATTATTTCCTTTAAAGAAGTGGGAGAGAGTATTACTGGGTTTAATGCCCTGCGTATTCAAAGTCCAACACTGGCCAACTACAAGCGGCTTTTTGAACTCATTCCAATCTGGACAAATCTCTTAAACAGTGCATTTACCTCCATCGTGGGGACGGTGACCACGTTGTTTTTCTGTTCCCTGGCAGGATATGCCTTTGCTAAATTCGATTTTCCCGGGCGCAATGCTCTCTTCTATTTTGTCATTGCTACCATGATGATTTCGCCAGAAGTTGGTGCGGTTCCCATGTTTGTGATCATGCGCAGAGTAGGCTTGGTTAACAGTCTATGGTCCTTGATCATTCCGCGGATGGCCACTGCCATTGGTATTTTCTATTTGAGGCAATATATGTTGGATATACCCGACGCCATCATTGATTCGGCTCGTATTGACGGATGCAGTGAATTTGGCATCTATAGAAGAATTGTTGTGCCCATTGCCAAACCAGCATTGGCCTCCTGGGCATCTATCACGGTTATTGCCCGTTGGAACGACTACTTCTGGCCCCTTCTGTATTTGCGCGATAGTTCTAAGTATACGCTGATGGTTTCGGTTTCAATGCTCCCAGTCAGCGACGGATTATCGACGCCATGGCAAGTGGTACTGGCGGGCACTACCTTGGTCATTGTCCCCAGTATTATTCTCTACCTAGTCATGCAGACATATCAGAAATCCGGTCAAGTGGCCGGTGCGGTTAAAGGTTAATTTCGGTTATGATGAGGTGACATATGTGTATTGATAAGGTGAAATACGAGAATTATATTGCTATCTTGGAGGAAGAATTGGTACCTGCTGTAGGTTGCACCGAGCCTGCTTGTTTGGCTTTAGCCGGTGCTAAGCTTCGGGACGTTCTAGGTGAGGTTCCTGAGAAAATTGAGGTCAGGATGAGTGGAAACTTGATCAAAAACACCAAGTCGGTGACCATTCCCCACTCTAACGGTCTAAAAGGAATTGCGACCGCGGTATGGCTGGGCATTTTCGGTGGAGAAGCAGATCGTGGTTTGGCGGTCCTAAGTTCTGTTACGGAAAAAGACATTGAAAACACGAAGGAGCGCATCGCTGATGCTTCGTGCTGCGTGGTGGAACTCTTGGATAAAACTCCAGCTAAACTCCATCTTATTGTGGAGGGGACGTCGAAGCAAAGCCACGCCTTAGTTGAGATTTTGCATACCCACACGAGCTTTGTGCGGATCGAAAAGGACGGCAACATCCTCTTGGATAAAGGAGTAAGTGCCGAGGGTGGTGAAACACTTACCGATCGTTCGCTCTTGAATGTCAGAGATATTCTGGACTTTGCTCATTCTGTGAAACTCGAGGATGTTGAGCCCATTCTCAGGCCCCAGGTTGAGCATAATACCGCCATTGCAGAAGCAGGCTTAACAGAGGACTACGGCGCTAGTGTGGGCAAGGTCCTCCTGGAGAACTTCGGAAATGCCGTCGGGAATGTTGCCCGTGCTACAGCTGCTGCCGCTTCCGATGCCCGCATGGACGGTTGCCAATTGCCTGTTGTGATCAACTCTGGAAGCGGAAACCAGGGCATTGCTGCCTCTATCCCCGTTATCGTCTATGCCAGATACTATGAATTGTCTGAGGAAAAGTTGTTTAGGGCTCTGTGTGTAAGTAACCTCGTGGCCATTCATCAGAAAACCGGTATTGGTCGCCTTTCGGCCTATTGTGGCGCGGTAAGTGCAGCCTGCGGTTCAGGTGCTGCCATCACCTACATGCTCGGAGGAGATTATGAAGAGGTTTGCGATACCATCACAAACACATTAGCTAATGTTTCGGGCATTCTTTGTGATGGAGCCAAACCGTCGTGTGCAGCAAAAATTGCATCGTCAGTAGATGCAGCCATTATGGGGCTGACCATGTCCTTTACCGCTCTGAAGTTTTTGGATGGGGACGGTATTGTCAAGTCCAATGTGGAGGAGACCATCAGTGTAATCGGGAACATTGCCTCTGAAGGCATGAAGAAGACGGATGTTACTGTTATCAACCATATGATCAAGTAGACTCCTGTGGAACAGGAATGATGGCTATGGATATTCGAGAGAAGCTCCCCATTTTAAAAGAGATTAGTCCCAGATTGGTCCTAGGTCACATTATGCGGGCTGGATCAATCTCGCGGGCTGATATTGCGCGCCAGACAGGACTCCATCGGTCCACAATCACTCGTATCGTTGCTTCACTTTTGGAAGAAGGATTCGTGGAGGAGAGTGGCGAAGGAGACAGTGGGCTTGGTCGTAGACCCGTGATGTTAAGTCTGGTTGCCGGCGCCGTTCATGTAGTGGGAATCGCCATTGAATCAACATTTGTGGCAGGAGTCTTGGTCGACTTTAACGCCCAGATCACAGAACGTATGGAAGTACCACTCCGAGATGCCAGCCGGGATGCTGTGATGGCGGATGTCTATGGTGTCATAGATTCGTTGCTAGAGCGAGCCCAAGAGAGAGAAATTACTGTTTTGGGCATAGGCGTGGCTATGCATGGAATTGTTAATAGTCATCAAGGTCTTAGTGTTTTCGCTCCGGCCATTGAGTGGCGTAATGAACCGGTGGCCGTCAACATTGAAAGTAGGTATGACTTACCCGTCCGCATGGAGAATAATGCCAACGCCATGGCACTTGGAGAATCGTGGTTTGGTAATGGGCAAGCGGTGGAAAATATCCTCGTAGTAAAAGTTGGCTCTTCCATCGGATCAGGTGTGATCTTGGGCGGTAGGTTATTTCCTGGGACGGATTATAGTGCAGGTGAAATCGGACATCTTACTGTCCTTCCAGGTGGTCCCCGCTGCAAATGTGGTAATTTAGGTTGTTTAGAGACGGTTGCATCCATTGATGCGATATTGAAGCGCGGAAGGGAACTGCTAAAGAAGGGTGAAGCCCAGAGCCTTATGGCATTTACCGGAGGAGATCCCAACCAGCTCAATTTCGAGAAGCTGTGCCAGGCCACGTTTGCCCGTGACCCAGCAGCCCTTAGATTATGGGAAGAGGTTGCCGCTCACTTGGGTTTGGCACTGTCCTACACCATAAACATTCTCAATCCTGCGAAGGTTTTAATCGGAGGAGATGTGTTTCCGGTGCTGGATTATATATTACCCAAGGTTCGGGAAACCGTAGGTATCCAGGTGCTCCAGCCCCTAAAAAGTCACCTAAGGTTAGAACCAGTGGGTTTGGGGCAAGACTCCGTGACAATTGGAGCGGCAACCTTACTATTGCAGGATATTTTTGAGCTACCGAAATCCAATGGGTGGGATCATGTATAGGCTGAAGTGGTTCTAGACCACTCTTTTTTCGGTGACTAAGTTGCGTCACGCAACTAAATAGCTTGTTTCAGGACAACTTCAAAGAATTTCTATGTCGACAAAGCACAAGAACAAGGAGGGGCATCTATGCAAGGATTATTTGATTTGAGTGGTAAAGTTGTGGCAATTACGGGTGGAGCAGGTATTTTGGGGAGTGAACTATCCCGCGGCCTAGCCAAAGCCGGGGCCAAAATTGCGGTATTGGATCGTAACCCCGCGGATGAACTGGTTGCGGAAATTAAGGAAGCGAGGGACGCCGTCAGTATTCCATTCGATGCTTTAGATCGGGAAAGTCTCCTGCAAGCTCGGGAAGAGATTCTAGCCAAGTATGGTACCATCGATATTCTGGTGAATGGGGTCGGGGGCAATAGCCCATCCGCAACCACAAGCCCGAATTTGTCCTTTTTTGATTTACCCGAACAGGATCTGGATAACGTTGTGCGACTCAACTTCATGGGCACCTTGCTTCCTTCGCAAGTTTTCGGCGAAATCCTCGCAGAGAAAAAAGAGGGAGTGATTCTGAATATCTCCTCCATGGCAGCCATACGGCCATTGACCAATGTTGTAGGTTATGGCGGTGCTAAAGCAGCAGTAAGCAATTTCACCCAGTGGCTGGCGGTCCATCTAAACAAACACTATTCCGCAAATATAAGGGTGAATGCAATGGCACCAGGCTTCTTCTTGACCAAGCAGAATCGCTTCTTGCTAACCGAGGAGAAAACAGGTGATTTAACAGCTCGGGGCCGTACAATCTTAGAGCACACACCCATGGGCCGCTTTGGAGAACCTTCTGACCTAGTGGGTACCGCTATTTGGCTCGTATCGGATGCAAGCCGATTTGTCACCGGAATCGTTGTACCTGTGGATGGCGGATTTGCAGCGTTTTCGGGAGTATAGAAATAGAGGGTGGTGTAAGGTATGGAAAGTCGTTTCTTGGCAGACGGTCCCATCGATTTAGAGACCGTCCAAAAGGAGTTGGCCACATGGCTGGGTGCATACGAAAAGCCCCTAGATAAAGTGTTGCTAATCCCTCCAGACGGCACCAGGGCACATAGCATGGCCGGACCAATCACGAGCATGTTGCACCACTTGTTGCAGCCTGCAGAGGTAAGAATTTTGCCGGCCTTGGGAACCCATGTACCCATGACCTTGGAGGAAAAACAGCGGATTTTTGGGGCAGATGTACCGCCTGAGGTGTACCTAGACCATAACTGGCGCACCGATGTTAAAACGGTGGGCGTTGTGCCAGGCGGTTTTGTAAAGGAAGTCTCTGAAGGCCTCGTGGATTATTCCATTGTTGTGGATATCAACAGTGAAATTCTCGAAGGCCAGTATGATCTCATCTTGTCCATCGGTCAAGTCGTACCACATGAGGTAGTGGGGATGGCCAATTACACCAAGAACATCGTGGTAGGGTGCGGTGGTAAAGATATTATTGACAAGTCCCATTTTCTCGGAGCAGTTTACGGCATGGAGAAAATGATGGGTCGGGATTATTCCCCCGTTCGTAAGGTGTTTGATTATGCAGAAGAGCATTTCCTGCATGATTTGCCCTTGGCTTATGTTCTTACCGTAACTGAAACAAGGGACGAAGCCACTGCACTGCAGGGCTTATTCTTGGGCAAGGAGCGCGAGGCGTTTAGCCAGGCTGTAGCTAAGAGTCAAGTATGCAATTTGGACTTGCTCTCTGAACCTCTCAAGAAAGTTGTCGTCTACTTGGATCCCAACGAATTTAGGAGCACCTGGCTGGGCAATAAGTCCGTGTATCGCACAAGAATGGCCATTGCAGATGATGGTGAGTTGGTCATTTTGGCTCCTGGTGTTCGTATGTTTGGCGAAGATCCAGAGATTGATCGTTTGATTCGCGCTTTCGGTTATAAGACCAGTCGTGAGATTCTAGACTTTGTGAAAACCAGTGAGGAACTGGGGAAGAATCTGTCGGTGGCAGCACATTTAATTCATGGTTCCTCGGAAAACCGCTTCAAAATCACCTATGCGGTGGAGCATTTGACGGAAGAGGAGATTCGAGGAGTCAATTACAACTACGTGCCCTATGCCCAAGCTGTCAGCCAGTATAGGCTAGACCAGCTCAAGGAAGGCCGTAATATCGTTAACGGAGAAGAAGTCTTTTACATTAGTAATCCAGCTCTAGGTCTTTGGGCTTTGGAAAAGGACTTCCCCAAAGGTAACAAGGAGGCTTAGCTCAATGATTAGGGAAATGCAGTTCAATAACATTAAGGTCAAAGTGTACGAAAATGCGCAGGAGTTGGGGCGTGCTGCAGCAGAGGACACCAGCTCATACTTGCAGAGTGTGCAGGAACCCATGGTAAATCTGTTGTTTTCGACGGGGGCATCACAGTTTACCTTTATGGATGGTCTTAAGACACAGACTATTGATTGGAGCAGGGTTATAGCTTTCCATCTAGACGAATATAAGGGGATGTCCCCGGAGCATCCTGCAAGTTTCAGGCTATGGATTAGAGAACGCATCGAGAAGGTGTTCCGCCCCAATAAAGTAGAGTACATCCAAGGTGACGCCGCAGACGTAGAAGGGGAATGTGAGCGTTATGCTCAACTTATTGAAGCCAACCCTATTAAGCTCGGTTTTATCGGAATCGGTGAAAATGGTCATATTGCGTTCAACGATCCCCCGGTGGCCGATTTTGAAGATGAGTTTCTGGTAAAAGTGGTGCAGTTAGATGATGCTTGCAGACGGCAACAATTGGGAGAGGGCTGGTTCAAAGCTTTAGAGGACGTTCCTGAAGAGGCACTGACCCTCACTGTCCCAGCCATCTTGAGATGTAAGAAGATTATTTCGGTTGTTCCTGATGGGCGAAAAGCCCAGGCTGTGCATGATGCCCTGAAAGGGCCCATCAGCACGAAGTGCCCTGCATCGATCCTTCGAACTCACGCGGATGTCACTTTGTATCTTGATCGAGACTCGGCTTCGTTAATTCTCTAGCTGGGAAGGCCCGGTGAAGTTTAGACCACTACGAGGAGGAATGGTTGTGACAAGTTGGCGCGAAACGGTGAAACAAGCCGAGACTCTTGAAGACTTGAAACAACGCTTAGAAGAAGAATCGGGCGATGTCTTCCCCGACTCATTACAACTCGCCTATGATAAGCTTCTGTTCATGGTTAAGGAAGCTCGAGAAAGGCGAGTGGTCGTTGTCTCAGATCGGGAGGGGACTGACCAATTCGAAGGCGAGGTTTCTAACGTAGGTGTTTTTATGGTGAAACAGGTTGCCTTAAATGGCAAGAATGCAAAGGTTTTACGTTCCCTTTTGACTTGGACTGCACCTCAGGCTTTAGGCACCAGTGGGATTTCCATGGGGCTCGGAGATCGTCTAGGTCTTGCAAGTCCCGGACATCTTAAGGCCCTTCGTGACACTCCAGTGCGCCCGGTTTTGGCCCAGCAATCTATGCGAGAATTGGAACTAACAAACCGCACCTATGTAGACGTCCTTGATGCGGCTACTTGGGCTGTCTTCCAAGAAGGGTATCAAGGAGGATATGGCGCAGACGGTGACCATCTTAAAAAGATAGAAGATATTCTAATGGCTTTGGAGCTAGGATTCAGCATGATTACTTTGGATTGTTCGGAACACATCAATGATGAAATCCTAGACCTAACAGAGGCTGAGGTTCTAAGCCAGTATAACCAGCTTCCAAAGGCAAAACGAAAAGAATTTGAAGAACTCTATTGTGATCAACGCTATGAGCTCCAAAATGGTGCAACCATTTATATGGATCCAGAGCATTACCAACGGATGGCATTAACCTACCATCAAGCTCTGGACTTCATGGAAAAGGTCTATGAACAAGTAATTACAAAACTCGATCGGCCCATAGACTTTGAGATCAGTATCGATGAAGTGGCTACACCCACAACCCCCCAGGATCACTTCTTTGTCGCTAATGAGCTGAAAAAAAGGGGTATCAAGGTCTGTAGCGTTGCTCCGCGCTTTTACGGTCACTTCGAGAAAGGCATTGACTATATGGGCGATCTAGAACAATTTGAGCAAGAGTTTGCAGTTCACGCGGACATTTCCAGTCACTTCGGATATAAACTCAGTATCCATTCTGGAAGCGATAAATTCAGCGTCTTCCCCATTATCGGTAAATACGCAAGGGCTACAGGGTATCATGTAAAAACTGCCGGAACCAATTGGCTGGAGGCCGTGAGGGTGATCGCACATGTAGATCCTTGTCTTTATAGGGCACTCCATCAAAAAGCTCTGGACTCTCTTAAAGCCGCTCGCAAGTATTACCACGTGAGCATGGATCTCGCGAAAGTCCCTGAAATTGATACTCTCGAGGATCAGGAACTACCTGGACTCCTTGACCAAGATGATGCTCGCCAACTCTTGCACATCACCTATGGGTTCATGCTGCAAGATCCCAAGCTCAAAGAGGGTATCTACGAAGTGTTAAAAAAACATGAGGGCCGGTATGAGCAGTTTCTCGTCTGCCATATGAATCGCCATTTGAAAGCCCTTGGCATAAAACAATAAGAACAGGAGGACATTCCAATGAGTCTACAATTGCGAAAGGATTTTACTTATTCTTTGCTGGTTCCCACGAGCATAGGAGTGCGCATTACGCCAATGAACGGACAGCCTGTGCATTCTAGTGATATGTTTCAAATGCAGGTCACCAGCGCAGAAACGAACGTAGCCAGCATTTCTTCGTATCTTGGTTTACCGGTTAAGGTGCTAACTGCCTTTGTAAAGGGCAGTCCCATTGCCCAGTTTATCAAGAACAACTTAGCCAGCAGGCACATGACCTATGAGGGTCCTGAAGTACCTCAGGGCGGACCATGGGGTTATCGCCATCAATTCAACATTGCAGACAGCGGATACGGTACACGCGGTCCTAGAGTGCAAAATGATAGGGCAGGAGAAGTAGGTCGCACACTGAATGTAGCGGACTTTGACATGGAGCGGATTTTTGGCGAAGAAGGTGTACAGATTATGCACCTTTCGGGTCTAATTGCCGCATTATCCCCTGAAACCAGTACCTTTTGTCTGGAGTTGGCCCGCTCTGCTAAGAAGCACGGAACGCTAGTTTCCTTTGACTTAAACTATCGGGCAACATTCTGGGAGAATAGGGAAGAGGAACTACGGGACATCTTTACCGAAATCGCAAGCTTAAGCGATGTTTTGATCGGCAACGAAGAAGACTATCAACTCTGTCTGGGCATCAAAGGCCCTGAAGCTGGCGGCCAAGACATTAATGAACAGATCCATGGCTTTAAGGACATGATTGGAAGAGTCAAAGAACAGTTTCCCAACACCTCTGTTTTTGCCAATACCCTGCGTGAAGTTGTCAGCGTAAACTCCCATTTGTGGGGAGCCATCTTGTTAGCTGAGGACAAGTGGCATGTGGTTGAGCCGCGTCCCATTACTGTATTGGACCGCATTGGCGGGGGCGATGGTTTTGTAGGCGGTCTGCTGTATGGCATTTTACGGGGCTGGGATTCGGAAAAATGGGTTCAATTTGCCTGGGCCACTGGTGCCATGGCTACTACGTTCTTGACCGACTATGCCCAACCTGCCGATGAACAGCAGGTATGGAGTATTTGGGAAGGTAATGCGAGGGTGCAGAGATAGCGAAAAATAAGGGGTGTATGAAGTATGTCAAAAGCAGATATCGGTTTAGTCGGTTTGGCAGTAATGGGCGAGAACTTGGTTATGAACATGGAAAGCAAAGGCTTTTCCGTTGCAGTTTATAATCGCACAGTGGAAAAAGTAACGTCCTTCGTAGAGGGAAGAGCGAAAGGCAAAAATATCATTGGGGCACATTCTTTGGAAGAACTGGTGCAGAGCCTGAAGACCCCTCGTAAAGTGATGCTCATGGTTAAGGCAGGAAAGCCCGTAGACAATCTGATTGAGCAGCTGATTCCTCTCCTCGAAGCAGGCGATATCATCATCGATGGAGGCAATTCGCACTTCCCCGATACCATTCGCCGGACGAAGTATGTGGAGGAAAAAGGCTTGCTCTACGTGGGAACGGGAGTATCTGGCGGTGAAGAAGGCGCTCTTCTTGGACCAAGTCTCATGCCAGGCGGCTCACCTGAAGCCTGGTCCCATATTAAGCCCATCTTCCAAGCAGTAGCTGCGAAGGTGGAAGATGGTAGTCCCTGCGCTGAGTGGGTGGGGCAGGATGGTGCCGGACACTTTGTCAAGATGGTGCACAACGGTATCGAGTACGGCGATATGCAGCTCATCTGTGAAGCCTACCATCTCTTAAAGGATCTCTTAGGGATGACACCTGATGAGATGCATGAGATCTTTAGCGACTGGAATCAAGGGGACCTGGATAGTTACCTCATCGAGATTACCGCGGACATTCTAGCCTATAAAGATGAAGATGGTTCGCCTTTGGTGGAGAAAATTCTAGACACGGCTGGGCAAAAGGGAACAGGAAAATGGACAGCCATTTCGTCTCTAGATGAAGGTGTTCCCCTAACCTTAATCGGGGAAGCAGTTTACTCACGCTTTCTGTCTGCCCTCAAGGAAGAAAGGGTGGCGGCTTCCAAGGTTCTCGAAGGTCCGAAACCGAGCTTTACAGGCGACAAGAAGGCCTTTATCGAAGATGTCAGGCAAGCTCTCTATGCCTCCAAGATTGTCTCCTACGCGCAAGGGTATGCCTTGATGCGTGCAGCAGCAGAGAGTCATGGTTGGGATCTAAACTACGGCGGCATCGCACTCATGTGGCGGGGAGGATGTATTATTCGCTCGGCTTTCTTGGGTGATATCAAAAAAGCTTTCGATCAAAACCCAGAACTCGCTAATTTGCTCTTGGATCCCATCTTCAAGGAGAAGATTACCCAGGCCCAGGAGAGCTGGAGAAAAGTGTGTGCCACAGCCATGCTCCATGGCATTCCAGTACCGGCCTTTAGCGCAGCCCTCAGCTATTATGACGGCTATCGCAACTCCCGGCTTCCAGCAAATCTACTGCAGGCCCAGAGGGATTACTTTGGCGCCCATACCTACGAACGGATAGACAAACCACGTGGAGAGTTTTTCCACACGAACTGGACCGGTCAAGGGGGAAGCACCGCGGCATCTACCTATAATGCCTAAATAGACACAACCCGTACTCCTTGTGATGGGGAGTACGGGTTTTTTGGTAGAGCCAGACACTCAGGTAAATCCAATATGGAGGGAGAAACGCATGAAATCGTTTATGGATGAGAACTTTTTATTAACGAACCCAACAGCAGAAAGACTCTATCATGAATACGCGAAAGACATGCCTATTTTTGACTATCACTGTCATTTGAACCCCAAGGAGATCGCTGAGAACAAGAGGTATAGAAATATAACCGAGATTTGGTTGGCCGGCGACCATTATAAGTGGCGTGCCATGAGGGCCAATGGAGTCGACGAGAAATACATAACTGGTGAGGCCAGCGATAAAGACAAGTTTATGAAGTGGGCCCAGACGATGCCAGCATGTATTGGTAACCCCCTCTATCATTGGACTCATTTGGAATTGCGAAGGTACTTCGATATCGATGCACTTCTCTCGCCAGAAACGGCGGAGGAGATCTGGGAAGAGTGTAATCGTCTGTTACAGAAAGAAGAGTTCAGGGCTAGAGCATTGATCGAAAGGTCCAATGTCAAGGGACTGTGTACAACTGATGACCCCGCCCATTCTCTAAGATACCACCAAGCCTTGGCTGAGGACAATGATTTTGCGGTAAAGGTGTATCCCGCGTTCCGACCCGATAAGAGCTTTAACCTTGATCAACCTGGGTTCGTTGATTGGGTCACGAAGCTTGAAGCAATCGTTGGTGGGGAGGTTCGAACATTCGCAGACTTCAAGGAAGCACTGAAGCAGAGGATTGAATTCTTCCATAGCATGGGATGTCGCCTATCCGATCATGGTTTGGATCCCATTGTTTACGGGGAAGGAACCGATGAGGACGCGACTTCTGCCCTGCAAAAAGCCTTACGCAGAGAAATGCTTACCCAGGAAGAAACGGAGATGTTTAAGACACAAGTCTTGCTTTTCTTAGGAAGGGAATATGCTGAACGAGGCTGGGTTATGCAACTCCACCTTTCTGCAATCAGAAACAACAGTGCTCGTATGCACAGACTCTTAGGGCCTGATACCGGGTTTGACTCCATGGATGATCGAGTTTATGGTCGAGCTCTCGTTGCCTTTTTGTCCAAACTTGACGAGACGAATCACGTGCCCAAGACCATTTTGTATTCTCTTAATCCAATCGACAATGATCTTTTAGCCACGATTGCAGGCTCTTTCCAGGGTGGAGGGATTCCTGGCAAGATGCAGCTTGGTTCGGGTTGGTGGTTCAACGATCAAAAAGACGGGATGATTCGTCAAATGGTAGCTCTAGCTAACATCGGTTTGCTTAGCCGGTTTGTGGGCATGCTGACGGACTCCCGAAGCTTCCTCTCCTACACCCGTCACGAATATTTCCGCAGAATCCTCTGTGACTTACTCGGCGCTTGGGTGGAGACTGGGGAGGCCCCCAACGATTTGGAATTGATGGGACGCATGGTCAGAGATATCTGTTTTAACAATGCTCGGGATTATTTTGATGTGGAGTTGTAGCACTGTTTACTTCGTGATGCGAGACGACGAGCTTTCGGTTCAATGCCCTGGCAATAACCCCAACCCCCCAAAAAGGGGGTTTTTCGCGTCAAAAAAGGGAAAAATGCTCATGAGAGATCGACATAACCAGTGAGGGTGATGAAATGGGTTGGGATGGATGGCCTTTTAGGCGAATGGTGATTTTGTTTACGGCTTTTGAGTTCTCGTTGATTTTCCTGCAGGTGACACTACTACATTATCGACAAAATTTCAGGCACAAACCACCTTGTTCCTAAGGTGGTTTTTTGTGCCCCCCTTTGTAGAAATTAACAACGAATTACCACTTCAATTGTCGTTTTAAACAAAGGATAACGTCTGGTTTTGTTGAAATAAGTTTTATAAATCGAAAGTAGGCGTAAGGAAATTGCCTAATATGTGGAAGCATGAAGAAGTAAAACCTCGGATGAAAGGAGGTGTACGTAGCGAACTTACGTTGGTTTGTCTAGAGGTGAAAAACGAAAGGGGTAAAAGGATGCGTAGAAATCTAAAGGTTATTCCACTAATGGTTCTCATGGTAACATTATTGGCAGGTAGTGTGGTAGGTGCTCAGACTATTAAATTTGGTTTGGTTGCTCCCTTTACTGGATCAGGTTCTATTCTTGGCGATTATATCCAAGAAGCTTTTATGTTAGCTGTTGATGAGATCAA
>ENA-UOOH01000667-UOOH01000667.1-fermentation-metagenome-genome-assembly--contig:-NODE-667-length-37415-cov-10.030380_pt1 | contig 37415 bp, 38 predicted proteins | sample MGYA00245778_ERZ724025 | MGnify/ENA primary metagenome ERZ724025 (study PRJEB28704, sample SAMN03018313) | fermentation metagenome | biome: anthropogenic terrestrial biome; feature: soil; material...
CAGGGGAGTGTGTCAACAACCCCGTCCCCTTGACAACCCCCTTTTTATTTAATAGTACAGTGCCCGATTGGTGGGACAGACACAGCTCTGTGCATAGTACATATAATGCTATTAACTATAGTTACAGAGTAAAAACCCGGAGGTGATCTGATAGTGTGTTCAATTCTTTCAGGAATGAAAATAGCTGTACTGGGGGGAGATGATCGTGAACTAATTCTAGTGTCAGAATTAGTGAGGAGTGGAGCTACGGTAGTAGTAGCCGGATTCCCAAGGGAAAAAGTGTGTCATGGTGCTTTTGTCGTAAATAGTACTGAACAAGCTTGCAAGGATATAGAGGTACTGATATTGCCATTGCCGGGTACTAGTGAGAAGGGGGTGATAAGGGCTGTATATGCTGAACAGGTACTCTTGTTAACGGAAAAGGCTATAGCCAGTATGTCCAGTAATGCGCTGGTAATTATCGGTTCAGCTAGAAGATTTCTAAAAGAATGGGCTAATAAATATAATTTTAAATTAATGGAAATAGTGGAGATGGATGAACTTGCCATTCTAAATTCTATCCCCACTGCAGAAGGCGCGATCCAAATAGCTATGGAAGAGACTGGAATAACCATTCATGGCAGCAAGACCTGTGTTATCGGGTTTGGAAGGGTTGGAATAACAATGGCCAGAACCCTGAAGGCTTTAGGTTCGGATGTTACGGTGGTGGCTCGAAATCCAGGGCAGCTGGCCAGAGCCTATGAGATGTGCTGTCACCGTGCTGGCTATGAAGATTTACACGATATCATGAACCATACTGACATTGTGTTTAATACCGTCCCCAGCATGATACTGGACAGCAGTGTACTAAAATATGCCAATCCTGATGTGCTCATTATAGATCTTGCTACCCAGCCCGGGGGAACGGATTTCGAAGCCGCCAATACTTTTGGGCTCAAGGCTATTTTAGCTCCCGGATTACCTGGTAAAGTTGCTCCTGTCTATGCTGGTAAAATTCTGGCCAGCGTAATTCCCCAACTGCTTGTCACTGAATTCGGCAAGTCCCAAAAAGACTTGCTGTTCGGCTAGCAAGGAGGTGTAAATAGTGCATGAGGAACGATTGACGGGCGTCAGGGTCGGTGTCGTGCTGACTGGATCACACTGTACGATGGGGGAAGCCTTGATCCAGATTGAGAGATTGAGAGCGGAAGGGGCCAAAATATATCCTATTGTATCGTATACCGTAGACAGCACTGATAACCGATTCTACAAAGTTGCTGATTTAAAGAGTTTTCTAAACCAGGTGACAGATAATCCCCTCATTAATTCAATTACGGGGGCCGAACCCATAGGGCCGCAAAAAAGACTCGATGTGATCGTTGTTATGCCGGCGACCGGTAACACTGTAGCTAAACTGGCCAGTGGCATTGTTGATACTCCTGCGTTAATGGCAATCAAGGCCCATTTGAGGAATCAAAGGCCGGTCGTCATTGCCATTTCCACCAACGATGCACTGGGCATCAATGCCCGTAATATCGGCATGCTGTTGAATATGAAAAACATTTATTTTGTGCCTTTCCGCCAGGATGATCCATTTCAAAAAGCTAATTCCCTGGTAGCTAACCTGGAGCAGGTGGTTGATACAGCTATATGTGCATTACAAGGTAAACAAATACAACCAGTTTTATTAGGATCGTTGTAGTAAATTAATTGGTTGTGTTAGAATATTAAGATAAAATCAATCGTAATGCGGTTGGCAGGAGGTTTAGGTGTGGCAAACGACGTAAGATTGGCGATAGTAGGAGCTACAGGTGCAGTTGGTCAGGAAATGCTCAAAATATTAGAAGAAAGAGATTTTAAGGTAAAAGAAATTTTGTGTTTGGCTGAGCCCAGTGAAGCAGGGACCAAGCTTAAGTTTAAAGGTGAAACCATTACGGTGAGAAAAGTCGATGCTGAGGCATTTAAGCAATCGGATCTGGCTTTATTCGCAGTTGGGACAGATATTAGCAAACAACTGGCGCCGATGGCACTGGAGAATAGCTGTCTGGTGATAGATAATAGTTATGCTTTTCGCATGGAGGAAGGCGTACCTCTGATTGTACCCGAAGTTAATTCCGATGATATTGCCCTCCATAAAGGGATCATAGCTAATCCTAATTGCTCGACAATAATAATGGTGGTCGCTATCAACCCAATTCATAAAGCGGTTGGCCTCAAGAGGGTGGTTGTATCCACATACCAGGCGGTATCTGGTGCCGGGAAGGCAGGTATTGATGAGCTTGAAAAGCAGACTAGGGACTACCTGCAATACGGGGAAACAACTCCCGATGTTTTTAAACACCAAATTGCCTTTAATTTGATTCCCCATATTGATGATTTTGTAGAGGATGATTATACTCGGGAAGAAATGAAAATGGTATGGGAGACCAGAAAAGTCATGCATGCTCCCAATTTAAAAGTTGCTCCGACAGCAGTCAGGGTACCGGTATTCAGAAGTCATTCGGAATCTATTAATATGGAAACGGAGAGGCATTTGAGTACCGAAGAGGCTAAAAAAATACTGGCTGCGGCTCCAGGGGTTGTGGTGCAAGATGATCCTGCTAATAATGTCTACCCCATGCCACTTTATACTTCGAATAGGGATGAGGTATTTGTAGGTAGAATCAGGAGGGATATATCGGTTGATAATGGGCTGGCCTTCTGGGTGGCTGCGGACCAGATTAGAAAAGGCGCTGCCACAAATGCTATCCAGATTGCCGAAATAGTCGCTGACAAAAACCTGTATTAGGAAGTGTGCAAATTGAGGATTTTGGTTCAGAAGTTTGGCGGAACATCGCTGGCTACTACCGAATTAAGATCAAGAGTGTGCGATATCGTGGCAGCGAACCAGCAGGCAGGTTATGCCCCGGTAGTAGTGGTATCAGCAATGGGCAGGGAAAGTGCTGCCTATGCTACGGATACTCTCATTAATCTGGTTAAGGAAGTGAATCCTGATCCATTGCCTCGAGAATTAGACATATTGTTGTCCTGCGGGGAGACTATATGTGGGGTTTTATTGGCCAACCAACTGACGGCTCAGGGAATACCGGCGACATTTCTCAGCGGGGAACAGGCTGGTATTGTGACCGATGGCAACTATGGTAATGCGCATATTCGCTTTGTGAATCCGCAAAAGCTGCTGGATTGTCTGGAGAAGGGTTTGGTGACAGTAGTGGCAGGCTTCCAGGGCATAGGAGAAAACGGCGATTTAACTACCCTGGGCCGGGGTGGGAGTGATACCACCGCGAGCGCTCTGGGGGTGGCTTTGAATGCTGAGTTTATCGATATATATACCGATGTTGCGGGGGTCATGACAGCAGATCCCCGCATTGTCGAAAATGCACGCTTACTGGATTCTATTAATTATAATGAGATTTGCCAATTAGCTCGTGATGGGGCTAAGGTAGTGCATCCCCGAGCTATTGAGATAGCCATGCAAAAGGGGATTCCCGTTAGAATCAGGTCAACCTTCTCCGATTCGGTGGGCACCATGGTATCCAATCAGGCTTATATAATTGACGAGCCGGTTAAAATTATCAGTGATCGATTGATTACTGGAATCACATATACTTCGAATATTTCCCAGATCAAAATTAGCATGAATGGTCTGGATAACAAAAATATCATTGAGTTAAAGGTTTTTCAGGCTATGGCTGAAGCGGGCATCAGTGTAGATTTTATTACGGTACAACCAGAAGCCATAATGTTTACGGTCAATAGTGATAAAGCCATGAAGACCGAGGGGGTTTTACGTAATCTGGAACTGATTCCCGATATTGAATTTAATTGTGCCAAGGTGGCGATTGTTGGAGCGGCCATGACTGGGATACCTGGTATTATGTATAAGGTTGTGGAAGCGCTGTCCGACCATGATATACCGATATTGCAATCTGGCGATTCATATACTAACATCTGGTGCCTGGTGAAGCAGGAGGATATGAAAAAAGCAGTTCGGGCTTTGCACGACAAATTTGAGCTCGGAAATTATTAGTTTTGAAAAGGTGGGGATTAATGATGACACTCAAAATGTTAACGGCAATGATAACGCCCTATAACCCTGATTTACAAGTGAATTATGATCGGGCCGGTGAAATCGCAGACTATTTAGTCAATAATGGCAGCGACGGTATTGTTGTCAGCGGTACAACCGGGGAGTCACCGGTACTGAGCAGTACTGAAAAAATGCAATTGTTTGCTGCGGTCAAGGCCAGGGTGGGGGATAGGACCGAAGTTTGGGCTGGGACTGGTTCCTATGATACTCAGGCCTCTATCCGTTTAAGCCGCGAAGCAGAAAAAGTTGGGGTAGATGGTCTTTTGCTTGTCACCCCCTATTATAATAAACCTTCCCAAGAGGGTTTGTACCAGCATTTTAAAGCCATTGCGGAGAGCGTATCCATTCCAATCATGCTTTATAATATTCCTGGTAGAACCGGAATTAATATGCTGCCTGAAACGGTGGCCCGCCTGGCGGAAATTGAAAATATTGCAGCCCTTAAAGAATCCAGTGGTATGATGGATCAGATGTCAGTGCTGAAAAATATACTTCCGGAGAAGATGGCTATATTTTCAGGCGATGATTCGCTTACCCTGCCGATGCTGGCATTGGGAGCAGCTGGAGTAGTAAGCATCGCATCCCATTTGGTTGGCAAAGAGATTAAACAAATGTTGGATGCCTTTGCGGCCGGAGATGTTAAGCGTGCTCAGGAACTCCATAATTACCTTTTTCCCATGTTTAAGGGTTTATTTATTACCACCAATCCGGTACCTGTAAAAGAGGCATTAAATATATTGGGCATGAATGTGGGAGGTTTAAGACCGCCTATGTGCAGTGCTAATGATGATGAGGTATCTAAGCTAAAGAAATTATTGGCCAGCTATCATTTAGTATAATTAGCAACGACGACTTGCTTATTAGTTCGATTATCAATTTTGATGTCAGAACTTTGTGATTGTGAATGGTGGGAAGAATTAACCTGGCTGACTCCCGGAATGAGATGTGGGAAGTATGTGGTTGGAATAATTAACCAGATACCTGAATGACTTTGTCGATATGGTGTGACCTGTAATAAGTTCTATTTTGTTTTTGATAAAGAAATTTGGTTTACATATTTTAGTATGTAATATAAGTTGAATGCGCCCGGCCTTTCGGCTATAATAAGCACAGCGGTAATGTTCGGATTCCTGCTGAAAAAAATTGAATAAGAAGGAGGTGTGTGAGTGTCAGATGATGCACGGCTGAACATAATTCCCCTGGGCGGTTTGGGGGAAATCGGCAAAAATATGATGGCAATCAGATACCAGGATACCATTGTGGTCATTGATTCCGGCCTGATGTTTCCCGAAGATGAATTATTGGGGATTGATATTGTAATCCCTGATATCACGTATTTGGTGGAAAATAAGGACAAAGTAAAGGCAATTCTGCTTACACATGGTCATGAAGATCATGTAGGGGCCTTGCCATATGTATTGAAAGAAATCAATCCGCCGATCTATGGCAGCAAGTTGACCCTGGGTATTGTGGAAGGAAAACTTAAAGAACACAATCTTGACAATGTAAAGCTGAATATTGTGCGCCCGCGGGATTCAATAAATGTTGGCCCCCTGGAAATCGAATTTTTCAGAGTTAGCCACAGCATACCCGATGCGATGGGTATAGCTATCCATACCCCGTTGGGAGTTATTTTTCATACCGGGGATTTTAAGATCGACCAGACTCCCGTTGACGGGCAGGTAATTGATTTTAGAAAAATGGCTGAACTGGGTGAAAAGGGCGTTCTGGTGATGTTAAGCGATAGCACTAATGCTGATCGACCGGGGTTTACTAAGTCTGAAAAGGTAGTAGGAAATACATTTTCTGAGCTTTTTGGCCGCTGTGAAGGGCGTATCATTGTTACTACCTTTGCTTCCAATGTACATCGCATTCAACAGGTCATTGACACGGCGGTTAAATATGACCGCAAGGTTGCGATTGTGGGACGAAGTATGGTCAATAATGTTAAGATATCGACCCAACTGGGTTATATTGATATACCTGAGAATACGCTCATTGAAATGGAAGAGATCAATAAATATCCACCGGAAAAAATTGTTGTGGCGACAACTGGCTCCCAAGGTGAACCTATGTCCGCATTAACCAGGATGGCAACCGCTGACCATCGGTGGGTGGGGATTAATTCCGGGGATACAGTGATTATATCGGCGACCCCCATTCCGGGCAACGAGAAACTGGTCGCCAAAACAATCGATCTACTGTTTAAACAGGGTGCAGAGGTTATCTATGAAAGGGATATGGGTGTACATGTTTCAGGACATGCTTCCCAAGAAGAATTGAAGATGATTCTTAATATTATTAAACCCAGGTATTTTATACCGGTTCATGGAGAATATCGTCACCTGATGAAACATGCTAAAATAGCTGAAAGTCTTGGTATACCCCGCTCACGCATATTTGTAGCGGAGAACGGTCAGATTATTGAGATAAGTAAGAAGAAAGCACACGTCGCTGGCAAGGTTACCGCTGGTAAGGTGCTGGTGGATGGACTGGGCGTGGGCGATGTAGGCAATATCGTGCTAAGAGACCGCCGTCAGTTGTCCCAGGACGGTATCATGATAGTAGTGGTTTCGATCAACAAAGAAAATGGCGAAATAGTGTCCGGTCCGGACATTGTCACCCGTGGTTTTGTCTATGTTAGGGAATCCGAACAGTTAATAGAGAACGCCAAAGTTAAAGTCAGGGAAGCTATGGAACAATGTGCCCGCAAAAATATTACTGAATGGGCAGTAATTAAATCACAGATTCGAGACAAACTGGGGAAACATTTATATGAAAAAACGGGGCGTAGACCTATGATTATGCCTATCATTATGGAGAATTAATTTTCCCCCTGATATTAATGCTATTAACACACCGTTGAATAATATTTAGCGGTGTGTTTTTATTGGCGTCCGGGGCATGGGCGCTGACTATAGGGTGAAGGTTAACCCTGCACAAACGCTTCAACACTATGAAGGTCCTTTGGAGGGATGGATTTTCAATTCGTTTATAGATCGAATGTATTATTTAAGCCAGGAGAGGTAAATCTAAATAAAACAACTCTACGAACGAAAGGGGTATGTCCACTTGGCTGAAAATCCTAACCCGCAGGAACCTGTGCAGGAATCAAAACTAGAGAATATCAAAGAACTGGGGCAAATAGAGATACCAAATTTTAAAAGTGATATACATTGTTTAACCATCGCCGGACAGGTGGAAGGGCACCTCGTTTTGCCCCCCCAGAACAAAACTACTCGCTACGAACATGTAATACCCCAGTTGGTGGCAGTTGAAGAGAACCCCCAAATTAAAGGATTGCTGGTAGTGCTAAATACGGTCGGAGGTGATGTTGAAGCGGGTCTGGCACTGGCGGAGATGATCTCCGGTCTATCAAAACCAACTGTATCAATAGTTATTGGGGGAGGACATTCCATTGGATCCAGTATTGCGGTGAGTACTGATTATTCATTTATTGCCACATCAGCAACCATGACTATTCATCCCATTCGTCTGACAGGTTTGGTTATTGGTGTACCCCAGACTTATGAATATCTTGATAAGATGCAGGATCGGGTGGTGAAATTTATTACCGAACATTCCCAGATTAGCGATGAGAAATTGCGGGAACTGATGTTTAGAACTGGAGACTTGGCCCGTGATATTGGAACTGTTCTAGTAGGTGAGGACGCTGTTGCATGCGGTCTCATTAATCAGGTAGGTGGGCTGAATGAGGCTTTAATGAAACTACATGAACTTAAGGATTCTGCCGGAGGTGTGCTGCAATGATAATATTTCTCCCGGACCCTCAGGAGCTCATAAATACTATGGAATTTAGAGAAGTAATTCAGATAAAACTGCCCTCTGGAGGACTTGTTAATGCAGAACCCCTCTCTTATAATCAAATGCGTATAATTAATGTTGTGAGCACTGATCCAATGGACTATATGCACGAGAAATATCAACCTGGAGAGGTTATCTCTTTATAACGCTTTATAACAAAGGTACAGTGCTTCTGTTGTACTCGTTACCCTGACACCAAACCAGGAACCCCCCTGCTACAATGAAAAGCATCGGTTTAAGACGGCACGTTCGAACGAACGTGCCGTCAGACCGTCAAAAAAGGCCAATAGCTGCGTTAATTCGGAAGACCCGTTCAATCGACGTACCCATGTACGCCTCAATCACGGGCCTTTCGGTTGCCTTGCTCTTGACCTTTTTTGCTCGCTCTGGCAGGGTGCCGACTTTATCGACACCCTGACGGCACGTTCGAATGAACGTGCCGTTTTATTAGTAATTTTTCTCATTAAGCTGTGATATAATTACTAAAGTATTTGGGGGGAGGATATTGATTTGACGATTTTGCAGGCTCTAATTCTTGGGGCGGTACAGGGCTTAACCGAGTTTTTACCGGTTAGCAGTTCTGGACATCTGGTAATATTCCAACATATGTTTGGTATTCAGATGAATTCGCTAACCTTTGATGTCCTGGTTCATCTGGGAACGCTGGTGGCGGTTTTTGTTGCTTTTTGGGATGATATTGCCTCTATACTTCGGAAGCCATTTTCGAAAATGACATACTTAATTATTGTTGGTTGTATTCCGGCTGGTTTAATGGGATATTTCTTGCAACCTTTATTTGAAAAGGCCTTTGAATCACTGTTGGTAGTGGGAATTGGATTGCTTATTACCGGAGGGGTTCTAAAATTATCGGAAGCTGTAGCAGAGAAATCACTTAATATGAAGGAGGTGCGAGAGACCAGTTACTGGGATGTGTTGTTCATTGGTTTACTGCAGGGAATAGCAATTATTCCCGGCATATCGCGTTCCGGATCTACCATAGCAGGTGGTTTGCTGGCGGGTTTAGATCGCACTTTTGCCGCTCGCTATTCCTTCCTGGTCGCAATCCCTGTAATCATGGGTGCTGGACTTGTTCAATTGAAAGATTTTTCCGCGAGTGGCGTTACAGGCAGTTTAGCTCCCTATATTATTGGACCGGTAACAGCGGCCGTATTTGGCTACCTGGCCATAAAAATCGTAATGAAATTGGTTCGTAATGGTCGCTTATCGATATTCTCCTATTATTGTTGGATCGTTGGAGCAGCTACTATAGGGGCGTACTTTTATCTTTAGCAACAGAATTAGAGCTGGTCAGGTAATGAATGTATATAGTGATACCAGAAGTTATTGGGTGACAAGCCCTTACAGGGCGGTAATAATCAGCACCTACATTTTCATTCATCATAAGTTAAATTCGGCAGGAATTGTGGTTGATACAGGCGAACTTTATAGCTGGGGGGATATCTGTGAAACTTGATTTAAAGGTGAATTTATAATTATGGCCACGAAGAAGGAAGCCCGGTTGCCCCGAAAACTTGAAAAATCCAAACCATCCCGAAAGACCAATACTGTCCAAACACCGATTAGAGCCGAAATTATATCGGTGATATTATTCATGGCGGCAGTATTTATGGTGGTAGCCCTGAACAATTCCCAGGGAATCGCTAATGACACCCAATTTATAGGATTTTTAGGCACATACTTGAGCATAGGCCTGCAGGCCATGTTTGGGACAGTTGCTATGATAGCTCCATTCTATCTGCTTTTTTGGTCTATTCATATCAGCATATATAAAAAGTGGTGGTCGATCCGGATGTGGGGGCTTACCTTATTGAGCTTAACCATCCTTGCGTACATGAGCAGTTATGAGATTCCACTGGGTCTAAATGCCTGGGAGGCAGCCCTTAAGGGGATGGGCGGCGGTTATGCAGGCGGCGGCTTGGCCTATGTTTTGATTGGTCTTCTGGGAAGATTGGGCACTTTTGTTTTTCTGATCCTGTGCGTTTTATTATCTATAGTAATGATTTTGGAAAAAGCCCCTTCAGAAATAGCTGTCCTGATTTGGAATAAAGCCAAAATATTTTGGGCCAGGCTGTCTTCATTTATATTTTATGAGGCAGAGTCTCCCGTTTCCGCTCCCGCTGAGGAGGAACCAGTCATTATAAATGCGGATATCCAGGCAATCTCAGATGATGATTTATTAGTTAAGAAACAATCTGCCGAACCTCCTGGCAAAGAGATAAAACTTCAGAAAACCAGATCAAATAGCCAATTGGAGTTGGTTTATCGGAGTAAGGAAGAAATGAGCAGCTATATCAAGCCTTCTATCGAAATGCTCACTATTGTGGAAAGTGATCGCAGTATAGATAAAAAATATATCAAGGAAAGTATAGCAGTTTTAGAAGATACTTTTTCAAGCTTTGGGGTTAGTGTGAAGGTTAATCAAGTCAGTTGTGGCCCGGCCGTGACTCGTTATGAACTTACTCCCGCTCCCGGGGTAAAGATAAGTAAAATAATCAGTCTTTCCGATGATCTGCAACTTAATTTGGCTGCACCGGGTATACGCATTGAGGCCCCTATACCAGGTAAATCTGCCATTGGTATCGAGGTGCCCAGCTCCAAGGTTGGAAGTGTTGGGTTGCGCAGCATTCTTGGCTCCGCTTCTTTTAAAAAGCTAAATAGCCCGCTGGCCTTTGCGTTGGGAGAAGACATATCCGGAAATCCAGTGGTGGCTAAGTTAAGCGATATGCCGCATATGTTAATTGCTGGTGCAACTGGATCGGGGAAAAGTGTCTGCTTGAACAGCATCATCATGAGTCTGCTGTATAATTCAACTCCTGATGAGTTGAAACTTGTTTTTGTTGATCCCAAAATGGTTGAACTAACCGTGTATAATGGTATACCTCATTTGATGACTCCAGTGGTGACAGACCCCAAGAAGGCTTCAGTTATTTTGCGTTGGATGACTACGGAGATGGAAAAACGTTATAAGTTGTTTGCAGACCTGGGAGTGCGTGATATTTATCGTTATAACCAGGCGGCATCGCCTTTACCTTTTATAGTAATTATTATAGATGAACTCGCTGATTTGATGATGGTTGCTCCGGTGGAGGTAGAAGATTCAATTTGCCGGTTGGCTCAAATGGCCAGGGCAGCTGGTATGCACTTAATTGTCGCAACTCAGCGACCCTCGGTTGATGTGGTAACCGGGATAATTAAAGCCAATATACCTTCGCGAATTGCCTTTGCAGTCTCATCACAAACCGATTCCAGAACGATCTTGGATATAGGGGGAGCTGAGAAACTTCTGGGAAAAGGCGACATGCTCTTTTCCCCTGTCGGGGCAGTAAAGCCATATCGTGTCCAAGGGGCTTTCGTTTCGGATCGAGATATTGAAAAGACAGTCAACTATATTAGGGGACAAGCAGGAACTGGCGAGAATGTTGATCAGTTTAATGAAATTGAATTATCCCTTGAACAAGCAGACTATGACGGTGGTGATGAGCTCTTCTGGGAGGCCATAAGGGTGATAGTAGAAAATCAAAAAGCCTCGGTTTCTTTTTTACAACGTAAACTACGGGTTGGTTATGCACGGGCAGCGCGGTTAATGGATCTTATAGAAGAGCGAGGCATGGTCTCAGAGTCTGATGCGAGTAAAAAGAGGGAAATATTAATCGATGAAGAACAATTAGAAAAACTATACGCTAATAATAAACTATGCTAGTATGAATTATATGTAACCAATTAGCGCTTGGTGGAGGATGAAAATGAAGCTTACCGCACGGGAAAGAGAAATAGTAGAGGCTTTACAGAAACAGCCGCTAATTTCCCAGGATGAACTGGCGCTTCATTTTGGTATAAGCCGGTCGTCCATAGCGGTTCATATATCGAATCTTATGAAAAAAGGCATAATTCTGGGCAAGGGTTATGTATTCAATAAAAAGGTTTCAATCGTAGTAGTGGGTCAGGTTTATCTGGAGATTAAAGTTCAAGGGGATCCTGAAGATACTTTAATAGACATGAAGCATACGGGATTTGCGAAAGATGTTTGTAAAGCCCTGGCTGGCTATGGGGTAAACACTAAGTTGGTTACTATTGTAGGCAATGACGATTTAGGGAACGACATCCTGAATGAATTGCAAGCTCTTGAGGTTGACATTGCTTATATTTACCGCCATCCAGAGAAAAGAACCTGTAAAAAGATTGTTTCTAATAAGGGCCTATGCCTGGTAGAAGGATATAGAGAGAAAGATTACCGGCAGGCCATTGAAGCTCGGGAATGGGTGGCATCTAATTGTGATTGGTTGATTGTAGAACCCCAGTTTGTGGAATTATTAGGCGGCAAAATATCGGGTCGGGCCGATAAAAGTCCATGTCTGTGCAGCAGTTGGTATGTCAGTGGTAGGATACCGGCTTATTTAAATCGTTCCAACCTCTTGGTGCTGGGTGTAGATGATTTTCAGAATTATGATCTTTATGTAAATGAAGGATTGGAATTACTGGAAGCTGGTACTCGAAACTGTATAATAACTGACGGCAATAACAATATGATTTTGCTCAACGGTGAGGGAGTAAGGGATTATCCATTACCGCCAAACCAGCATTTCAACAGCAGGATGGATCTCCATCTTTTCTTAGCAGGGCTGGTATATGGCTTATCATCAGGGTACCCGATGAGACAGGCAATGAGGATTGCCAGCGGGACAGCACACGCCAGTGGTGAAAACGGACAACCCTGATATCAGCATAATTATAGGGGTGATTGACATAGGCACCTTTGGTGAAAGACTCAGACAAGAAAGGGAAAGACAAGGTTATAATCTAGCTGCGGTAGCCGAAGAAACAAAGATCCGCACCTATTATCTCAACGCTCTGGAGGAAGAAGATTTTGAGAGCCTGCCAGCTCGAGTTTATGCAACTGGTTTTGTGGCCAGTTATGCTCGGTTTCTAAGAATGGATCCAGATGCTCTGGTCAGCGAGTTCAAAAGTATGGCTTATAGTAAACCAGTGCCACAACCCATCCACAAAGTAAAAAGAAATAGACGAAAATTTAAACTTCCGATCAAAAATATTATAGCCGCGGCGCTATTCCTAGCGGTTACATTATGGCTGGGAAGTTATGTGTCCGATTATATTACTCAGCGAGGTGTAATTCCGCCGCCTGTAGTTGAGGAAACTTCGGTAAGCCCGCCGGTTTATCAGGAGGAAAAGAAAACACCTGAAAAGCTTACTCTGGCGATTGAAGCTAAACAAAAGTGCTGGCTGCTGGTTAAAGTTGATGGGGTGGAACAGTATTCAGGTCTTTTGAAGGCAGGCGACCGGCAATCCTTTGAAGCTGACCGTACCATTATGATCAGGGCTGGTAATGCGGGGGGAATTGATCTGCGGTTGAACAATAAGCAACTCGCACCCCTGGGAGGTATGAGTCAGGTTGTAGAAAAGACATTTAATATAAGCAACATTAGTAATGAATAGGAGTAGCCGTTAGTGAAGGTTGGATTTATAAGTTTAGGGTGTTCAAAAAATCAAGTTGATACGGAAATCATGATTGCTATCATGAAGGCAGCGGGTTACAAGATTGTTGATAAGCTTTATAAAGCTGAAATAATAATTATCAATACCTGTGGTTTTATAGATGCAGCCAAAGAAGAAGCAATCAATACCATTATAAAGACCGGTAAAATGAAAGCCGCTGGCAATTTGCAGTATTTGCTGGCCACAGGTTGTTTAGCTCAAAGGTATGGTCAGGAACTGCTCGATGAGATGCCCGAATTGGATGGGATTGTAGGCATCTCCTTTTTTACGGATATAGATAAGGCGGTGCGCCGGATACAGGATGGTGAACGATTGGCTCTGCTGGGGAAGCCACCGGAATTGTTTATTGAAAAAGGACCCCGAGTGCTCACTACTCCTGCCGGTTCTGCTTATTTAAAGATTACCGAAGGATGTAATAATCGCTGCAGTTACTGTGCTATACCGTCAATAAGAGGCAGACTGCGATCCCGCCCGCGTGATGAAATTGTCCAGGAAGCCAGGGAACTGGTGGACAGGGGGATACGTGAACTGGTCGTGGTGGGACAGGATACGGCTGTATATGGAAATGATTTAGTGGGAAAATCCGATTTGCCTAAACTTCTGAAAGAAATGGCTGCCATTGATGGGTTGGAATGGATTCGTTTGATGTATCTTCACCCCGCTCACATTGACGACCAGATTATTGATACTATAGGCGAAGAGGACAAGGTTTTACCTTACCTGGATATACCCATCCAACACGCAGCAGATCAGGTCTTAAAGAATATGAACAGACAACATGATTATCAGCAACTAGATTCATTGATACTCCATCTGAGGAACAAGATTGACGATCTGGTTTTGAGAACAACTGTAATGTTGGGATTCCCGGGTGAAAGCGATGAGGACTTTGCGTTTTTGCTGGAATTCATACGAGAAACTAAATTTGACTGGTTGGGTGCTTTTAGTTTTACAGCGGAAGAAGGCACCCTGGCGTTCAGTATGCCTGATCAGGTGCCCGAGAAAATAAAGCAAGAGCGGCGGGATGCGGTGATGAGATTGCAGCAGGGGATTACCCGCCAAAAAAATATGACTAGAATCGATAAAGATGAGAAGATATTAATCTCTTCCCAGGCATCCAAAAACCTATTTATCGGGCGAGCTTATTTCCAGGCCCCTGAAGTTGATGGAATAACTATGGTAAAGAGTGAGTCTAAATTGGTCAAAGGTAATTTTATAAACGTTCGTCTTAAAGGAATTAGAAACTATGATATGATTGGGGAACCCGTTGATGAATATACCAAATAGCATTACTATTCTTAGAATACTTTTAATTCCCATATTTGTGGTATTGATGCTAACCAGAATCCCTTACGGAGGCACAATGGGAGCGGCTATCTTCCTATTTGCCGCTTTAACGGATAGCCTGGACGGTTATTTGGCCCGTAAATGGAAACAAACCACCAAGCTGGGGGCTATACTTGATCCCCTGGCTGATAAGCTCTTGATCACCGCCGCTTTGATCAGTCTGGTTGAACTGGGCCGACTGCCTGGTTGGATGGCAATTATTATTATCGGCCGGGAATTTGCGGTTACCGGATTGCGAGTGGTTAAAGCGGAGGAGGGGATTATCATCCCCGCCAGCAAGCTCGGCAAATTAAAAACTATTAGTCAGGTGATTGCGGTATTAATTATAATGTTACAGAATTTCTTCTATCCTTTATCCCATTTGCCCATTGGTCATTGGGCCATGTATATAGCGGTAATCATAACCCTGGTTTCCGGTGTGGAGTATTTTCAGAAAAATAAGATAAACTTCTAAGTGTAACAAGGGGCATAGCCACCCCAGCCTGCAGATCGCTTACTTTATCCACTACCATAAGGGCGGCAGCCGAGTTAAGTATAACTACCTCCCGGGCTGGCCCCGGTTTACCATCCGTTTCTTTTCACATGGTATGTAAAATTGCTTATAATAATACCATATTGAAAACGCTTGGTTATTGAGGAGTGACAATGATTTGAAGAATGCCTATATCATCTCGACAGGTACTGAATTGTTGCTGGGTACGACTCAGGACAGCAATTCAGTATTTTTAGCTTCTAAATTGATGGAATTGGGAATCAGGGTAATTGGAAAAAGCACTGTTGGAGATAATCACGAACAATTAAGGCGAGCATTTACGGTTGGGATTGAATCAGCGGATGTAATCATAAGCACAGGAGGTTTAGGACCTACCTTTGATGATCTAACCAAGATAGTGGCCTGCGAAATCATGGGTTGCAGACTTGAACTCCGAACAGTAGAGGAGCAGAAGTTGCGTCACTATTTTGCGAGCCGCAACCGACCGATGCCCGACATAAACCTTAGGCAGGCTATGTTTCCGGTGGATGCTAAAGTACTTAAAAATACTCAGGGGACCGCTCCAGGTATGTATTTGTGCAAAAACGGGAAGATTTTAATATTACTACCGGGTCCACCCCGGGAAATGACTAATATGTACTTGAATGAGGTTGAGCCGCTGCTGAAAAAGGATTTTGGATATGATATGCCTAAAGTAATAAGAAAGAATATTAAAATTCTGGGGTTGGGTGAATCACAGGTGGAGGAGAGATTGAGCGAGTTGATGAATTGCTCGGAAGGTTGCTCCATAGCTTTGCTGGCCGCCGATGGTGAGGTTCACATTTGCCTGGCCATCGAGGATACCGGGGCGCATTCAAGCCTAGACCTATTGAATGATCTCACGGCCAAAATGGTTGAGAAAATGGGCAAAAATGTCTTTGCTTATGACGACGAAACCCTGGTGTCTAAAGTAGCCCGATTACTTATGGAGCGGGGCAGCCATCTGGCGGTAGCTGAATCTTGTACTGGAGGGCTATTGAGCAAGATAATTACTGATATCCCGGGTAGTTCCGCGTATTTCTGGGGGGGAGTTATATCCTATAGTAATGCGGCCAAGCAGCTTTGGTTGGGAGTTAAAGAGGAAACCCTGCTTAGATACGGAGCAGTCAGCCCGGAGACTGCTCGGGAGATGGCCGAGGGGCTGCGCCAATCTGCGGGCACTGATTTTGCACTTTCTATCACCGGCATTGCCGGTCCTGATGGAGGAAGCACTGACAAACCGGTAGGTTTAGTATATATAGCCTTAGCTTTTGAAGGTGGGTGTGAGGTTAGAGAATTGAAATTTGGCAATGGAAGAGACTTTATCAGAATTTTGTCTGCTAAATCTGCCTTGGATTTACTGAGGAGACATATGGAGTATTAATAATGATCCGGGGGGAGTATTTTATGAGAATGTTTGTAGCTATCCCGGTTCCAGACAGCGTTAAACAGCATGCACGTATGGTCAGGAATGAATTGGGTGCAAGTCGACCCGATATAAAGTGGGTCGAATATCAAAACTATCACCTGACTCTCAAATTTCTGGGCGAGGTAAACATATCGGACCTTCCCATTCTGAAAGAGAATTTGACGCGGGTGGCTGATTCTGCACCGGCATTTAATCTTTCCGCAGGTGGTTTGGGATATTTCCCTAACCGGAATAGACCGAGGGTCATATGGCTGGGGATTAAAGGGGAGCTGGAAAAGGCAGAATTTCTGGCCGAGAGAGTGGACGCTTACTTATCCTCATTGGGGTTTGAGGAGGAAAGAGAACATCGTTTCCATCTGACTCTGGGAAGGGTGCGCTCTGATACTAATTTACCGGCGCTGCAAAAAATAGCGGAACAAATGAAGGTAAAGGGAAAACTTACTGCATTTAAGGTGGAGACATTTAATTTAATGATGAGCAGCCTGAGTTCGGGAGGACCAGTATATTCTTTACTGGATACATTTACCCTAAACGGATAAATATGTATTGACATAGAAGCTTAGGCTGATTTATAATCTTATAAACCGAACAAATGTTTGAGGGGGAGAAAGCGTGGATGAAAGAGAGATAAACCAGGATAAGGTAGCTGCTCTTAATAATACTATCAAGGCAATAGAGAAGCAGTTTGGGAAGGGTTCCATAATGAAACTGGGTGAAAATGCAACTATGAATGTAGAGGTTATTTCTACCGGTTGTATATCTTTGGATATGGCTTTGGGAGTAGGGGGATTACCGCGGGGACGGGTTGTTGAAATATTTGGCCCTGAATCTTCAGGCAAAACCACCGTCGCACTCCATGCCATAGCACAGGCCCAAAAGGAAGGAGGGATGGCAGCCTTTGTTGATGCAGAGCATGCTCTTGATCCACTATATGCCAAGAGGTTAGGGGTGGATATAAATAATCTTTTGGTCTCACAACCTGATAACGGTGAACAGGCTTTGGAAATAACGGAGGCCCTGGTAAGGAGCTCAGCTATAGATGTAGTTGTAATCGACTCGGTGGCGGCGTTAGTGCCCAGGGCTGAAATTGAGGGAGAAATGGGAGATAGTCATGTAGGACTGCAGGCACGGCTTATGTCACAGGCGTTGAGAAAGCTCACCGGCCACATAAGCAAATCTAATGCAATTGTAATTTTTATTAATCAGATACGGCAGAAAATAGGGATAGTGTATGGTAATCCCGAAACTACCACCGGGGGAAGAGCGCTGAAATTTTATTCATCATTGCGTTTGGAAGTAAAAAAAGGTGAACCTATTAAACAGGGAATAGAACAGGTAGGCAGCCGTACCAAGGTAAAAGTGGTCAAGAATAAGGTGGCTCCGCCCTTCAAATCAGTAGAATTTGATATAATGTACGGCTTTGGTATATCCAAAGAAGGGGATGTTCTGGACATGGCCACTGACCTCGAGGTCATACAGAAGAGTGGTTCCTGGTATTCGTTTGAAGGTGAGAGAATGGGTCAGGGGCGTGAGAATGCCAAGGAGTATCTGAAAAACAATCCGGAAATATATAATATATGTGTTGATAGGATCAAGGCCAAGATAAATGCTAAGAATGGTAACTCCACCGAGAATGAAGCTTGACACTATTCGGTAAACTGACTAAAATCTTAATAAGGCTCTGAAAAGATGTCTCGCTTAAACACTTAGCCATATGGATACTTTTGATATATATATTTTTTTCATAACGTGTATTGATGATTTGTAGACTGCCTGAGGAAGCAGTTATAATTATATGCTTGTTTTTGATTAGATATAGATTGTATTTGTAGGTTTCTTTGGTTAAGAAAAAGGTTATCATAGTGCTCACTAGAAGTTAGGTGCCTATTTTCCGGTTAAGGCGGGGTATTGCTGAGCTGATAAGGTGATAACTATAAATAGTGAGATATTTTTAAGCTGAGTATATACTCGGCTTTTCTAATTAAGAGCTTTAGGAATGCGGATATTTTTATTAAGGAGGTGAACGAGATAGACACAACACAGGTTTTAATTTGTGTAGTTTTGGCTTTATTGGTAGGTTCAGCAGGTGGTTATTTCAGTCGTAAAAGTATTGCGGAGCGCAAGTTGGGTGCGGCTGAGCAGGAAGCTGCTCGAACCATAGAGGAAGCAACCAAAGAAGCCGAAGCTAAGAAAAAAGAATTATTGCTGGAAGCCAAAGATGAGATTCATCAGAACCGCCAGGAAGTAGAAAAAGACTTAAGAGAGAGACGCAGAGACCTGGATCGTATGGAAAGAAGGGTACTGCAAAAAGAGGAACTGGTTGATAAGAAAACAGAGAATATAGAAAAGAAGGAACAAAACCTTCAGGAAAAAGAAAAAGAAATTGATAAGACACAACAGGATATACAGATGATTCTTACCCGACAGTTGAAGGAATTAGAACGTCTGTCAGGTTTGACTACTGAGGGTGCCAAAGAGTTACTGCTATATAATGTCGAACAACAAATACGGCAGGAAACTGCTGTAATGATTAGAACTCTCGAAAATGAGGCCAAGGAAGAGTCTGATAAAAAGGCGAGGAACATAATTTCGCTGGCCATACAGAGATGTGCTGCTGATGTAGTATCAGAAACCACAGTATCAGTAGTAGCTCTGCCTAATGATGAAATGAAGGGACGCATTATAGGGCGTGAGGGGCGTAATATTCGTACCTTTGAAACCCTGTCAGGAGTAGATCTGATTATTGATGATACACCTGAAGCAGTTATACTATCTTCATTTGATCCAGTTCGCAGGGAAATAGCCCGGGTGGCACTCGAGAGTCTGGTATCCGATGGGAGAATTCATCCCGCTCGGATTGAGGAAATGATTGAAAAGGCAAAAACTCAGATTGACCAACAGCTTAGAGAAATAGGGGAACAAGCTGCCTTTGAAGTAGGGGTACATGGATTACATCCTGAACTAGTTAGACTTCTGGGCCGTCTCAAATATAGAACCAGCTATGGTCAGAATGTACTAAAACACTCAATTGAGGTTTCACATCTGGCCGGAGTAATGGCAGCGGAATTAGATGTCGATATAATGCTTGCCAAGAGAGCAGGGTTGCTGCATGATATTGGCAAGGCAGTGGATCATGAGGTAGTTGGACCGCATGTCGAGATCGGCGTTGATCTGGCTAAGAAATACCGAGAGACCAAGGAAGTTATTCATGGAATTGAAGCGCATCACGGTGATGTTGAACCCCAGACTATCGAGGCTATTCTGGTACAGGCAGCAGATGCGATTTCTGCCTCGCGTCCCGGAGCCAGGAGAGAAACGTTGGAAACCTACATAAAACGCCTGGAGAAACTCGAGAATTTGGCCAATGGCTTTGAAGGTGTAGATAAATCATTCGCTATTCAGGCTGGTCGAGAGATCAGGATTATTGTTAAACCAGAAGACGTTGATGATCTGGGAACTATCACCCTGGTTAAGGATATCGCCCGCAAAATTGAACAGGAACTTGATTATCCTGGGCAGATCAAGGTAATGGTAATTAGGGAGACCCGATCTGTAGAATTAGCAAAATAGTCGCATTAGATAGACTGATGCACAAAGTATGGGGACGGACCGTCTGTAGCTCAGCAAGGTCACGTCCCCTATATGATTTACGGCACCGGGCTTTTTCAGGCCGATGTCTTAAGATGTCTTTGATGGTTTATTTTACATGTGAAATTAAGCAGGAAAATCCTCTTCCTATAAGGAAATGATAATGATATTTATAAAAGGGGAAGATGCAATGGATACGGGGACAGGTTTGGATGCAACAATGTCGGTATTTATACGTTATTCTGAATTAAGCGCTGTCAAATATGATGCTAAACGAGATATTATCAAGATAGAAATTGCTCTCAATGATAGCATAAAACAAGAACAGGGCAGCCGGTTTATTAATCGATGTCATCAATGTATGGCACTTTATTATAATATGACCGACATGGAACCAAAACATATTAATCTGCAATTTATTGAGAATTCAGGGATAACTATTTTAAGATTATATAGAGACAGCCAAACATTGAGAGAAGAAGAAATGGAACTTTATATACGATTAGTCAGGCAGGAATTTGCTTCTTTGCTAATAAGAGATGATAATAATATAGTGGAGTTGGCAGCTCTATCAGGCGACGAAAAGAGAAATATATTGCACAAGATAAGGCAATTGCATGAGTCCTATCACAATATCTTTGCCTATCGGGATGAGGGCCGGCTGTTTGTGTTTAATGAATAAATGGAGGAAATGTAATTGAATATACTGGTAATAGGGGATATAGTGGGTAGACCGGGTAGGGCTATAATCAAAGCCCTGTTGCCCAAACTACAAAAGGAAAATGATATCAGTTTTACAATCGCCAATGCGGAGAATGCCGCTGGTGGCCGCGGTCTCACCAAGGACGTTAAGGATGAATTATTGGGGGCTGGAATTGATGTTTTGACCATGGGAAACCATGTCTGGGACAATAAGAATATTTATAGTTTTATTGATGATGAACCCAGGCTGATTCGACCGGCTAACTATCCCAGCGATTGTCCCGGCCAGGGCTATCATGTCTATAATGCTGGTTTTAATAAGAAGATAGCAGTTATTAATGCTTCTGGAAGGATTTATTTGCCTCCCCTCGATTGCCCCTTTAAAACGGTTATGGACATTTTGGATGATGTCTGTAACATTGCAGATTACTCTATTATTGACTTTCATGCCGAGGCTACTTCCGAAAAGCTGGCTTTGGGATATTATTTTGACGGTCAAGTAACCGCGGTCCTGGGTACACATACCCATATACAGACAGCAGATGAGAGAATTATGCCCGGGGGAACAGCTTATATTACTGACTTGGGAATGACTGGACCGATCAACTCAATATTGGGTATGGAGAAAGAACCTATTATTGAGAAGTTTTTAAATGGACGTCCCGCACGTTTTGATGTTGCAGCAGGCCCTGCCCAAATGCAGGGCGTTATTTTACAGCTGGAGGAGGAAAATAATAAGGTACTGGGAATAGAAAGATACTCCTATAATCTACAAATGTAAAAATAGACATGAAAAAGAAAATATAACCATTATTTATATAGTAAAAGAAGGAATTACTGAAATCATTTAGAATATACTTCTAAAGAGCAACCTATTGAATCAATATTTGTTAAATAGGATTTATTATTGAAGGAGGCTACTTGATGGAAGTATTAAAGGTTTCAGCGAAATCTAGTCCGAATTCGGTTGCAGGAGCACTGGCAGGTGTTCTGAGGGAAAAGGGGGCTGCAGAAATTCAAGCAATTGGGGCAGGCGCCATTAACCAATCCATTAAAGCGATTGCGATTGCACGGGGATTTGTTGCTCCTAGTGGTATGGATTTAATTTGTATACCGGCTTTTACTGACATTATGATTGATAATGAGGAAAGAACTGCTATAAAACTAATTATTGAACCTAGATAATAGCCGTCCGATGGTGTAAATACTAGTTAAATAGTCTTATAACCTGCTATTGAAGCAGGTTTTTTGTTAACAGGGGTCACGCAAAAAATGAGTTGAGGAAAGATTAATAAAGCAAGTTATGGTGCGTTTTTTATTAAACGAGGGCACGTCCTGATTGATTAAGATAACACCGTTCTCACGTTTCAAGCCTTTAGGAGGATAAGATGAAAATAATTGATTTACATTGTGATACTATCTCCCATCTGTACAAGACTGGTGGCTCTCTATTGCAAAACCAGGCTCAGTATGATATTGAAAGGGCCAGGTCTGCCAATGTTTGCCTGCAGTTTTTCGCCCTATTTACAATGCCTGCGGATAGCAATACGTGTTTAAGACAGATTCTAAAGCAGATGGAGAAGTTTTTTGGGGAGATGGAACGCAATCCAGCTCATATGTATCATTTAACCAACCGCAATGACTTGTTGGAAAAAGATAAGTTGAATAAATTAGGCTGTGTTTTACACCTCGAAGGAGCGGAATGCCTGGGCACGGATATTGAAATACTAAGATTACTGTACCATTGGGGGTTGCGCAGTATGGGCTTAACCTGGAATCCCCGCAATCTTCTAGCTGATGGAGGGGGAGAAGGAGAAAATGCAGGAGGCTTGAGCCGGAAAGGCCGGGAAGTAGTGCGGGAAATGGAGCGACTGGGTATAATGCTTGACCTATCACACATTTCACCGAAATCTTATTTTGAGGCGATGGACTTGTATTCAAAACCGGTGTTGGTTACTCATGCTAATGCCCGCACCTTGTGTCCGCATTGGCGGAACCTGGATGATACCCAGTTGCGTGTTTTGGCGGAACATGGAGGAGTTATTGGAATTACGCAGGTGGCCGACTTTATTCGAGAGGAGCATGCCAGTATTGATGACATGCTTAATCATATTGTGTATATAGCTAATTTAATAGGGGTAGAACATGTTGCCCTGGGTTCAGATTTTGATGGTGCTGATAATATGGTTATTTCCGATGTAAAAGGGTATGCCAAGTTTCCTGAACTACTCGTTCTAAAAGGATTTGGGCCCACTGAAATAGAAATGATATTAAGCAGCAACGCCCTAAGAGTAATAATGGAGATAATATGAGCAACTGGTTTGAAATGAGGAATAGGCAGTGTTTTATGATTTACACGTCCATACTACCGCTTCCGATGGGATAAAGACTCCTGAAGAAGTGATCCTAAGCGCTATTGAGGTGGGATTAGCGGGATTAGCCATTACCGATCACGATACCGTAAATGGGTTGGAAACAGCCCGGCAATTCATCCGGACAAATAGGCTTGAGATTGATTTAATACCGGGAATCGAACTAAATACCGATTATGGCGATGATGAGGTACATATACTTGGATATTTCATTGACGACGGGAATGAGCAGCTAAGAAACAGATTGTCAGAAATACGTCAGCAGAGATATTTAAGGGCCGAGAAGATGATTGCCAAACTAAAAGGCGTCGGTATACAGATAGAAATTGAACAGGTAAAAGAACTGGCACGGGGTGACCTAATAGGCAGACCCCACATTGCCAGAGCTCTGCAGGCCAGGGGGTATGTTGCCTCAGAACAAGAGGCCTTCGAAAGGTATATTGACCGGGGAAAACCAGCCTATATCCCGCGCTACAAGTTTTCGCCCGCCGAAGCAATCAGCCTTATAAACCTGGCGGGGGGAATTGCTATTTTAGCCCATCCCGGTTTAATAAAAGAATACAATAAAATATATGAGATAATTAAACTGGGGATAGATGGTTTGGAAATATATTATCCTGAGCACAGTCAGGAACAGATACTTGAGTTCACTCGACTGGCCCAGAATAATAATTTATTAGTCAGCGGCGGTTCGGATTTCCATGGAGAAGGCAGCACTGAAAGCCGCAGTCATCTTGGTTGTTCCAGAATTAATGAAGAAATGATGAATCGAATGCGGGAATATTATAAAAAATAAAAAATAAAAATTGCCATCTTTGCAGGATTTTAAACCCTTACCATAGAACGTAGAATAATGTCAAATTATTAGTTTTTTGAAGGGTAGGGGTAGGATGAGAAAAGTATGGCTGATTAGCGTATTAGCTATTTTTATTAGCCTTTTTGCAGGTAGTAATGTGGTTATGGCCACTCCCGCAACTTATGTTGTAAAAGAAGGAGATTGTCTGTGGAATATTGCGAATTCCACCGGAGTCAATGTTGATTCTATAAAACAGTTAAATGGCCTGAGTTCTGATCTGCTGCATATAGGTCAGGTGCTTACTTTGAGCAACTCTGCAATTCCAGCAGTTGTACAAGCTGACCCGGTAACCCCCACTGGGGATTCTTCCTCCGTATATGTTATTCAGTTAGGGGATAACCTGTGGACCATAGCCCAGAAATTTGGTACTACAGTTGACAATCTCAAGGCCCTTAATGGATTAACCAGTGATGCGCTTTATGCCGGGAAAACTTTGAAAGTCAGCGGTAGCGCGGCCAGTGCAACTGTTTCAAGATCTGGGGACAGTGTTACGGGATCCAGAGTGGTGGCCAAAGCGGCTCAATACCTGGGCACACCATACAGGTACGGGGGCTCCAGCCCGGGTGGGTTTGATTGTTCCGGGTTTTCTTCATACATATTCAGCCAATTTAATATATCATTATATAGATCTGCTGCGGCTCAGTATGGAAATGGAGTTGCAGTTACCAAAGCTAATCTTATTCCCGGCGATCTGGTGTTTTTCAATTGTGCCGGCAGTGGGATCAGCCATGTAGGGATTTACAGTGGAAATGGCCAGTTTATTCATTCCAGTTCACCGCAGAGCGGAGGAGTCATTTATTCTTCCCTGAATACAGGTTATTATGCCAATACTTATGTCGGGGCAAGAAGGGTTATTAGGTAGACCAACGCAGGAGGATTACAAATGGAAAACAATATATTTGGGATTTCATGTTCAATAACCGAAACCAATGAATTTAAGGATCTCCAAACACGGGAATATGATATTGGCCCGGATAGACTCTTGGCCGAGATTATGGAGAAAAAAATATTTAGTAATGCTGAGATAATGTGGATATTGAGAAGGATGATATTCTTCTATGGTAAAAAGGACAGTTTACTCAAGTTAGCCCCACCGGAGAGACTAATGACGAATATGAACGATATTTTGAGGGCGTTCTATATCCTCTTTGATTTGCAAAGTCCGGAAATGGATGATAATATCCGTAGTTATATTTCTACCCGGTTAACTAATGCTACCTGGGGAGTGAGCGCTCGAACCCGCGAGTATTTGTATAAAATTAATTGAACCTTGACCAAGCAAGGTTAACAGTTGAATGTGTATAGGTTTATGATTTGGTTCCGTAGTTTGCATGTAATGCCGCCCAGAGGCGGTATTGTTTTTGTGCGCGCTAGTAAAAACAATGCAACGAGAAAATGAAATGCGAGGAGGTATTGCATGGATGTTAACTGCCGGGAACAGAACATTAAAGCGATAATAAAATTGGAAGGCAGAATTAGACTCTGCAACAGATGCCCTGCCCTGCTTAAATGTACCAGCAAACCCTCCTTTGGTAAAGGCGATTTAGAGCCGGAGGCTATGGTGGTATTTGAAGGTGAGAGTGTTTACACTCAAGATATTGATTGGGTTGTTGCAATGAGAAAATCCATCCAGAAATATTTTAGTGTAAATAGAATTTATCACACCTTCTTAGTTCGTTGTCAGCCTAAAGCCTGTACTCGGGGTCAGGATATTTCCTGCACTCTAAACAGTAGACTACTGGATCACAATGATATTTGTCTATTCACCAACCGGCCTTGTGATGGAATTCCTGTTAAACCTTCCAATGAAGAAGTAATCAATTGTCTATATTTTCTATTAGAGGAAATTGAGGTTCTTAAACCTAAATATGTATTTTTATTTGGCAGCAGGGTAAGTGATTTTGTCTTAAAAACATATGGGATTTTTGAGCCGCCTGCGGAACAACAGTTATTTGAACATGAAGCAACTACTTTTATAAGTATGGTGGGGGAAGAGGCATATAGTAATAAGGATTTTAAAAAAGCAGCGACATTCACCAACAAGCACTAAAAAACCGCCAATACAAACATGAATAGTCAAATGATTACATGAGGATGGACTTTACAGTCTGTCCTCTGGTCTTTTGTGGGCCCTTTATGAATAAAATTGTCTGAGACAGATTCATGGGGGCGTAAGAATGAGCGAAATTTCATGGTGGAATAAAAGCATAGCAGATGTGATGAAAAGCATTAATAGCGATTTGGATTTGGGATTGAACCAACGTGAAGTTGCCAGTCGTCAATTGCATTTCAGCAACGTAATGGAAGCAGGCGTTGCAATTCATCCTTATCGTATTCTCTTGAATCAATTTACTGATACCATGGTTTTAGTGCTGTTAGGCGCTACGGTCGTGTCCGGCATAATTGGAGCTATGGCAGATGCTATTACAATTATGACTATAGTGGTAATCAATGCCATCCTGGGTTTTATACAGGAATACAAGGCAGAGCGTTCTTTGGAAGAAATAAAAAAGATGGCTTCGCCTTTTGCAACCGTCATTAGAAACGGACAAAGGCTTATGATTGCGGCGTCAGAGTTGGTGCCGGGTGATATAGTATTAGTGGAAGCTGGCGATAAAGTGCCTGCTGATATTAGAATGTTGCAATCATTTGGCCTGGAGGTAGATGAATCCGCCCTAACCGGAGAATCTGTACCCGTGGAGAAGAATGCTGATATTATTTTTCCACCAGATTGTGCTCTAGCTGAAAGAAGCAACATGGCGTTTATGGGTACAGCTGTCACCAGAGGAAGGGGTAAAGGTGTAGTAGTAGGCACCGGGATGAATACGGTTATGGGTGAAATTGCGGGAATGATGAGGGAAGCAGAACCGGACATGACCCCATTACAGGTAAAGTTGGATGGGCTGGGTAAAGTATTAATCGTTGTCTGTTTAGTTGTTTGTGCAGTAGTTACCATGCTTGGCATTGCGCGAGGGGAAAACGTGATGACCATGTTTATGGCAGGAATCAGTCTGGCTGTGGCTGCCATACCTGAAGGACTCCCTGCTATAGTAACAGTAGTGCTTGCGCTCGGCGTACAAAGAATGGCTAAAAGAAACGCCATAGTGAGGAAACTGCCTGCGGTTGAAACCCTGGGTTGTACTACGGTAATTTGCTCTGACAAGACTGGCACCCTGACCCGTAACCAGATGACAGTCAAAAAGATTGCCACCTTTGATAAACTAATTGATATTGAAGGGGATGGATATCAACCGGTAGGCCGACTGATTAACCAGAATAATCAGAATTCGGTGATAGATAAAACAATGGGGATACTTATGGATGTTGCTGTTAACTGTAACAATTCTGATCTGAAAAAGGTTAATGGAAGCTATGAAATCCAGGGTGATCCGACTGAAGCGGCCTTGTTGGTTATGGCAGCTAAGGCAGGAATATCTTCAAAGAAAAGGGTATTGAAAGAAATCCCCTTTGATTCGGAACGTAAAAAGATGAGCGTGATAGTTGATGATAATGGACCATGCCTGCTGATCAAAGGTGCCCTTGATGTGATCATCAATTCTTGTTCGCACATAATGAAGAATAACAAGATTAGCCGGATAACTGATGCTGATAGACTTCACTTTTTGCAAATGCAGGAGAGATGGGCGGCGGATGCGTTGCGCATCCTTGGTTTTGCATATAAAAACCTCACCAATCAGGATTGGGAGCACCTACCTGAAAACAGCCTGGAATCCGAGCTGATACTGGTGGGTATGTGCGGTATGATGGATCCTCCGCGGCCTGGAGCCGCTAAATCAGTCAACCTTTGTCTTACTGCGGGAATTGTTCCGATTATGATAACAGGCGATCATCCACAAACTGCGGCCGCTATTGCTAAAGAAATCGGTATAAGTAAAAGTTCAAAAGTGGTGCCAGGCACCGAGATTGACAACTTATCGGATGATTTGTTGTATAGAAGAGCCATGCAGGATCGAGTCTTTGCCAGGGTATCGCCGCAGCACAAAAATCGAATTGTAACCGTGCTTAAAAAAAGGAATCAGGTTGTTGCTATGACTGGAGATGGAGTGAATGATGCCCCGGCTATCAAGACCGCAGATATTGGCATAGCGATGGGAATTAGCGGCACTCAAGTAAGCAAAGAAGCGTCCGCCATGATATTGACCGACGATGATTTTTCAACTATTGTGCAGGCTGTCTATGAGGGTAGAGCAATATATGACAACATCAGAAAGTTCATCCGTTATTTGCTGGGCTGCAATATTGGGGAGGTTCTGGTAATGTTTATGTCTTCCCTGATGGGTTTGCCCCTGCCTTTGATACCCATTCAACTGCTCTGGGTGAACCTGGTAACGGATGGACTGCCGGCTATGGCATTGGGAATCGAACCGCCTGAACCGGGCATTATGAATCGGGGGCCACGGCCCAAAAACGAAAGTATATTTGCTCATGGACTGGGTTGGATAATATTTAGCCGGGGGACTTATATTGCTGCCATTACTATAACTGCTTTTCTGGTTGGTTTTGTAGGGGCGCGGATAAACGGAATCGACGGTTTGCCCCTGGCTCGAACCATGGCGTTCACCACCCTGGTTTTCGCTCAATTATTTTATGTTTTCGAATGTCGTTCAGAAAGGTATTCACCCTTTGAACTGGGTTTCTTTACCAACAAATTTCTGGTTGGGGCGGTATCATGTTCAGTCTTTATGCAGCTTTCGGTCCTGTACATTCCCTTTATGCAAGGGGTATTTAAAACCGTCCCCTTATGCGGTTGGGAATGGCTGGTCATCTTATTTCTTTCGGGGGCTAAATTGATCTGGCGTTTCATATTGTATACCTGCCAGGCGTTTTTGGCATCCCGCCGCGCATACACGGTTTGAATGGGAACATTAGCCCAGGGAGAAATGACTTGCTTCGGATGAAGCCAATATTTTAGTTTTAAATTTGTTTTATCCATAGCTAATGCTTCGCATGCAGCAACTTCCCGACATCTCACTGGAAGGGCCTCAATATGACGTTAGCCTAAAATGGGGCATGTTATACAGGAATTTGTACCGACAATCAGCAGTCTCAATTGACATAAAGATTTATAACTGCTATATTCATTTCAAGTGGGCAAATGCCCGCAAAGACATGTTCGTCTTCCGTTGGGATGGAAAAGGAAATGGCCAATTAAGATGAAGTTTTTTGTATGAGGGCTGCAATTTAATTGCAGCTCTTCGTCTGTTGCCTATGAAATTCTGTCGAGTGTTGGTAGTAAGGTTTATTTTATCATTGGAAAAGAATCCTGAATCGAACAATTATTGGAGGTTTATATGAAGTTAAGCATAGAATGTCTGCCCTGTTTAATCAATCAGGCAGTTAGAATGGCCAAGGTACACCTGGATACTGAAGCAGAACAGCGTAGTCTGGTAAAAAAAATTATGCTGGAGATTGCCGCTATCGAAGACGAGGCTAGCGCACCGTATGCAGCTCAGAAAATTCAACGGGCTTTTAAAGATGCCTTGCAGAATCAGGATCCCTACCGGGAAGAAAAACACTTTTACAACTCGGAGATGCTGAAACTGGAAGGGGAATTTTGGGATTTGGTTAGATCTGCTGAAGATCGTTTGGGGGTGGCATTGAAGTTGGCCGCGGCAGGAAATATAATTGATTTCGGTCCGGGTCACGATTTATCGCGGGAAAAGGTACTGGAGGTCATACACCAAACCCTGGCCAAAGATTTCCCCGCCGAGGCATTTGATGTATTGAAATCCGATTTGCAAGCGGCCAGGAAACTACTCTATCTGGGGGATAATACCGGCGAGATAGTATTTGACAAAATCTTTATCCGCACCATTAAGGAAGAGTATCCCAGGCTGGAAATTGATTTTGCCACCCGGGGAGAAGCGGTTTTAAACGACATTACTGAGGAAGATGCTTACCTGGTAGGTATGGATGGTTATGCCCGCATTATCAACAACGGTACTGATATTCCCGGAACGGTGCTCGAACATTGTTCCCATAGCTTTCAAAAGGTGTTTAATGAGGCTGATCTAATTATTGCCAAGGGTCAGGGCAATTTCGAATCACTGTACGGAAGTGGACGAGATAATCTGTACTATGTCTTCTTGTGTAAATGCAATCTTTTTATGGAAAGATGCGGGGCCAATCAAAACGACATCATGCTTATCAAGGAATAAATAGGGGTGAGCTTAATTGGAAAATGAACATATATTTGAGTCCTTAAAAGATACTGCCAAAAAGATAGGCGATTACCTGCTTATCTTAAGATTGTCTGCTTCGATATACTTATCGATTATACCTGAGTTGACATCTGGATAACAGTCTTTGCCTTTGCGACAACGCTGCTTCACGCAGATAGAACAGTCCTTGTTGGAGTTGTCCATTATGTATACTTCACCCGCTTTCATTGCAATATTAGCATTTTAGTCGAATCCACATTAAAGAGTACAAGAGAGCGAGTATAACTCGGGTCTCTTGTACTACTCTATCATTTATTCTGTGTATTGCCGGACGAATTTAGTCCGCGGCCCCGTCCGCCGCCTGCGAAGCCTGAACCATTACCAGCAGCGTCCCTTCGTTTCTGCCTCTGGCCGCCATTATTGGAGTTAATTCCTTGACCCGCGCCGCAGCCCCCCCTAAGCCGACCTGTACCGGATCCTTTACCCTGGGGTCCAGTTCCATCTTTGTTTGGCATTAGTATCACTCCTTTCATTTAAACAACCGTCAACTGATCAACAATATTCTCCCAGATGGGAAAAAGCATTTCTTTTATATCGCTATTGGAGCCCGGGATTTGACCCTCAGCAACTGATTGAGCGATTTTGTTGCTAAAGGGAATCCTGCCTAGCGGTTGTATCTCGTTTTTTTGTGCCCACTCTTCCATTTCCCTGCAGATCTCTGGATTCAGATCCCATTTATTAATGATCAATACACCCTTGATACCTCGCAGCTGCATTAACTGACTGACCCGCTGTAAATCATGAAAACCTGATCGGCTCGGTTCTGCCACCAGTACTATCAGGTCAACCCCCACCATGGATGAGATGACTGCGCAGCCAATCCCCGGAGGACCATCGGCAATAATAAGGGGAATCTGGTTTTCCTCGGCCATCTTGCGACCCATCGACTTAACCTGAGCTACGAGCTTGCCTGAATTCTCTTCACCAGGCCGCAGCTCGGCGAAAAGCACTGTATTAGCTTGCTGGGAAATCCCGCAAAACCAGCGGCCTGAAGGCCTGGCTTGCATAGTTATGGCTTGCACCGGACAGACCTGCGCACAAAAACCACATCCCTCGCAGGAGAGGGACATAACCTGATAATGTGAGTCAATAGCATCAAAACGGCATAGTTCAGCACAAAGGCCACAGCTTATGCAAGCCTCTTCATCTATCCAGGCAGTCTCTCCAGCACTAAAATCAAAATCGATCAGATTGAGGGGCTGCAAGAGGATGGACAGGTTGGAGGCATCCACATCATAATCACAGGCGATGCAATTATCGGCAAAGTGTATAAAGGAGGAAGTCAACGTGGTTTTACCGGTACCTCCTTTGCCACTAATAACCAATATCTCCTTCATGCTATCGCCTCCTTAATCTGGTTCATAATGTCAGATAGAATACTGTGTAAAACCGGCATAGCTGCCAGAGGATCGCGGCCCTGCATATAAGCCTGGGCCAGCTTGGAATCGAAAGGAATTCTGGCCAGAATAGGAACTCCCGTGCGGTTGGATAAGGCTGCCAGGTCTTCATCTTCTCCCTGCCAGCGGTTTATTACTAAACCACTGGGGATACCCAGCATTTTAGTTGCTTCTAGAGAGAGTTCGAGATCATGCAGACCAAAAGGCGTGGGCTCAGTTACCAGCAGGCAGTAGTCGCTGTCTCTTATGGATTCTATCATGGGACAAGTAGTCCCGGGAGGGCAGTCGATAATCCTTAATTCAGCATCTTTCCTTCTGCCCTTGGCCGCCTTTATAAGTGGTGGGCTCTGGGCTTCCCCCACATTAAGCCGGCCGGTTAACAGTGTCCCACCGCTCAAAACTCTACATTCTTCAATGACTCCAATAGGGTGCCCCTTTTCCTTTATAGCATTCTGGGGGCAAAGATAAGCACAGGCCCCGCAGGAATGACAGAGTTCGTTAAAGACCAGCACCTTATCGGCCAGTACGACCAAGGCATTAAAGTTGCATATTTCCGCACATTTTCCGCAGAAATTACACTTTTGGAGGTTGATTTCGGGAACCGGCCGATTCACGTCATCAGTATCTATGACTTCCTGCCTTAATATCAATCCTGCATTAGGTTCTTCCACATCGGCATCAATTAACACCGGATCATAGTCGGCCAGAACCTTCATAAGAGAGGTAGACAATAAAGTCTTACCCGTACCGCCTTTGCCGCTGGCTACTGCGATTTGCATTCTTTGCTCCCTTTCTCAGCTTTATATCAGCTGTGACAGTCTCCAGCATGGGCGTGTTCTGAACAAACTGATCCAGTGCTGATTAATTCGCCTTTTTCGTAGGAGACAATAACATCGTCAATTTTACCGGATGCACCAACAATTACCTGTACACCCTGGGAGACAAATAGATCCTGGGCACTTCCGCCCATGCCGCCTGCTATAACCAGTTCCACCCCCAGTTGTTTCAAAAAAACGGGCAAGGCTCCGGGTACGTGACCAGGACTGGGAACAGTCTTGAAGGTTTTGGCAGCGGTATCATAAAGAGTAAATTCTGCACAATGCCCGAAATGCGGACAAACCATATTGTTTTCATTGGGAACGGCTATTAACATAATTAACTTACCTCCAATATAATTATTTTTGTTTAGACTTCTCTAATTTTCCTGCTAATCATTCAGGATTAACTATTAGGGGACAGCAACTCCTGCAGTTCACCGGCTTGGTAGCTCTGCAGAGCTGCTTCGACAGTTTTACCGGCTATACCAGAAAAAACCTTTATTCCGCCTTGCGCCAAAGCCCCAAAAGCTTTAGGGCCTATCCGATGGGATATAACCAGACCCACGTCGTTTTTCAGCAGCGCTTGAACTGCACCTGTCCCGGCACCGTGAGCCGCCTCAGTTCCACTGTTAGATAGCGGCGCATATTGCTTGGTTTCTGGATCCCAGATCATAAAATGGGAACAGCGGCCAAACCGTTCGTCTATCTGTGAAGATGGGGACGAACCCGTAGAACAAATAGCTATCTTCTTGGACATGTTATTCACTTCCTTTCAAGATTTAATTGATAAATCCGCTCACAGGATATTACAGAGTAAGATTCCAACAGGCACACTTAATTGATATGAGCATATGCCCATAAGCTTATGTATATATTATTACTGTTATTCTAATGATGTCAAGCTAATTGGAAACAATTAATGAGAATGCACCATAGCGAGAAACTATGATGACATCATCAATCCCCATACAGCTTTAGGTCATGTCTTACAAAATATGTTTGTTTCATGTGGGTGGAACTACTTCGGCCAGTTGGGAGTGGGCGATAAGACCAACTACCAAAGTGGAAGTCCAATTCGGTCTGATGACTGCTAATGAGGCGAAAGAAGTGAGTAGTGTCTGTGACAAAATGTGGGATGGTGCAAACATTGAAGGAGGCATCTATTCCTTTGGTAAAGCCGCTGCAAACCCGCAAACCTATCAAAGTGTACGGAGGGGATTCCAGGCAGTCAATAAGTCAAATTTAAGGGCTGATTTATATGGTGGATTATTGACAGCCAATGGTATGTATTGATTTGTGCAATCTTTTAGTGAACCGAAAAAATAAACAGGATGCTTCGGGTCGTGTTTATCTCCCCGGGGGCTTATTGGCAGTTGGCGGGATGATTTTATGATCCTGGGCGCGTTCGGTTGTTTGCCGCTTGTCCAGGTGTTGAGACTGACAATCCTGACAGTAGCCATAAACGGCAAACTTACATTCGATATCTGAAAAATTTTGTAAATCCAAAGGGCCTAAGCTGCTGAGCGGACAGAAGTCAAGAGGGAGTACTTTGCTGCATGATTTGCAGATCAAGTGGTGATGGTGGCCTTCTTCGTGGTTTAGGGCATAGTAATGAATATCGTTATTACGATCTACACGGCATAGAAAGCCTATTTCGGTAAGCAGATCAAGGTTTCTATATATGGTGGAAAAGTTTACTTTTTTATTACGGGCGGCAACATATTCGAAAAGTTCCTGAGCAGTAGCCCATTCCGCCAATTCCAGCAGTCCTTGCAGCAGAATACGACGGTTTTTAGTAAGCTTATATCCTTTGGCAGACAAGTGTTTTTCTATTTCGGCCCGGGTAGGCATAGCTATCGTCTCCTGTTACTATATTTGAGACTCAACCCTTTTCAGTTCTACATGGGGCTGTTTTGGGCAAGTTTACGATTCCGGGCATATTGCCAGGCTGAAATCAGAGTATAGGCTAAAACCGAAACAATGACAATGGCCGCTCCGGAGGCTAATTGCAGCGTATAGGATACCCATAAACCAGTCAAACAAAAGGCGACTCCAAGCAATATGGACAACATCATCATTTTCTTGAGATTATAGGTAAACATCCTCGCTATAGTAGGGGGCACACAGAGCAGGGCCAGAATAAGGATAATACCAATTACACGGATGATCACGACTACTGTGATGGCGATCAGGACAAAGGTCATATAGTCCGTAAAGCGCATATTAAGGCCCAACGCGGTACTGAATTCCTCGTCGAAAAGGTAAGCACCGATCAGGTTAATGAATACAGATACAGCGCTAATAATTAAAATATCAAGTATAAGCATAAACCATAGATCTGATTTGGAAACGGTTAGAATATCGCCAAATAAATAGGATGTCATATCGGGAGGATAACCCGGGGTAAAGCTTATGAATAAGATACCCAGAGCCATACCCAGCGGCCAGAACATCCCCACCAGCACGTCGGGGTTGGTGGATGAATTGCGTTTGATTGCCGCAATCCCCAGTGCTGATGAAATGGAAAAGAACAGAGCGCCGATAATTGGCTCTATCTGCAAAAAATATCCGAGACCAATACCTCCAAAGGCGGTATGAGCAATGCCGCCGCTCATCATGACTAATTTCTTCTCAATTATAATGGTGCCCATGATTCCACAAGCAATCGAAGCCAACAGAGCTGCCCAGAGGGCATGCTGTAAAAATGAATAGTTTAAGATAGCACTGATCATTATGCGCCTCCATGATTATGATCGCCCAATACCCGGTGGGGGACACCATGGGCAATAAGTTCAACCGGGCAGCCGTAGAGCTGCATGACCAGGTCACTGGAAAGGTCCGGGTCTCCATGGTAGTATAAAGTCTGATTAATGCAGGCAATTGTTTTCAGATAAGAACTTACGGCCAGGGTATCATGAGTTACTATAACTATAGTTACATCCTGGTTTAAACCTTGTAAAATCTCGTAAATCTGAGAACTGGAATGTGCATCAAGGCTGGCCGTAGGTTCGTCCAGTAGTAAAATTTGGGGCAGGACTACCAGTGCTCGTGCTATCAAAACTCGCTGCAATTGTCCCCCTGACAACTGGCCTATTTGACGGTCGGCCAGATCAGCTATTTCCAGACGCTGCAAATAATTCTGCACTATGTCTTGATCCTCCCGATTATATCGGTGTAAAAAGCCGCTATTGCCAACCATACGCCCCATGAGCACCGCTTCCCGTACAGATATAGGAAACTGTTTATTAATGTTGGTTGCCTGGGGCACATAGCCCACTTGACTGCGTCCCTGCTGAGGAGTTACATCTAAAACTGAAATGTGTCCACTGACCGGGGTTACAAGACCCAGGATAGATTTTAAGAGTGTGCTTTTACCACCACCATTGGGCCCTATAATTCCCACAAAATCACCGTATTCTATTTGCAGATTAATATCTTTTAACGCATAGATAGTGCCATAACGAACGCTCAGATGCTGTATGTCGATAGCATAATCCGAGCTTTTGGTTGTTTTCAAGTATATCACTTCCCCAGTTTAGCGCAGAACCCGGGCAAAGGTTTGCACGGTTTTCTGCAGATTATTGATGTAATCTGGATCCAGCGGTGCTATCATTTCTGCCTGCCCGCCAATTTCTGTTGCCATAGTATGAGACTGTTTGCTGTCGATCTCGGCCTGGTAAAATATAACCTTAATATTTTCCTTTTTGGCAAGGTCGATTACTTTTTGCAAATTAATTGCCGTGGCCTCCTTGCCTTCCTCTTCCAGGGCAACCATATTTAGACCATAATCTTCTGCAAAGTAGCCGAAGGCAGGGTGATAAACGATTATTGTTTTGTTGCTCAAGCCGGCTAAAGAGGTCTTGATATCCTGGTCCAGTTGGTCCAGTTGGGTATTGTAGGCCTGGGCATTCGCCACAAAGATATCCCGATGGGCAGGATCCAACTGAGACAGTTCCTCAGCGGTAATAAGGACAATTTCTTTAACCCGCCTAGGAGATAGCCACATATGAGGATCTCTTTCACCCGTAGCAAAAACATGAGGGGGGTATTTTTGATCTACCAGTTCGGGCAAATCCAATAGTTTAATGTTGGAATTCAAATCTTTAATTTTAGGTAATATGGTAGCTTTTTCCGATGGCACGCCGATGGCGAAATAGATCTGGGCATTACTAAACTCCATCATCTGCTGGGGGGTGGGGGAATAGTTTTCTGGATTGCCGCCGGGGGGGACCATAGTAACCACATCAACCAGGTCGCCGCCCACAGCCTTTACAAACGTGGCCTGGGGAACGATAGTGACCGCTACCTTGAGTTTACTTTGTCCTGCTGGCACCGATACCTGTTTGTCATTACATCCTGCTACTAGAAATAAGGTGCAGAAAAGAAAGAGAATCCATATTAGATGACGTCTAATATTTTGTAAGGCAAGTGTTTTCATTCTAGTATCTCCTCATTTAATAAAATGTCTTTCTCTCAATTAATGAGAGGTAGGGGCGAAAATGCAAACGTTTGCATTGCCGCCTATAGTATATTATGTAAATTTCTTGTTATATAGTCAAGCTGCCGGAAAAATATTTTTAAATCAATGACATTTTTGATCAAAAAACAATTGACCTCATAAATGCATAAGCATATACTTATATAGCGAGTTCTTGCCAGGGACTTGCGCAGAGAATAATAGGGTGAGTTTATAGGGAATAATAGGGTGAGTTTATAGGGAATAATAG